>ERZ889217.993-NODE-993-length-15564-cov-19.677607_pt1 | contig 15564 bp, 13 predicted proteins | sample MGYA00521098_ERZ889217 | MGnify/ENA primary metagenome ERZ889217 (study PRJEB32303, sample SAMEA104408613) | aquatic metagenome | biome: Brackish water; feature: Pelagic; material: water | place: Baltic Sea | collected 2014-06-10T22:04:00 | depth 2,362 m ...
ATCTTGAAACTCGCGGTGTGCCGGCAATGTTTATCGCCTCAGATGTTTTTGTACAAGCCGCCGAATCGCAAGCCAACGCGCTCGGCTTTGGCACTGTGCAACGTGTGTTCGTACCACACCCAATTCAAGATCGCACCGACGACGAAATGCGAGCGCTTGCTGACTCGGCTTACGACTCGATCGTTGCCGCGATTACAAAACAGTAACTCGCTAAGAAACTAGTTAATCCCAGGCGTCGTCTTGGTTGTATGGTCGCGCACGAGTTGGGGCGCTGTCGCGCTTCCAAACTAAAACGCGTCGGCGAAAGTAACAAACTTCTTTTCCTGCCTGATTGAAGCCTTTGCTCTCAACAGTGACGACGCCGCGATCAGGTTTCGAAGACGAAGGCTTGACATCCAACACACGTGTCTCGGCGTGAATCGTGTCGCCGTGAAAAGTCGGGTGCTTATGTTGCAATGTTTCGACTTCAAGATTGGCGATCGCCGAGCCACTCACATCGGGCACACTCATGCCAAGCACGAGCGAATAAACCAAGTTGCCGACAACGACATTGCGACCTTGCACGCTTTGTTGGGCGAACCAATCGTTGGTGTGCAACGGGTGATGATTCATCGTGATCATGCAAAACAAATGATCATCGGCTTCGGTAATTGTTTTGCCTGGCCAATGTCGATAAACATCGCCGACTACAAAATCTTCTAAATATCTTCCAAATGGTCGCTCGTGAGTTGTCACGAGTTACACGCTAATTGCTGCGGCGCCGTTCATCACGAATTTTACGAGACACAGGTATCTCATCGGTTTCAGCAAGTCCGTAGCGCGGATCAAATTTTGGCAAAGTGACATCTCTCGTTCGGTCAGTTGTGGCATTGCGCTCGACCCATTCAATCCGACTGGTCCGCCTTGAGTTTCCGAGATCTGCATATTTCTTGAGTGACTTCAATTCACCAGCCTGCTTCAATGCATATTTTCCGAATCGCAAGCTTAAATAGCACGCACCCCCAACCAAAATAGGCAACCAAAACTGCACAAGTCGATAACTTAAGACACTGACTGTGGCAGTTGTCGTCGAAAGCCCGAAACCAACTAGAGACGGAATATAAATACTTTCAACCAGACCAAGCCCACCGGGCGTGATCGGAATTGAAGCAAAAATATTTGCAAGACCAAATGAGATGACAAGACCGACGATGCTCACTGAACCGCCAAAAGCGCGAACAAAAACATAAAGTGCCGCAATGTCAAGTGTCCAGTTGAGTAACGACCATGACGAAACCCGCACTAATAGACCAGGCTCGGCTCTCAAACCTCGCAAACGATCACCTAGATGAACGGCAACTTCACCGGCGTTGTCTTGGTCGAAGTGCAGACGACGGGCGATCCATCGCATTACTCGCTCAGCACGACCCTGACGATCAACTAAACCGACTACAACACCGGCAGCAATAACCATGATGATCACACCAAGAATCGCGGCTGTTCCGTAAAAAGCGTTGACCCCCCGTCCTGGTATTGAAACGATCAATCCGATCCACAAAATTAAATTGAGCATCACTGCAGAACCGATACCAGCGGTCGCTAAAGCGAAACCAGCGTCCCGACCCTCGGCGCCGGCAAGTGTGATCATTCGATAACCCAAGGCATTGCTCGCCGCCGAACCGCCAGGCACGAGACTGCCCAGCGACCGGGTTGAAAGTTGAATTCTAAATAATGTCCAGACACTCACTTTGCTCGCGTCTTCACCAAGGGCGACATGTGTCAACATCGAATAGAAAAACAGTGCCGTAAATTCGAGAAAAATACCCAACACGAGCCACTCTGTCTTGACTTCGCTGAGTTTTTTGAGTGCATCGCCAAATCCAGGCACGATCGGTATTACAAAGATCCACAAAATCAAGGCGAAAATTGCCCAACGCACCCAACGTAGTGAACCACGTAACGCAGTAAACCTGAGTCGTTGCCGGACGAAACTCATCTGCCTATATTACGGCTTAATGACGACAAATTCAGTACTTATAAGTATCGTTTAGCGAATGGACAATACTTCAAACACTGCAGATTTAGTCATCGCGGCGCGTGCAATCGAACTTGCATCGGCAATCGTTGGCAAAGGTATTCGTACTCTTGGCGCAACTGGCGGACCAGACACGCAACAAGTTCTTGCATACGATCTGGCACACGCAGGCGCGGCAGTCGAAACTGCGCGCTCGATGCTCGACTACGGCGCAAAGGGAGAACTTGAAGCAACACTCACCTGCGCTTTTGTTGCAGATATGTTGCATGATTTAGTTTCGCGATTGATCGGCCGTGAAAAACTTTGGGGTGTTGACCCATCGACGCTTGGTGAGTCACATGACTTTGTACAAAAATATCTTGACCCAAATTTACTTGCGTCGCTTGCCAACAAACCAGGCAAAAAATATTTAGATGACGACAACGAAATGGTGCAAGATACTTTTAGAAGTTTCGCCGCCAAAGTAATTGCACCGCACGCAGAGCATGTGCATCGTGAAAATCTGGATGTGCCTGAAGAAATTATTTCTGGCCTCGCGGAGATCGGGGCGTTCGGCTTGTCGATACCTAGTGAGTACGGTGGCTTCAGCGAAGGTGGCGACGGCGAATATATGGCGAGTTGTATCGCTACAGAAGAACTTTCTCGCGCGTCACTCGGCATCGGCGGTTCGTTGATCACCCGCCCAGAGATTCTCACTCGCGCGCTCGTCAAAGGCGGCACTGAAGCACAGAAACATGAGTGGTTGCCAAAACTTGCGTCAGCCGAAGTAATGGTTGCCGTTGCGGTTACCGAACCCGACTACGGCAGTGATGTTGCGTCAATTAAAACAACTGCAGTCGCAACGAAGCAAGACGGCAAAGACGGATACCTAATTAACGGAGTAAAAACTTGGTGTACATTTGCCGCTCGCGCAAACGTTTTGATGCTGCTCGCTCGCACCGATCCAGACCGCACGAAATCTCACAAAGGATTAAGTGTGTTGATAGTACCCAAGCCTCGCGGCGATGCACACGGTTTTGTTTTCAATCAACCTTCAGGTGGCCGAATGGAAGGTCGTCCAATTGACACGATCGGTTACCGAGGAATGCACTCGTATGAGATAGCACTCGAAAATTGGTGGGTGCCGGCAGATCATCTGATTGGCGAAACTGCTGGCCTCGGCAAGGGTTTCTATTATCAGATGGAAGGCTTCGAAAACGGTCGCTTACAAACTGCCGCGCGCGCAGTCGGCGTAATGCAAGCCGCATATGAAGCAGCCTGTGACTATTCGCAAAACCGAAAAACTTTTGGCAAAAACATTGCCGAATATCAATTGATCCAAGTCAAACTCGGACGCATGGCTGTCGTGATTCAAGGCGCTCGCCAATTTAGTTATGCAGTCGCCAAGATGATGGGCAAAGGTGAAGGAGCAATGGAAGCCAGCATGGTTAAGGCTTATGTTTGCAAAGCCGCCGAATGGGTGACGCGCGAAGCGATGCAAATTCACGGTGGATACGGCTACGCCGAAGAATATTCTGTGAGCAGATTATTCGTTGATGCTCGAGTGCTGAGTATTTTTGAAGGTGCAGATGAGACTTTGTGCCTAAAAGTAATTGCGCGACGAATGATTGAAGACGCCAAAAACTAATTAGCCAATTAATTTGCTAACTAATTATCTTGCTATCTAGCTGACGAAATCAATTAAGTCGTGCAGACTTTTAATTCGTTCGCAGTCTGCGCCCTCATGAAATCCATATGGGTCTAGCAAAATCGGCGACAAGCCGGCGTTGCGAGCGCCGCCAACGTCATTAATAAATGAATCACCGATATACGCAATGCGTTCACGCGGCACATTCATCACACGAATCGCATCGTCGAAAATTTCTGGTTCGGGCTTTGCCACACCGACAACATGCGAATCAGTAACAATCAAAACCGGCACACCCGAACCCTCGCCTACTTGGCAAACATTTTCGTTAGCTAAGGTCTGTTCAATTTGGCCACTGGCGTTTGATACAACACCTATACGGATGCCCAGCAAATGCAGACGCCACAAGCCAGCTACTGATTCGTGCAGTGGAAAATGCCATAAAAACGCCGAAAAAACTTTTAACAACGCCGCCGCGGCCTCGCCAACTTTTTGTTCTGGCACGCCCGCCTCGCGCGCATATGCCTCACGGTATGAACTCCATGAGATGCGCTCGATTGAATCGGCTGCCTGCAATGCCGTCGCCGCGTCGATTGCCGCCATGCCTGCGTAATGGCAACGTACCAGTGCCCCAAGACTGGTCGTTCCGCCGAACGGCTCAAGCACCATGCCGGTTGTTAGCGGATCAGGAACGACGAAGACACCACCTGCATCAAAAAGTAAAGCATCAAAACGCTTGGTCATAAGTTTGGGTCCGAAAAATTTGGGCTTAGTTACTTTGTGCGCTTCAAACCAGCACGGCCACCACGCGAAATAAATTTCAAAGCCATCTTGCGACTGGCTTCGTCAATCATTTCTTCACCGAACATAACTGCGCCTTTGCCTTCGCCCTCAGTTGCAGTCGTATACGCATCCAAAATGGCCCAGGCCTTGTCAAATTGCTCTTGAGTTGGCGAGAACACTTCATTCAAAATTGAAACTTGATCTGGGTGCAGTGCCCACTTGCCGTCGTATCCGAGTGTTCGTGTGCGTTGGCAATAATTTTTGAAGCCATCAGAATCACGAATATATAAGTACGGTCCATCAATAACCTGCAAACCGTTGGCGCGGCCAGCCATCAGAATCTTTGAGAATACATAGTGAAAATGATCGCCAGGATATTCTGCAATTTGCACTCCGCCTGTTAGTACGGGCATCTCCATGCTGGCCGCAAAATCGGCTGGTCCAAAAATAATTGTTTCTATTCGTGAACTTGCTGCACAAATTTCTTCAACATTGATTAGTCCGCGAGCAGTTTCAATTTGAGCCTCAATACCGATATGCCCAATTGGCAAGCCATTTGCAATTTCAACTTGGCGCAATAACAAATCTGTCGCCACGATTTGGGCCGCTGTCTCAACTTTCGGCAACATGATTTCGTCAAGGCGCTCACCCGCACCAGCAACGACTTCAATGATGTCAAACGCCGTCCACTTTGTGCTCCAGTCATTGACGCGAACACACATAACTTTGTCGCCCCAATCTTGGGTGCGAATTGCAGTCGCAATCTTTGCGCGCGATGCTTCTTTTTCTTTTGGCGCTACGGCATCTTCGAGATCCAAAAACACCATGTCGGCAGGAATGCCTGGTCCTTTGCCCATCATCTTTTCTGATGAACCTGGGATTGATAAACAACTTCGGCGTGGTAAATCTCGTGAGCGTGGTGACATCTCCAAATTCTACATATTTCGCGATTACATCGCTCTATTCACGAGCGCGATTACATCGCTCTATTCACGAGCGCGATTACATCGCGCTGCGGCGCAGCAGTTCTGTTGTTGGCGGACACTCGGCAATGAACGGCATCGTGACATCTTGCGAGATGCCGTTGGGTGAAATAATTTGGGTGACTAGCGAAACTGGCACTACATCAACTGGAGTTTCAAAATCTGCACTCACGTCGGAAAGCATGCCGGTCCACAATGCTTCAGGCAACCGTGTGCCACATGGTGTCACCAACCAAACTGGTTTTTGTTCGCAATATGCAAGGGCTGCAACTGCGTGACTGCCACCACTACACAAAACATCGCGAGCTCCGGTCGCTAACGCTTCGATCATCACAATATCGCATTGTGAAATCATTCGCGAAAGACTTTCGTGTTGAATCAAAGTTGCATCAACATCAATTCTTTGCAATCGATCAACAGCCGCGTCACCGTCACCATTACTTTCGACGACGAAAATTTTCAGATCACCGCGCGGTGCCAACGCATGCAAAATTGCCGTAGGCCATCCAATGACACAGACAACTGCGTCTTGCGGCACTTGATCACGCAAAGTCTCTATCGTTTTGTCGGCATCAAGTTCGTCTTCGCACCGGCGTATCGCATCAAACGGATCATTCGCCCCAAGAACGTGACTGCACAACCACCACAGCGGGCCAGTAGTCGGATGTCTCTGCACAATTCGACGCACGGCCAGAACTATCCCCGCAGGCTCGTGACTTAGGCCACCCAAGGCCGAGGCAGTTTCGCGCACCAATGAAACAGGGTCAGCCCCGCGCGCCCGCGCCACATATCGCAAATGCTCAATCGGGTGCATTTCCGAAACGCTACTGCCGACTTGCTACGGTCGTCGTATATGAATATTCAAACTTCCCCCGACACCCAACTGCAACCCCTCAACGGCGAGGCCCGTCCGCTTGAACAGTGGTTGACAACTTTTCACCTCGCGACGATTGTGCTCGACCCGTTCACAAATGAAAGCGCGTGGATCTTGCCAACCGCCGTGCGAATTTTGCGACAGTTCGCAGGTGCATCAGTTAGAACGAATTTTGTAATCACTGCTACGCCAAAAGAAGCAAGCGAATTTCTCGGACCATACGCCGAAGAATTTCTAGTGTTCTGCGATCCTGATCGCGCATTTGTCAAACAACTAGGCGCAACTGAACTGCCCGCATTTGTTTACATTCAAATAGACGGCAGTATCCCAGTTAGCGCTCAAGGATGGAATGCGAAAGCCTGGAACGGTGTCGCTGAACACATCGCCAATGCAGTCTCGTGGAGCAAGCCCAGCATCCCAGTTGCTGGAGACCCTGCTGCTTTCAAAGGTTCACCTGCGCTCGTCTAAGTGTGTTTGTTCAATAACCTGTAGTTGTGGCAACTAAACAACCAGAGCCGTTTGTGAATTCAAAATTATTACCGCTTGGTCCTGACAAAACCGTTTATCGCAAAATTTCGAGCGAGGGCATCTCACAGGTAAAAACCGAACTCGGCATCTTCGTTCGCATTGAGTCATCGGCGATCACTTTGCTCACGCAAACCGCGATGCGCGACATTGCTCACCTATTGCGCACTGACCATCTACAACAACTTGCCAATATTCTCAAAGATCCAGAGTCAAGCGCCAACGATCGATTCGTTGCACTCGACTTGCTAAAAAACGCCAGCATCAGTGCGGGTGGTGTATTGCCGATGTGTCAAGACACTGGCACAGCAATCGTCAAAGCGTCAAAGGGCCAACTGGTGTTCACGGGTGATGACGATGAACAAGCAATCGCTCAAGGAATCTACGACACATATCAAACGTCAAATCTTCGCTACAGCCAACTTGCGCCAATCACGATGTACGAAGAAGTAAATACGAATACGAATTTGCCAGCAGAAATAAAAATTTCTGCAACTGACGGCGATGAATTCAAGTTCTTGTTCATCGCCAAGGGTGGCGGCTCGGCGAACAAGAGTTATTTGTTTCAAGAAACAAAAGCACTGCTTAACGAAAAAGTCTTATTGCCTTGGCTATTTGACAAAATGCAGACATTGGGCACTTCGGCGTGTCCGCCTTATCACCTTGCCGTTGTAATCGGCGGCACATCGGCAGAGAACGCTGTTGAAACCGCGAAACTTGCCAGCACTAAATATCTAGATTCATTGCCGACAAAAGGTTCGCTGACTGGCCATGCATTTCGAGATATTGATCTTGAAGCAAAGGTGCTACGACTTTCACAGCAAACAGGCATCGGTGCGCAATTTGGCGGCAAATATTTCTGTCACGATGTGCGTGTCATTCGTTTACCGCGACACGGCGCAAGTTGCCCGGTGGCAATGGCGGTTTCGTGCAGCGCCGATCGTCAAGCGCTTGGAAAAATCACAAAAGACGGCGTGTTTCTTGAACAACTTGAACAAGACCCCGCCCAATTTTTGCCCGACGTGACGCACGAAGAATTGTCGGCTGATGTTATAAATATCGATCTAAACCGCCCGATGAGTGAGATTCGCGCGACGCTTTCGAAATATCCGGTGAAGACACGAATCATGTTGAGCGGGCCGATGGTTGTCGCTCGCGACATTGCGCACGCGAAACTCAAAGAGCGACTCGACTCAGGCAAAGGTCTACCCGATTACTTCAAGCAGTACTGCGTCTACTACGCGGGCCCCGCAAAAACGCCGACAGGTTTTGCGTCGGGTTCGTTCGGCCCGACAACTGCTGGTCGCATGGATAGTTATGTTGATGAGTTTCAACGAGCGGGCGGAAGTTTAATCATGCTTGCCAAAGGCAATCGCTCAAAACAAGTGACTCAAGCCTGCAAAACATATGGTGGTTTTTATCTCGGATCAATTGGCGGTCCGGCAGCCAGACTCGCGCAAGACTGCATCACCAAAGTTGAAGTGCTCGAATACGAAGAGCTTGGCATGGAAGCCGTCTGGAAAATCGAAGTCAAAAACTTTCCGGCGTTCATCGTTGTCGACGACAAAGGTAACGACTTTTTCGAAATCGTCAATACGACGGCGCTCGGCACACCAGTTAAAATTCGCAAATAGTGTCGCTGGTCGAAGAACGAATCTCTTGCCCGCTCGGGCAATGGAATGGCGAACCTGGCAGATGCCAATTATGCAATCAGTTAATTGAATCAACTCGTCGTCGAACTTGGTGCTCAAATAAATGTGCTCGCGAATGGCAACGCAATCACATCTGGAGATTTGCTCGATCAGCCGCCAAGCGTCGTGCGAAGTATCGTTGCCAACAACAAGGTTGCACAGCAGAGCGCCGCGATTGCGAAGTTAATCACATATCTGCGCGCGACGGCGGCGGGTACGGCCCTGGGTGTCATCATCATTTAAACCCAGATAAAAATGGCGTCGGTGGTTTAGAAGTATTGTGTCGAGCACATCACGCGAAAGTTACTGCCGCTCAAGCACGAGCACGAGCAGCATTGCGACGTGTCGCCCGCGAAAATAATCCGTTAGATACCAAAAAGCCTGTAAAAAAGACGGCCAAGAAACCGATCAAAAAAGAAAACAAAAACTAGATAAGTGATTTCATCGCGTCGCGAGTTGCCGCAATTTCATCTGGATTATTACTGAACTCAACTGCGGCGAAATCAGTCACGCCGATACCAGCCAGATCGGCAACACGTTGTTTGACTTGCTCAGCCGTGCCAGCGATGACGATGTCAGCGGGCCCGGCGGCACCTTCATGGTCAAGCATTGCACGATAACTAGGTAGTTGGCCATAAATCACAAAAGTCTTTGCCGCAATTTCATGAGCTTTGACTACATCCTTCGTTACGCAAACAGGTAGTGCTGCTATCACCCGTGGCGGCTTACGCTCGGCTTTTTTTGCCGCATCAACTATTGTCGGCACGGTCAGCGACTGCAAAGTTTTCGGCCCGGTACACCAAGTCAGCGTGCCGTCGGCGAGCGTGCCAGTGACTCGCAGCATCTGTTCGCCTAGTGCGGCAACCACAACTGAAAACGGCGACGCACCAACACCCGACAACGAACCACGGGTTGTCAGCGTTTCACCAGCGAATTTTGCCGCCTCGCAACGCGCCAATGGCATCAAAATCGAAAGATATTCGCGCAAGTGGCGAACTGGTTTTTCATACGACAAACCCAACATTCCTTCAACGACTACTTTGTGGCTTAGTCCGATGCCGAGACAAAGTCGACCGTTTGCCACGGCGTTGACGGTGTGACTTTGTTGCGCAATCGCCATTGGATGACGCGGATAAGTCGGTACGACACTCGTGCCAATTTCAATTCGGGGTACTTCGCGACCGACGATTGCTAATGCAGTCAAAGCATCATGACCAAAAATATTTGGTGCCCAATAACTCGCAAAGCCGTCGCGTTCAACTTGCTTTGCTTCGTTGACGACATCGTCAACTGTTCCTGAATTGACTGTTCCGCCGAAGATTCCGATTTTCATTTTGCACCCCTAGCTATTTAATGACTCAAACTATACAACGCGAGTTAAAAATTTATGGTGTCGTAGTTTGAGTCGGTACTGTCGATGCGACTTGAACACCAGCGATCGTTGTTTGCGTCAATGAACCGTCAACCACCTCGCCTGCAGGCGGCATTACACCTTTGCCAGCAGCCGAGTCATCTCGAAATTTCGAATCCAAACATTCACCCTCACGAAACGGCGCAATGTCAAGCGCGCGAGCGATTGCTACTGCGAAAATACTTCGCCCGTTCTTAGAGAGATGAACACCATCGGGTGATAAAACACCATCTGATTTAGAAATTGTTGCCCAATCCAAGATCGAAACATTTTCAAACTCAACGGCTAAATCATCAAGCACTTTATTGACATCGCGCTGGGCGTTTCTAAACAATGAAGTATTCACCAACAGAATTGGACGTGGCGTGAGTTTCTCGACAATTTTTCGCATCTGTTTGGCATACGACTCTTTTATACCTTCATAATTTGACCCCAAAAAAACTACAGAAGCGTCCCAACCAGATTCGGCGTTCATCCGTTTATCCAAAACTCGCACACCAAACTCGGCAAATCGACTGGCCTCGGCTTCAACTGCAACTTGCCAGCCCAACGGCACAAGTGCATTGCACATCTCATTGCCGTAACGCTTCGCAGTTGACGCCATTATTGAGTCGCCGATCATCAATATGCGATTACCGCCGGCTTTGGTGCCAATGAGCCCACCCTTAATATTTGGCAAATCAAGTTCGAAACCTTCAGGAAGCGTGATCGCAGTGCCGAAGTCGTAACCAGGAATTCGCCCGACCCCAGACAACACTTCTGAATCGTCATCGCCCGTCAGCGATGCGCAACTTGCCGCAAGCAAGACCACGATCAAGACTAAAAAATATTTTTTGAATAGCTTCAAACTGAAGTCACTTCAACTCGCGCGTCATTAAAACACGCACCACTCGCCAAATCATTAAGTTCATCAGGTGCAAACGCATTTGCCGTCAAACCAGTCTGTGTTGCACGCAACCACAGGCCTTTAGGCATGAAACAAACTCCTGGTCGCAAAGTTTTATCAATCACCAAATCAATTTCTATTGATGTCACATCGTTGCGCACGATCACTCTCTGGGCATCGCTCAATTCACGCTGGGCCGCATCTTGCGGATGCATCGACAGTGCAACTCTTGGCGGGTCAGTATCGGCGAACATCGAGTTGATCGTGTGCGATGTTGCCGGCGATATCAACACCAGTGGATAATTTTTATCTGCTGCGCGAAATTGCGGCAACGGCAGTTCACTCTCTGCAACGAACAATCTTGCTCGTTTATCGGCGAAAGTCGGCCAAGTGTCCTTAAATTGCACCGTCGTACCGACTTTACGCAACTGTAAAGAATGTTTTCTCTGGCCGGCAATTCGATCGGCAATAAATTGTGGGGAGCTTCTAAATTCGTCAGCACCAAAGCCCAATCGCGTTGCAAGCCCCGTGGCGAGTTCATTGTTTGTTCGCGACTCACCAACTCGATCAATAATCGGCTGAATCACTTGTGCCGTGTACGAGCCATACGAACCCACAAGGTCGTGCACTTCAAAATGTGTGGTTGCCGGCAAAACCACATCTGCATACTTAGCCGTATCTGTCATCACCTGGTCATGCACAACCGTGAAAATTTCTTCGCGCGCTAAACCTGCCAGCATGCCGCACTGATCAACGGCTGTCACTGCTGGGTTGGCACCTTGAACTATGAAAACTTTTGCCGGCACGGGCCATGCGCCATCATCCCCGCGCAACACGCGACCGACATGATTCATGTTCAAAGTGCGCTGCGCTGGTCGCGCAACATCTTTTGGCCAGGGTGCATGCACATCAATCGAGAAACCATCACTTGCCGAAGCAAGAATGCCAGAGCCAGAAGTGCCGAAGTGCCCCGCAATCAACCACAAGCCGAGTACAGCCAAAACAGAACTGCCTCCGTTGCGGTTTCTCTCGGGGCCATAACCCATTCGCAGAACTGCAGGTTTTGTGTTTGCGATCAATTCAAAAAGTTCACGAATCTTGTCGACCGGCACATCGCAAATTTCGCTCGCATCTTCAAGTGAGTATTTACTTGCCGCCGCTAGAAACTCTTTGCTGCCAGTTGTATTTTTCTCGAGAAACTCATTGGCAAGTTTGCCTGTGCGAGCAAGTTCATTACTCAGTGCATAGGCCAAGACCACATCAGTGCCGGGTCGAACCGCCAAATGCAAGTCTGCGCGAGATGCGGTGCCAGTTGCTCGCGGGTCGATCACCACAAGTTTGCCACCGGCTTTTTGAACTTTTGCCAGCAACGGCAACAAATGCGTGCCACTCACCGCAGGGTTGGCGCCCCACACAACGACGAGTTTTGCGTCGACTACATCAAGCGTGTCGATGCTTAGCATCTCGCCAAAGACTTGATCCCAAGCGGCGCCGTATGTCGCGGCACAAATCGTGTGAAGAATTTCTGGTGCACCCAGGCGTGCAAAAAGATGTGGCATCAAATAGTTTGCTTCGAGTTTTGGTGCCGACGAGTTGTACAAATACGGCAATACCGAATTAATTCCGTGGCTAGCGATGGCCGACTTAATCTTCTCGGCGACCAGATCAAATGCTTCGTCCCAAGAGGCTTGGCGAAACTCACCGCTACCCTTAGCGCCGACTCGAATTAACGGCGTCATTATTCGCTCTGGCGAATAAACGCGATCGGCGTGATGTTTTACTTTTTTGCAAATCCAGCCGTCTGTTAGTGGGTTCGACAACTCGTCGATTGGCGCCGCGTCAATTTTTGTAATTCGACCCAGCGTGAGTGTTACTTCAAGCGAACATGCATCTGGGCAATCTAAAGGACAAGCGGTTCGTGCCAAAACTTCACCCGCAGCAATATCCATCGCTCTATTATCGCACGGCAGAATGCTGTGCAAGCGGGCTATTTGTTTGTTGATTCTTCGGTAGAAAGTTCGTCAAAAGTGTCGATATTGCGAAGTTGTTTAAATTTGAACCAGAAGATGCCGACAATACCCAGAGTCGCAATGCCACCGCCAACAACGGTCGATTTCACCCCAACAAGTTGCGATACGGCCCCAGACTCAAACGCACCGAGTTCGTTTGTCGCACCGATAAAGACATTTTCAACAGCCGAAACGCGACCTCGCTTGTCGTCTGGCGTTACCAGTGGCACGATTGCTCCTCGCACAAAAACACTGATCATGTCGCCGGCGCTCAAAATCATCACTGCGAAAAATGCGACCCAGTAGTTGTGTGTGAGCCCGAGCACGATCGTTCCTGCGCCGAACACACCAACAGCAATTAACATCGCTCGACCAACGTGGCGACGAATCGGTTTGAATGCCAGCAACGCCGCGGTACTTGCCGCACCAATGCCTGCTGCGGCGCGCAACCATCCGTAGGCAACATCGCCAACAAGAAGTTGATCTTTTGCAATCACGGGCAACAATGCAATCGCGCCGCCAAATAGAACTGCGAATAAATCAAGTGAAATTGCCGCCAGCAAAATCGGCGTGCGTTTGATAAATCGCAAACCTTCCATCGCCGAATGCAATGTTGGCTTTTCGGTTTTTGCCGGTTGATCTGAAATGATTTTTAGTTTTATCCGCGAGACAAGCGTTATTCCAAGTGCGATCAAACACGCGGCGGTCGCGTATGCAATCCATGGTGCTGCAGCGTATAAAAATCCAGACAGCGCCGGACCGACGATCATCGCACCTGTCCAAACTGTTGAGTACATTGCCACCATTTGTGGCAACCCATTTTCTGGGGCAATCATCGGTGCAATTGAACGCATTGCTGGCGAAACAAACGCTCGTGACGCACCATAAAAAACGGCAATCACAAAAATCGGAAACACACTTGTTGGATTAGTCAGCGAATAAGCCACAAGCGCTAACGCGCACGCGAGTTCACCAACCATCGCCGTTACTGCAACACGACGACGGTTGTATCGATCGGCGACACTGCCAGTAACGAATACCAATAATGCAATCGGCAAAAATTCGGCAAGGCCTAGCCACCCGATATCAAGTTCGCGACCAGTGATGTCGTAAACGTGTTTGCCCAGTGTCGCAGCCTGCAACATCAAGCCGACATACAGAGCCGAGTTCGCAATAATGAAAGCTTTAACGGCCGGAGTTTGAAAAACCTCGCGCGCCGAAAGTTTCACCGGTTCAACTGAGCCTGAATTACTCTGCAAACTTGAGCTATCTGATGAATCCACGGCATAGTTAATCTACCCGCCTTGTCACGCTCTATAGATATAGACAAGACTGTCAGCATGTCGTTATCTGACCTTTCCCGCCAAACACAATTTATCGATGGCGTAGGCCAAGCCGACCTCGTCACCTCAGGCAAAGTTTCGGCACTAGAACTTCTAGATGCCGCGATCGAGAGAACCACCGAATTGAATCCGCCGATCAACGCAATCAACATCACATGGTTTGAACACGCTCGTGAAATCGCAAAAAAATTCAAATCAAATTCAAAACAAAAGTTTGGTGGTGTGCCATTCATTTTGAAAGATCTTGGTGCGCCCTACGCAGGTCAACATATGTCAAACGGCAATATCGCGCTTAAAAATGCCAAATACATCGCGCCTGTAAATTCGCTACTCGTACAAAGATTCATTGACGCAGGTTTGATAATTTTCGGTCGCTCAAATTCGCCGGAGTTTGGCAGCGTGCCGGTCACCGAGCCACTTGCATGGGGACCAACCCGAAATCCATGGGATCTTTCTAAATCATCGGGTGGCTCAAGCGGCGGCAGCGCGGCAGCAGTCGCAGCGGGCATTGTGCCGATGGCGCATGCCAGCGATGGAGGAGGCAGCATTCGCATTCCGGCTGCATGTTGTGGTCTTATTGGGTTAAAAACTTCACAAGGACGAATTTCTTTGGCACCGTTTGGTGACGAGGCAAACTTCAGCGTTCATTTTGCAGTCACAAGAACCGTGCGCGACGCAGCGGCCCTGCTTGATGAAGTGCACGGCCCAGGAGTTGGCGACCGAGTTATCGCTCCCACGCCAACTCGTCCTTTTATAAGCGAGGTCGGCGCCGACCCCGGCAAACTTCGCATCGGTTTTATCGATCATCATTTGGCTGGTGAAAAAATCGACAATGAATGTGTTCAGGCGGTGCGTGACACTTGCAAACTTCTTGAGTCACTCGGCCATAGTGTCGAAAATTCGTGGCCGAGCGCGCTCGACGATAAACAAGCATCAGGCAAGTTCACCGCGATGTGGTCGACCAATATGTCAGTGGGCATCAACGCACTATCACTGATGCTTGGTCGTGAAACGACAAAAGATGACGTCGAATTAATGAACTGGACAATGGCCGAGTATGCCAAGAGCAAAACTGCGACCGACTACGCTCAAGCCGTTTACGCGTCAATGATTTATCGCCGCACGATGCAACAGTGGTGGGCCGATGGTTTTGATCTCTTGGTTACACCAACTACCGCGCAACTTCCGTTGCCGATCGGCACGATTTGCAACATGCCAGATGATCCTTTGGCAGCATTGCGAATCGCCGGCAATTGGATTCCGCTCACTCCGCCATTTAACACTTCGGGACAGCCCGCAATTAATGTGCCGTTGCAATGGACAAAAGACGGCATCCCTGTTGGCATTCAAATTGTTGCCGCTTATGGACGAGAAGATTTATTGATTCGTGTTGCATCACAACTTGAGACTGCCCAACC
>ERZ889217.994-NODE-994-length-15561-cov-9.647427_pt1 | contig 15561 bp, 24 predicted proteins | sample MGYA00521098_ERZ889217 | MGnify/ENA primary metagenome ERZ889217 (study PRJEB32303, sample SAMEA104408613) | aquatic metagenome | biome: Brackish water; feature: Pelagic; material: water | place: Baltic Sea | collected 2014-06-10T22:04:00 | depth 2,362 m ...
TCCGCTTCCAAAGCCATCACCCTTGACTGCGCTTCGGAGACTTAGAATGCCTGCTTGACCTTTTGGAGCATGCTTGTCTTTTTATGGGGCTGCCGATTATTTCTCTTTAGGAGCATCAAGGATAACGAAGATGTAGAGATATCTCTTCTCGGTGGCCTCTTACATGTACTTACGCACATGGTTCTTGTTGAACCTACCATCGGAGAGGATTATCACAAATGGGCAGCTTGTCGCGCCAGCTGACTGTGAGGTGGTGTTCTGAACATCAAGGAGCTTGTTGGCGTCTCGCACAAAGTGTGCCATCGAGTTGTCGTGGCTTGCCTGAGCGCTGTGCTTGAACTCGAATTGGCTCACGATGAATGCGGATCTTTCGTTTGAGTATGCATCCTCAAAGGACTGAAGCAGCTCCATCCTGTCTCTGATTCGGGCCACGGCCACTTTGCCGACCTCAAGGCGGTTCAGGGCCTCCACTAGAGTTACCATTGCTTCGAGAGAGAAGAAACCAAGGTTCTACTCATTCATGGACAGTGAGTCGTCAATGGCAATCAAGATCTTGTAGTCCCTCTTGGAGGGCAGCGTTCTTCGAAGCCAGATCTTGTCGTTTCGGTAATGAGAGGCAATGAAGGAGATTACCTTCTTCATGTTAAGGCGCTTGCCTGTTCTATAGTCTCCCTGTAATTGTTGGCTGAGCTAAGGTTCGAGGACAATACGCAACTGCTCGCAGAGACCTGCTGCAGCTGATCCTGTCTGGGCCTTGAACTTGCCGAGAAGAGCTATCGACTCCTATGCGGCGTCTCCATCTGATCGCCATTCTTCGTAAAGGCTCCTTAGCCCGAGTTTCTCTGCTAGGTAGTCGTACTCGGGGTCTTTAGAGCCTGAGGTAGGGACCTGAGCGGTTGTCTCGTCAACTTCCATCTTCTCTTCCTCCCTCTCTTGAACCAGAGAGCTCTCTCCCTGCTGTCGTCGCTCCAGGAACTGCTGATACTCGTCTACTAGATCCTTGCCGTCCTCTTCACCCTCTTGTGAGGCTTCTGCGTCTATCTCGTCGATAGGCTGGTCGGCCCCGTCTTTCTTCTTTTGGGCCTCCTTTGTCTTGGACGCCGCAGCTTTGAATTCCTATTCGGTCTTTTAGATGCCATCATCCTCCTCTTGACTGTTTTGGGCCCCATCCTCGTCTTGCATCTTGTCCTGTTCGGCTTCTGCTTTCACCTTCTCCTCATCTAGATCCTTTACACCATCCTAGTCCTCCTTCTGTAGGTTGTCCGTGGCCAATTTGCCCTATATTTACTCAGCCTACTCGTCGAATTCATACTCCATGCCTTCTCCTTCGTCTTCTGGGCCCTCTTTTGGATCATTGTCCTTATTCTCCTCCTGGTCTGGGTTCATGTTAGGATTGTCAACCTAGTGTTTTTCTTTATCCGGCATCTCCTATGGCATTTGGCTCTGCTTCTCTTTATTCTCCTTTTTCTTCTGCTCTTTCTATTTGGATTGCTCTTGGATCTTCTGAGCTAGCTGGAAGAGCACATCAGCCCCGTCGACATCAAATTGGGTTTGCATGTCTTGTTCGGCAGAGTTTTACTTATTTTATTGCCTTTCCTCTTCCTGGTCATTAAGGTTGGTATCGTTGTTTCGTTTCTTGAGATCGGCTTGGTCATTGTCCTCTTAGTCCTCCCCTGCATCTTGGTCGGAGCCCTCTAGAGCATTCTTCTCTTCCCCGCCGGCCTGATCGTCAGGCTGCTCCTCATCATCTCCTTGATTGTCGTCCATTTCTTGGTTATCCTTCTCTTCAAAGCCCTCAGGTGGCTCGTCGAGTGGCTCTTCCTCCTCTGCATCGTCGCTCTTGGACCCGAGATCCTCTGGGTGTTCTTCTGCCTACGATTCGGCGCCTTCCATGTCTTAGTCTTCACCGGCTGCCTCAGAGGCCTCATCAGGCTGCCTACTCCCTTCTTCCTCTTCGATGATTTCATCCCTGTCGAGTGGAATCTCGTTGTTTGCGGCGTCATTCAGCGGATCCTCCTCGGGGGCTTCGTCTTCCTCTTCAGCGGCATCTTCGTCTCGCTTCATCTCCTCATCTTCGCCCGCGCCCTCATCCTCGTCGCCATCGCGGCTTTCTTCTTGCTTGTCGTGATCTCCTTCTGCCATGTCCTTCTCTTTCTGGTCCACCTGGTTTTGCTTGTCCAGGTTTCGATCACCCAAGTCGATCTCTTCTTTTTCGTCGTCATCATCATTTTCCCCGTTCTCATCCTCTTTTTGCTCCATGTCCTCCATATTTTTGTCCCATAGCTGATTGTCAAGCATGTCATCAACTTTGTCGAGCGCATCATCTTCGTTTTCGTCGTCCTATTTCTCCTCATCATCCTCCTTTTTCTCCTGGTCTTCAAGCTCTCCGTCGAAGTCCTCCTGCATCTCGAAGTCGTTGTCTTTGCCTTCCTCATCCTCTTGGTCTTTCTTGTCCTCTTGCTAGTCTTTCTCCTGCTTCTCTTCTTCGGACTCGTAGTTTTTGAGGCCTTCTAGTTGCTCTTCGTGTTCGATCTCCTTGCTAACGTTCTGTTTTCCTTCCCCATCTCCCATGCCGCAGCCATCACCATCGAAATACTTATCGTCCTCCTCGTTTTACTTTTGGTCGTCGTGGTCCTGATCCTCTTGGCCACAGAAGCCTTGGTAAATCAGGTACAGGAAGACCCTCTAGGTGAGGTAGCTGAATTTGCAGAGAGACGCCAGGTAAGAGCCCTGAGCTCTCATTGCGAATTCAAGGAGTCCTTTCACTTTCCCAAGGAGATCCCTTGCTGCGCGAACCGATTCAAGATCCCTCGGCGAAAGCTGGTGGTGCTCGTCGAGACCGTCCATTTTAAAGACCTTGCCCCCCAGCTCTAGAATCTTTCTTAGCACTGAGGGCTCCTTGGCTTGAGCCTGTGGCTCTTGTCGGGAACGGGAGCTACATTCTTGGGATTCCAGCCTTTCCAATAGCTTTGCACTAAACTTGTGCTGCTCTTCAATACTGAGGTCAGCCGAGGTGTCCGCTGGCTGCTCCCCCCCAGATATTGGGAGAGCTTATCCTGTTGGAGTTAGGTTGGCCTGTTAGTCGTACTGGATGGTGTCCAGCTGACGGTCGGAGGTTGTCTGGACGGTAGATCTATCGAAAGACTCCTTCCTATAAGCCTCCTTTTGCTACTCATCTGCCTGATCTTCCCAGTATTCCTTAACATGGGCAAGCACATCCTGATAGAATAGCTTGACGTACTTGAGCAGCAGCTTCTCCCGCTTTTGGACCAGGGCGCTACTTGCGGAATCAGACGTTGCCTGAGGATCGGTAACACGCAGGCAGGCAGCCCTCTCTTCGATTGCGCTCATCTCCTGGGCAGCTACCAGGGAGAGCCTCGCGATCCTAGTGCTCGTCGAGTGCTCCTCTCCGAGCTGTACTAGGGCCTACCTGAAGCCCTAGGTCTCTACTTCGAGGAAGTCTAGGCTTGCTGGGCTCAGAGCACTCAGGCGGGGTTTCAAATCAAAAGACTGCGTCTTGAAGGTAGGCTTGTCCTCCAAGATCGTGGCGATGTTAAGCCGTTCTATGATGCTCTCCCGGGTCGCGAGAAAGTCTTCTTTTAGGGCTGCGAATGCGAAGCACTTCGCTGGAGTGACGACGAGTTGTCGCGATTCCTTTGGCTCCTCAGCCCACGGCGCAGGAGCCAAGGACTCCTAAACGGAACCAATTAAGACCTCAAGCTTTGCGAGCTGGGCGTTAAGCTCAAGAATCTTGTGCATCAAGGAGAGCGAGAAGCCCTGGATTCGGATGACATCTACATTCTTAAGGTCGCTGTTCTCATCGACTTGGCTCGATGACTCGGTGATGAGGAGGAGCTCCCGCGATTTGTAGAAATACTTCTCTAGTCTCGGTTGTAGCACCGCATCACCGGTGTGGACAAGTCTTGAGGCGATGATCAATGGCTGGAGCTTGTCCTGGTAGTTCGGCTTCAGTCCTTCCTCTTTCATAAACTTGAGCAAGTCGATGAAGGCTCTGCGCTGGAAATGCTTTTTGTCAATATCTCGCACGACCTTCAACCTCTCAAAGAGCCCGGCCATCACGTACTCCAGAGAGCTGTTGTCTGGCCACTTTGCCTCTATGTGTCTCTTTTCGAAGAAATCAAGCTAGCGGAGTACGTCTGAGCGCTCTTGGCTACCGGTTTTCTCCACGATTCCGATCCTCGCTTGGGCTGCGCCATCATCCTGGAGTAGCTGCACCTTCTCGGCATCCAAGGAGAGCAACTTATCTCCCCCTGCGTCCGTGTTGATGTACTTTTTGCGCGAGGAGGTGAGAACGAGGCTCTGGATGTTTTGCATGAGGATCTCCTCCTCGTGGTTGCAGGCTCGGTTCAGTTGCCTGTGGGTCTTGTCGATGTTCGACTTGACCTGGGTGAACTTCTGCAGTGTCCATTTTGAGACGTCGATTAAGACCTTAATCTTGTCCCTCGCCGCCGCATCAAGCCTCGCGATGGTACGCGATAGCTTGTCACGGAACTGGCCGTAGTAGCCGAGCACAAAGTGGAGGATGTTGAGCACCTTGCGTATCCTCTCCAGGACGAGGGCTCGGTCAGCCCGGCCGTACTCTGGGAGGTGAACAAGGCCTTCGGGGAGATGATTTTGCTGAGGGCACAGCAGGTGGCGCTGCTTGAGGAGGAGGCTCTCGTAGAGGAGCTGAACCATGGCCAGGCGGGACGCAAAGAGGCCGAGGCTGCTGTCCCGGATGAAGAGGTCGACGAGCTCAAAGATTCGGAGCTCTACCTCGTCCTCAGGATGCGTGTTCACGTTCTTCGAGCTATTCACAACTTTTGTCTCTTTTTATTTTTGCATTCCTTGTTTTCTTCGTTTTGAAGTCTCTGGAGCGGCGCTCTTGGCGGCTTTCCTCAGACTCAGGTCGAAGACCTACCTCTCGACCGTGTGGAGGAGGCGGATGCAGTGCTGGAAATCCTCCCGCACCATCTTGATCCTCCTGTGGTTCAGCAGGTTCCTCCAGGACAGGATTTGGATCTTTCTGTACCTGATGATCAGCTGCTTGATGCTGTTCATCTCCTCGTGGCAAGAGTTGAGTTTCTTGCTTGCGTAAGCCTGCCACTCCTCGAGTTTGTCGAGGAGGAGCTCCATGCCGGTCAGCATCTTCATCAGCGGGGTGGACTTGGTATTGAAGGTGGTCATCATGTAGTTCGAGAGGAAGAGAACGTCGTTGAGGATGGGGCTCTCGTACTCGGCAAGAATGTCGCGGACGCGCTCCTAGAGCTGGGCCATAGGCTAGAATATCAGCCTCGCCTCCGTCGGGATGGCATCGTGGTAGAAGTTGTAGGCGGCAGGTAACTCCAGGTCCGCAATGTTCATGACCGACTTCATTTGCGCCCGCTTTACTTGGTCCCTGAGGCAGCACATCGCGTCTTCCATCCAACGCTGGTCTCTCTCGGGGAAGCTTGTGAGGAGCTCGGGTACCCTGATACCGGCCGAGCCTCCAGGGATATCTGCCAGCTCCCGCTGCTCGACGCACATTTGCACAACTTCGAGCCTCAAACGCAGAAAGTCCGTTCGGAAAGTGGCCTCCTCCGCGTTCGTGATGTCTGTCAGGAGCTCGGTGAGGATGCGATCGACAGGGACCTCCCGGTGCTGGATCTCTACGTCGTCAGCCTGGCTGAGGTCCCGGGCCTCGGGCCTGGCGGGCCGCTCCGCCGTCAGCGAGAAGAGCTGCCTCTGGAGCTCGTCGAAGTAGCTCGGGAAGTTGATCTCGATTTCTTGCTCTGCTTCCCTCTTCATCCTCTCCTTGTCCGCCGCCGTGAGCTCATCGAGGGCTTTGTTGTCCTCCATGAGGCTCTAGACTTTCATTTTGAATGGGAGGACCATCAACTGGGCCTCGTCGTCGTCCATCTCCTGCTCCTCTGCGAGCTTCTTCGCGATCTCCCTCCGGACAAAATGGTCCAGGGCGTGGACTCTGACGGCTAGGGACTGGTCTTGTGCCCCTGAGCCCGCCGGGCTCAGCCTCTGAAGCTTAAGGAGCCACAGGACCTGGTTTTCGTAGAGGATTTGGGCATCTTTCCCTCTGCTGGCTGCTCGCTTGCCCTCGAGTGCGGTCGCCTGCTGGTAGCTTCCTGTTGCCTCCAGCCCGACGAGCCGGCCCAGGTGCGCCTGATCAACAGCGGCCTCAACGAGACCCTGCAGGTAGACGCGTGTGCCGACGAGAATGCTGAGGCTGCTCGCCATTAGTGGCCCGATGATGTGGCCGAAGGAGGCATAGTGGAGGTCGTGGCCCTTGAGGAGGAGCTGGTTGACGAGTTCGCATTTGTTGAGCATCTCTCGGAGGTTTCTCCTCAGGTCCGACGCTGCGAGCCCTCTTGCAAGCTCATTGACGCCATCGACGAGGCTTGCAGTGAACTGCAGTAGCCCCTGGAGCCTCTGGTGAACCTCTGGCTTTGGCATCAGCCTCGAGAGATGTTCGACTTGCCGCGAGAGCTCCTCAATCGAGCTCTTCACCGGCAGCATGCAGTCTAGAGCGGCCGCGATGTCCCTACGGTGATAGGTCCAGAACTTGAGGCCCTCCAGGTAGATCTCTTTCTGTTCCAGCGCTGCTTGCCCCTCGAGTCGAGCGTGCTCTAGGGGGAGCACTAGCATGGCCTCGATTACGCCTAGGGTCTCCAGCTCTTGGAATCGCGAGAGGCAACCGGTCACGGCCTCTATGCTCTTGAGCTACCTTGGGCTCTGGCAGGACTGCGCTGCGAGGCTCGCTCTGACCCTGTCGATGACCTCCTGGGCCTCAGGTGAGAGAGCCGGCGCGCCGTGAGAGGTGGCGGTGCCAAAGCGCCAGGCCTCGTCGAGGAGCTCATCCCTCTTGCTTCCCGCCTCAAGCTGGTGGTTGAGGGCCGAGAGTAGGCCCGTCGCGCAGGCGAAGTAGCTCGGCAGCTCTCTCAGATTCAGGTGCTTGATCTCGTCGCAGAGTACCCTGTCCATGGTCGTGACCTCAACGGACTTGCGCATCCGGTAGAGCTTCTCGAGGTTCATGAGATTGAGAGACCGCACAAACTAGTCCGAGGTGATCCTTGCCATCGGATAGAGCCAGCTGAGTCGTCGAGGGCGGAGCGCCAACGGAAGGGCGCCTCCAGGCCCCTCCTCCTCTTTCGCTCCTACGTCGGCCACAAGGTTTGGAGCCTTGCTCAGTTTCTTGGCGTCTTTGAGGAGGCACAGGCAGCGGTACTGAGAGGAAGCGCTCACCAGGATCGCCGAGGAACTCTTAGGGATGAGGATGAGATAAGGCGAGGACTCCGAGATCATCTCAGCGAGGTCCTGCTCGTCCTGCTCCTCACTTTTGAGGATCTCCTTGTCGTCGTTCAGGCAGAGGATCGAGTAGTGTTCTCGCAAGCCGGCGAGACCCTGGCACGCCACTAACTGCTCAGAGGGGCCTGCTTCTAGCGTCTTGATCCAGACGAAGCCCAAGGGGCTCTCTCTGGTGTCCTCCTGCTACGCTCTCATCAAGCCGACCTGGCGCACCTGCTCTTCCGCGAGAGGGTTGGGCCTGAGGCGCTCGACGAGTTTCAGCCGCGAATCGAGGCCACTGGCCTTGGCTCGCAGCGCTCGGAGGATAGCCGAGCCGTGCTGGGTCTCGAGGTAAGGTAGGACCGCTTGTGGGACGTCCCCTTGAAGCTTGGTCAGCATGAAGATGACAAAGTGAGACTGAAGCGCGTCGACCTGCCCACCCTCGCAAAGCGTTCGCCGTATGTGATCGAGAAGCAAACACCTGTCCTCTGTGGAGCGCCAATCGAGGTCTTCCTGGTCCGCAAGAACCCGCTCCAGGAGCTGGCGAGAGGTATTTGAGAGAAGGATCTTGCTCGACTTGTCCGAGACTCTCCTCCGGACGAGGTCCGCCAATCGCTGCATTTTGTAACCGAGGAACCAAAGCATCCACCCCTCCGGGCCAGCACCCAGAGTAGAGGTGCGCGAGCAGTACTCGACGAGCTCGGGCTCGGCAGCCGCACAGCCCTACAGGTAGGGGGAGATGGCCTCGAAAGAGGTCTTCGGCAGAGAGAGATATCGAGTGAGGTAGGCAGCGGCGTCAATACTCGATGACCCACCCACAGGTCGCTGGCACTCCCGAGTCTGTTCCTCTGCATGGAGGATTGTTGGCATCGCGGGGCCACGAGCTCTCGCTCTCTTTCCTAGCTACACCTAGGCCTGGTCCGGGATCGCATATCCAGATCTGCCGGATGACTGAAGGAGGGGGGCCTCGGACAATAGCGGGAAGAGGTCAAACTTGAGCGACTCGTGGTAGGCCTCGGTCACTCTGCCGTCCTGCATCGCGACGAGAGAGCCAACCGCCTCAGCCGCGGCTGTGGCGTCGGCGTCCCCTACGGACTCTAACTGGCCCGTGAGATACTCGATATCGATCTGGAGGCATCTGTTTCGCAACGCTCTCGACACGTCTCGCCCTTGGTCCATCAGCGTCGCCTTGCTCATCAAGAACACAGATCTGAAGTCTGGATGAGCCCGAACCTCACGGAGTTCGTCACCCTAGACCAGCCCCTGCTCGTTGATGCAGAGGGCCGCGTTGCCCTCCTCGAGAAGGGAGTTAAGCCTATCTAGGATGGATGGGTTGCAGAGGTTGGCGTTCTCGAAGACGACCCAGTCTCCACGCTCTATTGAGCTGACGAGGACGGAGTCAACCCACTCAAATCTACTCTGGCCTTTAGATACGCTCCGCCTGAGTTGGCTGAGCGAGGCTTACCAGCAAGACGCCCTCTCTCCAAGAGCTCCCAAGTTTTGTTTCAGGAATCCTTAGAGTATCTTGACCTACTACTCTGGCACCCTCGTCCTGTTCAGGGCGTACTGCAAGCTCGCCACCTGAGATGGGAGGCGATCCCCCTCCTGCTCGACGATTTCAGCAAGCAGCTGGGAGAAGTCCTCCGTGGTCTGCTCGAAGCAGCCCAGCAGCTGGGTGGTGTCGCTGCGCTCGTTCAGCAGTATCCTGTTTAGCTTTTTGCCGGCCAGGCGGGCAATGGTCTGAAGGTCGGCGCCAAAACGGTGACAATCATCGGCGACCACGAGCAGGGGGAAGCCCGCATGGAGGGAGTCGACCAGGAATTGGAGGCTCTTGGTGTGAGGGCCTCGTACTGCCAGGAGCTGGCGAAGTTGTAGGCAAGGCTCCCGGAGGTCGAGCGCCCCTGTCCCGAGAGAAGTCGGCTTCGGGCCCTCGAAGAGCATCTGGCCCTGGGGGAGAATCCGAACCGTCGGGCGGGATAGGAGGGCCGCCCTTGCCCTCGGGAAGTCAGCGAGCAAGCCGGAGCCGGCGAGGACGCCGTCCACTATCTGGACCCACGAATCAGAGGAGGAGACTCGTTGCAGGTAGCAGATATCCACGCAGTGGGCCAGGCTCAGGTCCCTGTCCCCGCCGGTGTCCTGGAGGAAGAGCACGTAGAGCCTCAAGAGCCTATTCAGATCCCTCAGGTTCACTGCGCCCTCATCGGCGGAGGCCGCGCTCAAGCCTCTCTCCCTCTTGAGGATGCTCTCGACTGCCTGGCTGAACAAGAGGACGCGGTCGACGTCCAGGGCAGCAAGCTCGGCGTTCCTCTGCGTCGACCTGCCGAGAATGCAGGCGTAGTCGTCGTGGGTAAGTTCTTCAAGGTAGATCTTGTTAAATCTGTTCAAGAAGGACTTTGGGAGAGTCTTCCGGCCTCCGACCGACGAGCTAGAGGTGCTCGGGTTCTGGCAGGCAAAGACGAAGAAGTCAGGGTGGCACTCGAACTCCCGGTTGAGCTCAGGGACGTAGACTGTGCGGCGGTGATCCAGAATAGCGTTCAGGCCCTCGAGGACGCTCTGCTGCGCGAGGTTCATCTCGTCGATTAGGAACCAGTGCCCCTCTTTAATTGCCCTGAGAAGGGCGCCGTCACACCACCTGAACGAAATGTCCTCGGTTTCGCCCTCTTGCTTGCCCCCTGCCGCGTGGACTTGGGGGTACTCGCTGCCCAGGAGATCCATCATGTCTGTCTGCTCGCTGAGGTTGACTCTCGTCAGCGGCCGCCCGCTGATCCTCGCCAGGTTCTCGATCAGGCTGGTCTTCCCGACGCCAGGGGGGCCCTCGATGAGGACCGGCTTATTCAGCTGGTAGGCGCGGAGGAGGCGGTGCAGGTTCGACCGGGTGGTCACGGCGTCGAAGGCGAACGGGGAGTCCACTGAAGCTGGCCTTCGGTCGAGCAGATACGGCCTCACTCCGATCTCGTTCGCGTTCAGTACGTACTCTTCGCCCGAGCCAGCTCCTGGCCCAGTCCATGGCTCCCAGCAGACTTCGCTGAGGAGCCTGTTCAGGTAATCGAGGCAGCCTGCGGAAATCTGCTCCTTCTAGCGGTCACCTGCGACGTCGATTCCCAGGCAAAGGCCGTCGAGAATGACGAGGGAGACGGCGTGGTACAGAGCTAGCGCGAGTTGGGCCTCTCCCTTGTCTGCGAAGAGCGGTAGTCCAACGGCCAGGAACTCAATCGAGTTGATGATGTCTCTAACACTCAGGGCTTTCCTCTGTAGGGCGGAGAACTAGCTGGCAAGAACGAAATTGAGGAAGCCGACCATGTTGAAGAGGACGAGGGCCGCTCGCTGGCAGTCACTCTGGCCGAGCGACTTGAGCTTCTCCTCGCACATCTTCGAGACTATCAGGTAGAGATCGATGCTCTCCGGGAGGCTGCGATGGACCTTCGCCGGGGCGGCCAGCGAGCCTCCCTGACCTCCAGGCCGCGCGTAGAGCTCGACCAGCTCCCTCTGCAGGAAGTAGGACTCGACCCAGATCTCTGTCATCCTGTTTCTCAGGGCAGGGCTCAGCTCTTTCTTGCCGAAGTCGCCCGATGGGTTCATCGTGGCCACTATCGCGAAGTTCCCCTGGGCAACGACCTTAATGGCCTCAGTGGAGCTCTTCTCGGAGAGAACGAGGGTCCTCTCTTGCTCAAAGACGGAGTTGAGCCTCTCGAGGACGGAGTCGTTCGCCAGGGAGATCTCGTCGACGAGGAGCAGGCCTCCCGCCCGCATCGCCTCGACGAGGATGCCGTCGTGCCACTCGAAGACCATGTTCAGCTCGGCCTTGAGTCTCTTGACCTCCTTGTACACCCTCTTGGCCTCTGGGTCGGATCCCGTGCTGGGCTTGAGCTTCCGCAGGAGAGCGTCGGCCCGGCTCTTGAGGCTGGCAGCGCCGGTGGCCTTGGCCTCCGCCTGGGCACTCTGGGCATCATCGGGCAGGGAGCCGAGGGCTGATTCAATAAGGACTTCGAGCTCCTGCTAGGTCTGCTCCAAATTCTTCCGTGTCCTCATGCAGCCGATGAAGTCAGACGTCTCTGTGTTCTGGTGACAGTTGATGCTGAAGAGCTACTGGCCGTGGAGGGCAGCGAAAACCTGGCAGAGCGAGGTCTTGCCGCAGCCGGTCTCTCCCACGAGGAGCACAGGCTCCTCGTTGCTCAGGCACTTATGGACGAGGACGGCGAGGCGCTTCAGCTGCCTGCTGACGACGAGCCTTGGTATCCCGAGGTCCGCTGCCACCGTCAGGAAGGCCTGGTCTAGCCCCTGCTTCTCGAAATAGGTGTCGTAGAACTTGGCTTCGTCGATCTTGCACCTTAGAGTGCTCTCGATGGTCTGCTTGATGAATTACCGGTCTTGGGGGCTCCGTGACCTCTCGCCGAGGACCAGGTAGCCCTCTAGGGCAATGTCCGCGGTTGACAGTCCCTCCTCGCCCTTACCGACCCTGTTGGCCCACTTGAGGAGGTCTCGGACGGTTATCGTCGAGTCCTTGCCGGCGAAGAGGCTCCCTTGCGACCTGTAGATTTGGAGGTTCTCCATGGTCTTCACCATCAGCGCCGCTCTGCTCTTTGGTAGCTCGCACTTCCGGGTCAGGATCTCCTGGAGCTCCTCGGTCGGGACGTCCCCGACTTTTATAAGGATGAACCTGTTCTTGAAGGCCTCGGAGAGCTCCTTCCTGCCTCCGTAGCCCTCAGTGGGGTTCTAGGTCGCAAAGATTCTGAAATTTGGGTGGGCCTTGAGCGTTCTCTACGTCTCGACAATATGCAGCTCCCTGTTGTCGTCGAGGAGCCTATTCAGGGCCTCGAGGACCTCAGAGGGGGCGAGATTCAGCTCATCGAGGATGACCCAGTAGCCGTGCCTTACCGCCTCCACCAAAACTCCCTCCTGGAAGACGAGCTTTCCGTCCTGGTCCGAGGACGATGGCACGTAGGAGCCAAGGTACTCCTGAATGTCCGTATGCATGTGATTGTTGATCCTGATGACCTTGTTCTGAGTCACGTCTGCCAGGTACTGGACGGTGGCGGTCTTACCCGCCGAGGTTGGGCCCTCGAGGATGACGGCATAGTCGGTTACTGCCACTATCGAGGCGAGCTTCCCGACCAGGCCGCGGAAGGTGGGGGTGAGGATAAAGTCGCTCTCTTTGAAGCGCTCTGGGGGGTGTCCCCCCTTGGGAACGATGAACTCCTCGACGTACGCGAACCTCTCTCCGTGTTCGGCCTAGCGGCGGGCCACGACCTCCAGGGACGGAAGAGAGTCGATCTCGAAGAGCTTGTGGACAAGCTGCTGCAGGGTCTTCTACATCTCGGCGTCGAGGTGGCTGGCAAAGCAGGTCAAGAGGGCGTCGTGAATGGCCTTGATCACCGGGTACTTCAGCGTGACCGCCTGGCGCATCATCTTGAGGGCCCGGCTCAGGTTCCTCAGGCCAATGCCGCCGCGCCTCGAGTTCGCCCGGGCTTCTGCGCGGGCTTTCAGGTAGAACTCCAGGATCTGCCTCTTCTGGCGCTCGCTGAACATCGCCGCGGGGGCGTTCCGGTCGACAATCGGCCACAAATCGGCCTCCGTCTCCAGTTCAGGCACGTAGAGCTCCGTGAGCTTGGCTCTGAGGCCGGGAGGGAGCTGCTTCTTTCCCGCCGAGGTGTATGGCGGGTTCATGCACATGAAGATCCTGAAGTCTGGGTGTCTTTTGGTCTCGACGATGTCTGCGCGCTCGTTGAGCAAGATGTGGTCGCCGTCTATCAGGGTCGCGAGCCTGTTCAGGACGGAGTCACTGGCGAGGTTGATCTCGTCGAGCAATATCCAGTCTCCGTTTTGCAGGCTTTTGATTAGTGTGCCCTCTATGAACTAGAAAATGAAGCCACCGCCAGACTCCAGCTTTCGAGATCTCTTGGCCAAGTCCAGGAGCATCTTCTCGAGTCGCTGGGTCTGCGCCTTGTCCTCGTCTTTTGCGCTTTTCTTGGACTTTATGCTGGAGAGCCCGTGGTTCAAGCACTCGATGAACTCCTTCACCTGATTGCCCTCGTAGCAAGTTTGGGCGAGGTCTAGAAACTTCTGGTTCTTTCCTGCCTTGAAGAGCTTTCTAAAGAGCGCCAAAAAGAGCTCGTAGACAGGCTTGAGTAGGAACTTTACATCCACAGGCTTGAAGCCTCCAAGCAGGTCCGAGGAGTCGGTATTCTGGTTCAGATTGAACACATGGAGCGCCTTCCCTTGGAGCGCAGCCAGCTCCTGGACGCTGGTTGTCTTTCCTGTGCCCGTCTCCCCGACGAGGAGGACAGCCTCTTGCTGCTTGAGGGCCACGCAGACTTGCTCCATCAGCCTCAGAGTCGAGGAGGTGTAGACGAAGGAGTGGCTGGCTTGCTCTAGAGATCCCGCTCTGGCGATCGCTGGGCTACGCCCGAAGAAGAAGGAAACCTCGTTGATCCCATAGCCACGGCCGTGCTCGGTAATGTAGTCGACGAGCTCGTCGTTGTCCAAGTGACCGAGCCCGTTGCGCTCGCAAGTTGGGTTGTAGACGTCTCTCAAGAGGGAGGAGGCGAGAGCGCGCAGTATCTTCGTGTCGTAGATATGGGCGAGGTAGACATCAACGAGCTCCTGAAGGATGTGCGATGATACCTGGCTCGACAGGAAGGGAGGCTCTGTGTCGTCAAGATTGACGATGGCCCTCAACTGATCCTCGACTCGCGCAAAGAGCTTGAAGACTTGTCGGATGGAGACCCGTCGGTGGTCCAGCATCTGGCCCTTGTGCCTCTCTAGCTACTCCTCGATGTGGGCGGCGCTCTCCCGAAGAAAAGATGGCATCCAGCCGACCACATGGACGTGGGGGAACCTCGCTCGGAGTACATCCTGAAGGTCTGCCCTTTCCTCGAGCGGCAGAAGAAATGTTAGGTGAAGCTCCTGAAGGAACGGTGAGATGCTGCTTAAGTCCTCCAAGGACTGCTTGCCGCCTCCCTGGCAGAGAGCGACAATGCGAAAGCCCAGCTTCGGAGTGATGGTGAAGGCAGAGGTCACCTGGAGCCTATCCTCTTGAACGAGAGGCAGCAGGAAGGACAGAAGGTCTGCTGGGGCCTGCTCGATGTTCCTCAATATGAGCCAGAGCCCTTGCTCGGCGGCCACGGTCAGCGGGCCCTTCTTGAAGACGAACTCTCCCGTCTCATTGCAAACGTAGGTGCCGACCAGGTTCTTCGAGTCGAAAGTCTCTTCCAGAGTGACGACGATGAAGCTCTTGTGGTCGTCCTCGGCGCGCTCCTTCATGAGCCGCACCAGCGACATTTTTCCACTGCCTGCCTCTCCGATCACGGCAAGGTGCCGGAAAGTGTGAGACTGGATCTCCTTGATGGCCGCATCGGCAATCTTGAGCAGCGGAGGTGTCCCCACTAGCCCATTTTCATAGATCTTACCCTCAGAGCTTTTACCCGATGGCCGGGCAAGGTCCAGATCTACCTCACCGATCTTGACCTCAAGCTCTCTTGCCAGTCTCTCCATCTCGGGCTTGTTTTACCTTACATTCTCGTCGATCCAGCGGCTCTGCTCCAAGGAGAGCTCCCCTGTTTAGTCCTTGGAGATAAAACGGAGCGAGAGGGAGAGCAAGAGCCTATCCCACTCCTCGAGGGATGCCTTGTCGATCAAGAATAGCGGTCCATGGTCCCATAGAGTTCTCAGGAAGGGCTATGCGTCGAAGAGCCTGAACACTACACGGAGATCACCGGACCCTGAAATCCTCTACAATGGGTCGAGCTGTTCTACATGATCAGAATAAAACTTCAAAATCTTGAAATTCAGTCTATCGGTATATTGTAGCATCACCGACAGGACGAAGTTCAGCTCCTTCGCTCTGATTGGAAGGCTAAGAAGGGGGCTTGTGACCTCTTCCAGAAGACCTCCAGTATCGAGTTGCCTGAAGCATTCGACAAGGTGGCTTTGGCTTTGGATCGTGATAAGGATCTCAGCAAGAATGGCCTTTAATCGTGCCCACTGCTTCTCCGTCAAAGGAAGCTGCAGCGCGCTTTCACAATACTCCGAGATACCCTCTGTTGGTAGCTCAGCCTCCAGGAGAACTTTTCTCACTGCTTGCAATCTACTCTGTAGCGCGGTCTCCTAGTCAAAGGACGCGCTCTCTGTAATCAGATTTTAGAGTGTCTAATCTTTTTCCATAAAATTTCGTATAATTTTTAAACTTTTACGGTTTATTATAATTAAACACTTTCAATTAAATAATATTTATACAGATTTTACAGTTATTTAATTTGTTTCCCTCGGGGTTTTGGGGTTTTGGGG
>ERZ889217.995-NODE-995-length-15550-cov-11.801678_pt1 | contig 15550 bp, 7 predicted proteins | sample MGYA00521098_ERZ889217 | MGnify/ENA primary metagenome ERZ889217 (study PRJEB32303, sample SAMEA104408613) | aquatic metagenome | biome: Brackish water; feature: Pelagic; material: water | place: Baltic Sea | collected 2014-06-10T22:04:00 | depth 2,362 m ...
CAGGTCGATGATGGAGTTATTGCTCAAGGTTAAGTTATTCACCAAGCCGCTGTAGGTGCCGCTAAAAGCCAGCCCGGCCACGGTGGTGCTGGTGCCGTTGAGGGTGATGTTCATTCCGTTAATGGCGTCGTCCGCGCTCACGAGCAGCGTGCCGCCGTTGACTTGGACGGTGGAGTTGGATCCGAGGGCGTTCGCATTGGCGGCGTTGAGCGCTCCGGCGGTGATGGTCGTTGCTCCAGTAAAGGTGTTCGCTTTGGAGAGGGTGACAGTTCCAGAGGTGGTTTTATTCACGCCCACAGAGCCTGCGATGATCGCATCGACCGTGCCGCTCTGGAGGTCGAAGTCGCTGGCAGAGGTCAGGACGCCAGTCGTGCCGGTGATGCTGCCGGAGGTGAGCGTGACGCCGGCGACGGCATCGCTGAAGTTCACCATATTGAAGCGGCCACCATTGATCACCAGCGTGCTGGAGTCGTTGATGCGGTTGCTGTTGGCGATTTGGAGGGTGCCGCTGTTGATGGTCGTGGCGCCGGTGTAGGAACTGCTGCCACTCAATCCGAGGGCCACATATCCGGTTCCATTTAATGTGAGACCCCCCGTGCCGAGCGCGAGGCTGTTTTTGATCGTGAAATTTCCCGCGCCCACGAGCGTGAGGGTGTGGTTCGCTCCGGTGATAAAAGAACCACTGGCACGTTCCAGCGTCAGCGTGTCGGCATCGCTTCCGATGGTGGCATCGGCCGCGAGGGTGATGGTGACCCCTGTGGTGTTCCAGGTGTTGTTGCCTGACAAGCTTCTCAACGCTCCAGCGCCGCCGACTCCCGAACCGCTGATGGTCAGGTTTTCGCCGGTGACTGTGATGCCGCCGGAAAGGGCGAGGGTGGCTCCGGAGGAGACTGTGGTGCCGTTGCCGGTCCCACCGAGCGCGCTGGCATTCGAGATTTCGAGGGTGCCGCTCGAGACGGTGGTATTGCCGGTGTAGGTGTTGACACCGCTGAGGACAAGGTTGCCGCTTCCCGCTTGGATGAGGGATCCGCTGCCGCCGATGACGCTGGCGAAGTCCGTGCCCTGCGTGACGGTGTCGGTGCGATTGAAGGCGAGCGTGGCGTTGTTGGTGATCGCGCTGGCTGTGGAGAGTGAACCGCTTGTGGCGCCGTTTCCAATTTGGAGCGTGCCGGCATTTATCGTCGTGGTGCCGGTGTAGGTGTTTGACCCCGAGAGAATCCATGTGCCTGTGCCGGCCTTTGTCACATTGGTGGCATTGCCGCCACTGCTGTTGGCGATGGTGCCGCTGAGGAGGGCGGTGCCGGCGGTGGAGCCTTGCAAGGTGAGATCCTTCGTGCCGGAGCCCGTGTTGGTGATGTTGCCTGTGAGCACGAGTTGGCCGGATGCGCCGGATTGGTCGATCCTGACCCCGCCGGTCGGTCCACCGCTGAGATTGATGTTTTTATCCGAGGTCTCTCCTGTGCCCGTGTATTTGAGAATGTTGGTTGCTGTGGTGGAGGAGGAACCGATAAAAATGGTGCCGTTTTTTCCGAGATGGCTGTTGCTGCCGGTCATCCCAAAAGATGCCGCGCTCAGTGTGGTGGTGGTGCCTGTGGTATTGGCATTGATCGTAACCGGTCCGCTGAAGGAATTGTTCGCATTGCCCAGTAGGAAATTCCCGTTTCCACTGCCGCTAAAACCAACGGAGAGCACGCCGTTCACATCGGCGAGGAGGCCGTCGAAGGTGAGGTTGAAGGTATTTGTGTTTCCGCTGGAATTGAAAGAGAGCGTTTTGCTTCCCGCTCCGGACATCGCGAGATCGCTGGTCATCGTGATGGTGGCATTGGCTGCGGTGATCGTGCCGCCCCCGGTGGTTCCGGCGAGGTCGATGACTTTGTCCGTGGTTTCAACGGGGGAGCCATTGCTGAATCGAAGGCCGCCCCCTGTGCTGGTGCTGCCCAGCTTGATCGTGCCATTGGTTCCAAGAAAACTCGCGGCGCCGCTGTTGCCGAAGCTGTTTGCGTAAAGCGTGCCATTCTGCACCCAGACGCCGCCGCTGAAGCTGTTGGCGCTATTGTTGAGGGTCGCGTCGCTGGAGCCTTGTTTAATGATCATGCCGGAACCGGTGATGGCGGCCCCGCTGAAATCCGTGCCCTGGGTGACTGCGTTGGAGCGGTTGAAAACCAAAGCGCCGTTGTTGGTGATCGCGCTGGATGTCGAGAGACTGCCTGTCGTGCCACCCGCGCCAATCTGGAGCGTGCCGGCGCTGATCGTCGTCGCGCCGCTGTAGGTGTTGGCTCCGGAAAGGACGAGTGTGCCGCTGCCGGCTTGGATCAATGCCCCTGTGCCGCTGATCGCGCTGGCGAAGTCGGTTCCTTGAGTGAGGGTATTTGAGCGGTTGAAAGCGATTGTGCCGTTGTTGGTGATCGCGCTGGATGTCGAGAGGCTGCCTGTCGTGCCACCCGCTCCGACCTGGAGGGTGCCAGCGGTGATCGTCGTGCCACCGGAATAGGTGTTCGCGCTGGAAAGGGTGACAGTTCCAGAGGTGGTTTTATTCACGCCCACAGAGCCTGCGATGATCGCATCGACCGTGCCGCTCTGGAGGTCGAAGTCGCTGGCAGAGGTCAGGACGCCAGTCGTGCCGGTGATGCTGCCGGAGGTGAGCGTGACGCCGGCGACGGCATCGCTGAAGTTCACCATATTGAAGCGGCCACCATTGATCACCAGCGTGCTGGAGTCGTTGATGCGGTTGCTGTTGGCGATTTGGAGGGTGCCGCTGTTGATGGTCGTGGCGCCGGTGTAGGAACTGCTGCCACTCAATCCGAGGGCCACATATCCGGTTCCATTTAATGTGAGACCCCCCGTGCCGAGCGCGAGGCTGTTTTTGATCGTGAAATTTCCCGCGCCCACGAGCGTGAGGGTGTGGTTCGCTCCGGTGATAAAAGAACCACTGGCACGTTCCAGCGTCAGCGTGTCGGCATCGCTTCCGATGGTGGCATCGGCCGCGAGGGTGATGGTGACCCCTGTGGTGTTCCAGGTGTTGTTGCCTGACAAGCTTCTCAACGCTCCAGCGCCGCCGACTCCCGAACCGCTGATGGTCAGGTTTTCGCCGGTGACTGTGATGCCGCCGGAAAGGGCGAGGGTGGCTCCGGAGGAGACTGTGGTGCCGTTGCCGGTCCCACCGAGCGCGCTGGCATTCGAGATTTCGAGGGTGCCGCTCGAGACGGTGGTATTGCCGGTGTAGGTGTTGACACCGCTGAGGACAAGGTTGCCGCTTCCCGCTTGGATGAGGGATCCGCTGCCGCCGATGACGCTGGCGAAGTCCGTGCCCTGCGTGACGGTGTCGGTGCGATTGAAGGCGAGCGTGGCGTTGTTGGTGATCCCGCTGGCTGTGGAGAGTGAACCGCTTGTGGCGCCGTTTCCAATCTGGAGGGTGCCGGCGCTAATGGTTGTGGTGCCATTGTAGGTGCTAGCGCCTCCGAGGGCCAATGTGCCGTTTCCAGACTTGACCAGAGATGTTCCTGTTGCGTTCGATCCGGCAATGCCGCCCTCCAGCACAAGACCTCCGTTTCCATTCACTGTCAGAGTTTTTGAGCTGGAATTCGTTATTTGGAGGGCATTTTGAAGGGTGAGGACTTGCCCAGCGGTTTGTGAGGTAAGCGTCACCGCACCGGTGGAGGTTCCGATGGTGATCGTCTTATTGCTGGTCTCGGAGTTGCCGGTCCAGGTCAGACGGCCGGCGTTGCTTGCGGTTGACAGACTGATAGTTCCATTGGTGCCCAACGCGCTGTTCGCGCCGGTGTTTCCAAGCGAGGCGACCGAGAGGAATCCATTCGTTAAGGCAACCCCGCCACTGAAGCTGTTGGCAGTGTTCGATAGGACGAGAGTGGAGGTGCCAGTGCTTTTGGAGATTTTGCCGGAGCCGCTGATGACGCCGGAGAGGTTGCCAGTGAGGTTGGAGGCCAACGTCACGGCTAGATTGTTTGTGAGAATCAGGTCGTTGGTGATGTTAACTGCTGTTCTGATAGTTCCTGTGCCGGACAAGGCAATGCTTGGTCCTGTGACGCCATTGTTAAGGAACTCCAGCGCATTTCCCGTGATGTTGAAAACCGGAGCGGTCCCAGAGCCTGGGCCAGTGCCGCTGAAGGTGAGTTTGTTCAGTTGGAATGTGCCGCCAATGTCGTTGTTGGAATCGGCTGTGGCACCGGCAGCCTGCGAACCCGTGAAAATAAGGGTCGTGGTGGATGAGCTCGCGGGTGCCGTGCCGCCGCCCCAATTTGTTCCGGAAGCCCACTGGTCGGTGCCCGATGCCGGGATCGTGTAAGTGTAGTTGGCCGCATTGGCGTTGCCTCCCATCGCAATGGCCACGCCGAGGATGACGCAGGCAACCAGCCGGCCCGAAGAAAAAATCGAAACGCCTGTGGAACGGATCAATGAAAAGAGCGCCGCGCACCAATGACTTTGCCAGCGTTGAGAGGCACCAAGAGCCCGGCAGGACACCGAGATGTCACGGAATTGTTGAACGGCTAAAAAATTCATAGGGAGAACTTGGATGAAAAATACCGTTGAAAACCGGAATGCGTCAACAATTTTTTTCAATAATATACATTTTTATAAAATTCAAAAATTGCATTTTTTCGATGTGAAAGTTTGTTTTTTAATCGGATTTGGATGATGCAAGACCGTCTTTGGCATCATTTCAAAATTCCATTACATTTATTTTGCATTATTGTCGTCAAACTCTAGAGTGCCCATTTCAGACAATCCATGAGCCCCCAAGAATTGCAACCGAAAGCCGGCGTGAAAACCTACAAGGTAGGGACACTGGTTTACACCAGTCGCGCATTGATCACCGTGATGTTTTGGATGCTGCTGGGCGATTTGTGCCTGCAGATCATGGAACAGTTGCCGACCTCGCTGGTGCCGCTGCAGTTGCGATGGGCCAGCGCGTCGGACACGCTGATCGGGTTCATCACCGGGAGCCTGCCGGCGGTGCTTGGGATTCTGCTGAATCCGGTGATTGGCGTGCAGAGCGACCGGCACCGGGGGAGATTTGGGCGGCGGCGGCCGTTTTTATTGGGTGCGACGCCGCTGGTGGTGGTGGCGCTCATAGGCTTGGGATTTGCCAAACCGGTCTCGGGGTTTCTCTCCGGGGTATTCGGCGCGGAGTCGCCCGCCGCCGTGGAGATCGGATGGATCGGGGGCTGCATGGTCGTGTTTGTGGTGGCGAACACCTACATCATGCAGGTGTATCAATTTCTCTTCGTGGATGTGATCCCGGCCGAGGTGATGGGCAAATTTGTGGGGTGCTACCGGGCCGTTGGCGCGCTCGGGGCGTTTGTGTTCCACCGCTACATGTTTGGCCAAGCAGAAACGCAAACGGCGTGGATCTATGTGATCTCGGCTCTTCTTTATGCCGCGTCGTTTCTGCTTTTGATCTGGAAGGTGAAGGAGGGCGACTACCCCGAGCCGCCGCCCAAGGAGAGTTTTGTTCAAACGACGAAAGCGTATTTCACCGAGTGCTTCAGCCGTTCGTTTTATCTGAAGACCTATTCATTGGCATTCTGCTTCTGGAGCGCGGTGGTGCCGCTATGGACATTTCTGGTGTTTTTCGGAACGAAGCCCGGGCAGGACATGGGCTACGCGCCCACGCTGGGCCTGAGTCTGGACGCCTTCGGCCAAGCGCGCGGGTGGTGCTCACTGGTGCAGGTGCCGGTGTTTTTTCTGGTGGGGCCGCTGGTGGACCGCTTCCACCCGCTGCGTGTGGGCATGGTCGGCATGCTGCTCTCGAGCGCGACCTTTTTTGCGAACTTCTTTTTCGTCCAGAGCGAGGGCACATTCACTTTCTGGCTGATCGTGAATTTCATCGCGCAGGCGATCTACATGGGGGCCTACCTGGCGATCCTGCCACGGCTCCTGCCTCGCTCGAAATACGGGCAGTTTTTCACGGCGAACCAGATTTTCGGATTTGCGGGTGTGGCGCTGGCGCCAGTGTTGTGCGGCGGCTTTCTCGAAGGGCTGAAAGACTATCGATTCATCTATGTGTGGTGCGGGGCCTGCACCTTGGCGGGATTTGTGATGTGCCTGTTCCTTTATCGGCACTGGATGCGGCTCGGCGGCGACAAGGATTACCGCCCGCCGGGGTTTGAGAACGAGGTTCCGACCACCGCGCCATCCGCTGGGCATTGATTTCATGAAAACGAACAAGTCATCCGTTGACCAATTCGCAGCGATTGCCACGGAGTTGGTTTCGAATCGGCATGCCGATCTGGCGCATCCCGAACGGGCTTCCAAGCCCGTGAATGTCCTGCCGCTGAGTGCCGAGGGCTTGAAAAATCCGATACCCCGCGCGCGAAAAATCACCACAGCGCAGGAATTGCGCTCCGAGCTGGCGGCGCTGCGCGCGCGGATGGCGCCCTTCCTGGCGAACCTCGCACCGCCGCTTGTTTCACGACGCCGGGTTTTGGATGTTGCCGAATTCCAATGGCGCGTGGAAACCGCCTCGGACCGCGCGGATTTCGAATCCGTGCAACGCGGCATCGGCGTGTGGGAGGATGTGCGGATTCCGCATTACGGCCCCCCACTTGGTCCGGCGGCCACCTTGTATCGAACGGTGCTCGACCTGCCGGCGGAAATGTTTTCCCAAGATCGGCAGGTGCTTTGCTTCGATGCGGTGGATTACCGCTGCCAAGTCTATCTGAACGGCGTTTGCCTCGGCACGCATGAGGGATTTTTCGAAGCGTTTGAATTTGATGTCACAGGCATCGCACGGGCTTTCGGGAATGTCCTGTTGGTGCGGGTGGAAAATGATTTCACCATGCTTGGGCAGGCGTTCTCGGATGGCGATACCGACGGGGACAAAATCTACGCCGCGACCGGCCTCGGCTACGACGATCCTGAAGAGGGCTGGCATCACTGCCCGCCAGGAATGGGCATCTGGCAGGGGGTTCGCTTCGAATCGCGCGCCAGGCTCGCAATCACTGATCTTTTCCTGCGTCCCCTTCCCTCGCTCGATGCGGTCGAGATTCAGGTGGAAATTCAAAGCTTCGGATCCAAAGCTCCCGAGGAAGCCGCGCTCCGCGTTTCGATTTTCGGCCGGAATTTCGACGCCCTCGTTCATGACAAGCACCTGCATCGCGCCGTCGGCGAGTGGGTGAGAGGATTTGGCGACCTCGACCACGGCACGCCGGAGTCCGAGCCGGCCTTGATGGGGCCTGGGAAAAACTATCTCGCGCTCACCCTGCCCATCGAGGAGGCAAGACTTTGGGATCTCGAAACCCCGTGGCTGTATGAGGCCCAAATCGAATTGCTCGATGCCGCCGGCGCGGTGCTCGACTCGGCAAGCCGTCAATTTGGAATGCGACGGTTCGAGCAGGATGAAACCTCGACGCCGAAGGGAAAATTCCGCCTCAACGGGCGCGAAATCCGACTCCGTGGAGCGAACACGATGGGCAATCTCGACATGTGTGTCTTTCGGGGCGACTTCGAGCAACTCCATGACGACATCCTCCTCGCCAAGCTCACCAATCTGAATTTTCTCAGGCTCACCCAGCATCCGGTGCAGCGCGAAGTGTATGAGGCCTGCGACCGCTTGGGGCTGATGCTCCAGACCGATCTGCCGCTCTTCGGCACCATCCGGCGCAACCAATTTCACGAATGCGTGCGGCAATCGGCCGCGATGGAGCGGCTCGTGCGTTCGCATCCCAGCAGCGTGCTCGTTTCCTTCATCAACGAACCATTCCCCGCCGCCCGCGCCAAGCCCCACCGGTTCATGCTCCGCGAGGATATGGAGCTGTTTTTCGATATGGCCTCCAAGGCCGTTCGCCGCGAAAATCTGGACCGCGTCATCAAGTGTGTGGACGGCGACTACGACCCGCCGGTGCCCGAGGGAATGCAGGACAACCACTGCTATTGCGGTTGGTATATCGGCCATGGCATTGACATCGGCGCCTTGCACCATGGCGCTTGGATGCCCGTCAAACCCGGCTGGCACTTCGGTTGCGGAGAGTTCGGTTCCGAGGGGCTCGATTCCCTCGAAGTCGCCCGGAAACACTACCCCAAGGAGTGGCTGAAAAGCGGCGCCAATGGAGAATGGACGCCTGACATTATTCCCAAGGCCCAGTCGATGAATTTCCACTACCTCTGGTATCCCACTCCGCAAACGCTGGAGCAGTGGATCGAGGCCAGCCAGGCCCATCAGGAATGGATCACTCGCCTGATGACGGAGGCCTTCCGCCGGCTCCCGGGGATGAACACTTTTGCCATTCACCTCTTCATCGATGCCTGGCCCGCCGGTTGGATGAAAACGATCATGGATGTGAATCGCCTCCCGAAAAAAGCATGGTTCGCCTACCGTGATGCGCTGTCACCGCTGGCCATCTCGCTTCGCAGCGACCGCACGGCAGGCTTCTCCGGCGAGTCGTTGCCCGTCGAAATCTGGGTCGCCAATGATCTCGATGAGACACCGCCCGGCTGCACTCTCGAATACGAGATCACACACCAAGGCCAATGCGTGGCCCAAGGTCGCGCGCCAGCCTCCCTCGCCCGCTGCGCCCCTGCCGGACAAGGGTTGCTTGAGATCACTTTGCCGGATTGCCGCGAACGCAGCGAGCTAACCATCTCGGCGTCTCTCGTCGATGCCGAGGGAACGCCATTGCACGACTCGCAAATCTCGCTGGCTGTTTTTCCAAAACCCAAACCCGAGGCGCTGGAGGTTTTCGTTTTTCCCGGAGACGCGAATGCCGAAGCGGCCCTCGAGGCCCTTGGAATCGCGAAGGCTTCAGGAAATATAAGAGACGCTGCGGTTATTTTGGTGTCCGACCCGGCCATTCTCTCCAGCGAATCGCAAACTCTCTCGCAAGCGGTTCGAGCCGGGGCAGTCGTTGTTCTTTTACCTCTACCGACAGGCCAATACACCTTCGGCGATGCCCCTCTCGAAGTTCGCGCCTCCGGCATGGGCGCGCGCCATTTCGTTTCGTGCGATTCCGGCCATCCGATGGTGGCGGGATTTCAGCGCGAGGATTTCAAATTCTGGTTCAACGAGCAGCTCGGCTATGCCTCGCCGATTCTTTCGACTGTTCTGGAAGCGCCGGAGTGGAATCCGATCCTGCTCAGCGGCGATGGGGGCTGGGCGCGCAAGTGGGGCCCGGTGCCGGTCGCTGTCGAGCGCCGTGATGGCAAAGGGTGTTGGCGTGTTTGCCAAGTGGATCTCCTACCCCGCCTCCAGGACAACCCCGCAGCCCATCTCTTCGCTCTCAATCTGCTCGAGCCGCCGCGATGTTGAGAGAATAAGTCTGGCAATAATGAACCAACTTTATGGATATTTCAGCAATGCCAGATTTAAATATTGGAGATATCGCTGACGCAGCGGGAGTTTCACGGGCCACTGTTTCCCGGGTGATCAACGGCAGTCCCTTGGTCAAAGCGAAGACCGTCGCACTCGTTAGAGCAGCCATCGATAAACTGGGCTATGTCCGCCCTTCGGTCCGGCCAGGCCCGAAACCCCGCGCGCCCCACCCGCTGCGCCTCCGCTCTGGCTCGATCGCCTTGATCTCCATCGGAGGCAGCGGCGCCTTGTTTCAGGAACCCATCATGGCCTCGTTGGTCGAGCAGATTCAAAGCACCTGCCGCGCCCGGCAACTCAACTTGCTGTTGGATCAAATGACCTCGACCGATCAAATCCCGCTGTGCGTGGAGACCCGCCAGGTGGATGGTGCCATCCTTTTGATCTCCGGCCGGCCGGCCAATCGCCGCGAGTGCATCACCAAACTCGCCGGCATGATTCCGTGCGTTCATATTTTTGCCCCAGGCCACCCCATTTTCAGCGTCGATCATGTCACCGTGAATGATGTTGCCGTGGGCGATATGGCGTTTCGGTCATTGAGAGACGCAGGATGCCAATCGATGGCTCTCGTCAACGCTTCGAGCTTCTTCCTCGAAGCCCTGTATGTGCGTGGCCGCGCCTTCACGGATCGCGCGCAACTCGAAACCATCCCCACCCATGTTTTCGCGTCGAAAAACCTCTACTCCAACCCGACCAACTTCTGGCCCCAACCCCTCTTCATCTTCGAGGATTTCAAAACCGTCGCCTCCGCGATCCGCTCCATGCCCAAGCCCGTCGGGGTTTTCCTGACCCTGGAATCCCACGCCCCCCAACTCCACGCGGCGCTCCGCGAGGAGGGCTTGCTGGACGACGGAAGCGTCAAACTCGCCATCGCCGGGACGACCCCGTTTTTCGTCAAAGACCTCCAACCCGCCCCTCTCTTGATCGATCTATCCTTCTCAGAAATCATCGATGTCGCCGTGGACCGACTCATCCACCGCGCCAACCATATGCCGGCGCAAATTCTGACCTTCTTGGTCCCCCCAAAAATCGCTGCGCTGTAGAAAACCTGCTGGATTTTATATCCTATCCTAGAATATTTTATAAAAATACACCACCCCCCCTTTTTTATAAAAATGATTTGTTTCATTAATATGATGTAAATAAATGAAAAATCATATTGTCTCTCACTCAATCTTGTGAGATTGATCGATTGGTTAAAAATAATTCACCCAGAATCACCCCCAAGCAACCTATGCAAAGGACAAGCATCGCCCCCGAAAAAAATCGTGCTTTCACACTGATTGAGCTGCTTGTGGTTATCGCGATCATCGCTGTGTTGGCGGCTCTCGCGTTTCCAATAACAAAAACGGTCCTCAGCCGTGGCGACGCCAGTAAATGCGTGGCAAACCAGAGGCAAATTGTCATGGGTATCATTCTGTTTGCCCAAGAGAACAATGGACTGCCTCCTTACATCACCCAAGGTTGGTATTGGAATGCGAGGCTGTCCCGTGCAACCAACAACTCCCCGGCTCCCACCCTTCCCTACATGCCCTATCATCCATCTACCTCCATGGATAGGCCGAAGGGCGGCAACTCGATCTGGATTTGTCCGGCCAACAATCCATTCAAGACCAACAACCCTATCCGGGACTGCTCCTATGGCATCATCCAGGCGATCTACCCGAATGCGGACAATAGTTCGCGGGTTCCACTGATCAAATTGGACAAACCCTCCCGGACAGTCGCATTAGGCGATTGCAGTTTGAATGCACAGAGTTCAGCCCGAATTGGCAGAGATTCGGACATCGCAAAAGTCCACAACGGCGGGGCCAATTTCGCCTTCTTCGATGGGCATGTGGAATTTTTCAATCCCGTCCCTGCCTATACCAATGGAATTTTCAAGAGAACCGGTGGCAACTAAATTACTGCCTCGTTTAGGCCTTCTGGTCACCGCCCTGGGATTCTTTTCCTCCTGCCTCCACGCCGCAGTCACCCTCCCCCGCGTCTTCAGCGACAACATGGTGCTCCAGCGCGACAAGCCGCTTCCCGTTTGGGGCAAGGCATCACCTGGCGAGAAGGTGTCGGTTGTCTTCGCCGGACAGGAAAAATCGACCACAGCCGGTGAAAACGGGCTTTGGCAACTGACTCTCGATCCGCTGCCAGTCAACAAGACCCCGCAGTCGCTTGTAGTTTCGGGCGAAAACACCATCCACCTCGAAAATGTCCTCGTCGGCGAAGTCTGGCTCTGCTCCGGGCAATCCAACATGGAGTGGCTGGTCGACAAGTCTGCGAATCCCGATGAGGAAAAAGCCGCCGCTAACTTTCCTGAGATCCGTCATTTCAAGGTTCCCCGCACCTCCAGAGCCTTCCCGCAGGCAGATGTGAAGGCTAACTGGCAAATCTGCTCGCCCTCGACCGTCAGCGGATTCACAGCGGTCGGCTACTTTTTTGCCCGCGAACTTTTTCAGAAACTCGATGTGCCAATCGGCCTCCTCCACTCCAGCTGGGGAGGCACTGCCATTGAAGTCTGGATGTCGCCGGAAAGCGTGGAGGCGACGCCGGAGCTTTCCGAACTCAACGCCAAACTCTTCTCGCAAACCAGCCTCTCTCCGGAAGGAAAACAGCGACACGAAGACTATCTCGCCGATCTCAAAAAATGGATCCCAGCCACAGAAGAAGCATTATCAAATGGCAAGCCGATCACAGAGCCCCCCATCGTGCCATGGCCTGCTGGGGACAATCCCCAGCCCACCCAACTCTACAAGGGCATGATCCATCCCCTCGCCCCTTTCGCCCTGCGCGGGGCCATTTGGTATCAGGGCGAGTCCAACGGATTTGAGGACATCATCTACAAAACCAAACTCCGCGCGCTCATCGGCGGATGGCGCACCAAGTGGAACCAAGGCGACTTTCCCTTTTACATCGTGCAAATCTCGAACTATGCGAAAATCGATCCGGCCCGGCGCGACGCCGGCATGAACTGGGCGAAATTGCGCGAGGCGCAGTTAAAGGCCTTGGAAATCACGAATACCGGCCTTGCCGTTACCATCGACATCGGGGAGTCGGAGGACATCCACCCCAAAAACAAACAGGATGTCGGAAAGCGCCTCGCTCTCTGGGCACTCGCAGGCCCCTACGGAAAAGACATCACCCCCTCCGGACCTCTCTACAAAAGCCACCGCGTGGAAGATGGAAAAATCCGCATCTCGTTCGATCACTCAAAAAACGGTCTGATGATCGGAAAAAAAGAAGGCTTGGCACCCGTTGCGCCCGATCCGGCCTCGAAACTCCTTTGGATCGAAATCGCCGGCGAGGACCGCATTTTCAAGCCCGCCGAGGCCGTCATTGAAGGTGCGGAACTTGTCATCTTCAGTTCCGAAGTGCCCGCGCCCGTAGCTGCCCGCTACGCCTTCCTCCAAGACCCCGCCGGGGCAAACCTCTACAACAACGAGGGCCTGCCAGCCTCTCCGTTCCGAACCGATTCATGGTAAAAAACCTCCTCCTCGCGCTCGCCGCTCTGAGCACGGCAACCCTCCACGCAAAACCCGTTGTCATCTGGGCCTCCGATCCCGTCCGCGCTGGCGAAAGCGTCGTCGTGCGCGGCGATGGATTCGGTGAAAAGGCAGCAGTGGAAATTTCCCTTTCGCAAAACGGAAATCCAACCGACTGGCAGCCCGCCAAGGTTCTTCAACAAACTCCCAGCACCTTGAAATTCGCGCTGCCCGCCCAGATCGGCGACGGCATCTTGCGCTTCCGCATCAATGATGGCAAAGAATCCTCCGAACCATCCCTCCTCAACGCTCCAAAAATCTGGTGGATGCAGGGCGACGAGACAGAGACCGCCACTCCGGGCGGTTGGCTCCGCCTTTTCGGCCTCAATCTGAATTTGCGCCCCGGCGCCAAAGCCACACTCCGCGCGGGCGATTCAACCATCTCGCTGACCCCCGAGGCGATCGATGAATTTGCCATTCGCATCCCCCTTCCTGCCGATCTCAAGCCCGGCAAATACACGGTCGAATTCCACAACGGCCTTGCGGACGCCGCCGCAAACGCGACAGCTGGAAAAATCCAAATCGCCCCGGAAAAGCAGGCTCCATCGCGAATCTTCGATGTCACCAACTACGGCGCGGTTCCCGCCGAACCCGGCTACCTCCAATACACCACCGCCATGCTCGCCGAGGGTCAAGTGGACAGCACAGACGCCATCCAGAAGGCACTCAACGACGCAGGCAAGGAGGGCGGCGGCATTGTGCAATTCCCGCGCGGGATCTTCGTTTTGTCCAAAGGCCTCAATATCCCGATGCATGTGACCCTGCGCGGCGCGGGCTCAGGTCTCACGACACTTTCCTATGTGGACGACATCCAGCCGCGCGTCCAGAGGCAGAAAAAACTCTACTGGGGCGCGCAGCAATTCGAGCCGATCCAAGGCGTCGATTTCGAGCCCCACCCCTACCTCATCCGCGGCGAGGGACACTTCACCGTCGAAGACCTCGCCATCTACGCCATCAACCACCACGCCGGCATCCAAAGCGAGCTTCCATCAAATTCGCCAAATGCCGGCCATATCACGATCCGCCGAGTCCTCATGCGCCTCGACCGCTTCATCAACAACGACCGCACCAACCGCCACTACTCGGATGCCGAGGAGGTTTTCCTGAAACGCTGGCGCGACAAACGGCGCACAGGCGCGATCGATGTCGGCGGACCAAATATTCAGATCACCGACTGCGACATCTACTCCTCCCTCCAAGTCCTCATGCTCAACGGCTCCTCGGGCTACATCGCCCGCAACAAGTTCTCTGCCGTTCCCCGCCATTGGACGGTCTTCGGCCGCCGCACGCAGAAGATCATTTTTGAAAACAACGACTGCTCGGACGGCGGCGTGAGCCTCAACAGCGTGCACGACATGGTCACCAACGACGGCCAGACGCGCATCCAGAGCATGTATTCCCGCGAAATCTACATCGCCCGGAATGCCATGAAGGACAGCTACCGCGGGGATCGCGACGGGGGCTTCAACTCCGACTTCCATGCCCCCGTTGGCATCTACACCGGCACCGTGGAAAAATGCGACGGCGCCACCCTCGTCCTGCCCAAGGAAACTGAAGATCCCGAGTTCGCGACGAAGTGGCTCGGCGCCGTGGTTGTCGTTCTCGATGGAAAAGGCGCGGGCCAATACCGCTCGCTCGCCGGCGGATCGGGAAAAACTCTCCTCGTCGACAAAGCGTGGGATGTGCCACTCGACACCACCTCATTCATCTCCGTCTGCAAAGCCCTCGACCATGTCATCGCGGTGGACAATGTCACCCACGATGCCGGCAACACCATTCTCTTCTGGTGCGGCGGCATCGAGGTCATTGCCGCCCGCAACAAATCGATTCGCGGCGGCGCCATCCAGCAGATCACCATTTCCTACCAAGGCCAGGTCCTCCCCGGCCTGCGTGCCCAGTTTTTCGACAACGAAATCCTCGAGGGCACCACCTGGGGCGCATCGTTCATCTTCCCGCGCGGCTCGAACATCGGCACCCTCACCTACCCGCCGATCTCCCACGACCGCACACTCCAAGCCGACCAAGGCTTTCCCGTCACCGCCCCCGACTACCACGGCCCCATGGCTCTGGACCAGGTCTTCCGCCGCAACACCATCGCGAACAACGGCCGCTTCTTCGTCGGCGGCAATGTGCAAAATGTCCTTTTCGAAGCCGGCAGCGTAAACGATGCGGAGATCGGTCTCGAAGTCACCACGCGCGGCGGCCGCTGGGCCGATTTCCTTCAAGGCGGGCCGACCGACATCCTCGCCAGAAACAACATTTTCAAAAATGTCACCACCCCCTACGCAGGCGACCGACTGAACGAAACCATCATCCTGCCTCATCAAATCGACTCATCTACAGAACCCGTGCCTTAAACCAAACCGAGGTGGATGGCGCGCCACGAAGCTATGAATGCCAAAGCCAAAGCCGGCGGCATCGACCTCATCTACATCGGCGATTCGATTGTTGAATTCTTTGAGACCCAAGGTCTGGATATTTTCCAGCGCTGGGAAAAGCCCTCGGCGGAGCGGGATGTTTTGGCCAAGGCCAACGAAATCATTTCCAGGCTCGATGACGGAAAAACAATCCATTTCACAGTGGCATCCGCATCGACTGTCAATCGCACCTCGCCCCACCGCTGAACAGCAAGTCCTCCGATGATGCAAAATTTCTCGCCGTGTTCGTCCAAGAATTGCTGCAACTCAAGAGCCGC
>ERZ889217.996-NODE-996-length-15548-cov-13.352869_pt1 | contig 15548 bp, 9 predicted proteins | sample MGYA00521098_ERZ889217 | MGnify/ENA primary metagenome ERZ889217 (study PRJEB32303, sample SAMEA104408613) | aquatic metagenome | biome: Brackish water; feature: Pelagic; material: water | place: Baltic Sea | collected 2014-06-10T22:04:00 | depth 2,362 m ...
TTTGTGTCCCAATAGTAGGTCGCAGCGTGGAGACTGGGCATGGCCTGCAGAGCCAGCAGGAATGCGGCTCCGAGGGTGATGCGGGAGATGAGACGAGGAGGGTATGCTTGAGGGGGCATGGAGGTTGGTGGGTGGAAGTGAAATAAATTTCATAGGAATGCCGGGTTAAGTCATGTCACATAAGGATGTGACATGAGGCGAGGAGCGGATTCCTTCTCTGCAGGGGGGGAGGTCATCACCCCAGCGCTTCATCCCAACGGTCGAAGGCTTCTCCACGCCGGAGGTCGGTGCGCGTAAGACTTTCGATAGCAGGCGAGACGCGCCCCCTACGATCAAGTTGTCGATAGCCCAAGGGCTCGGAAAGCGAGACGCCCGTGCTACTTTATTTCGCCGAGGTATTTGGCGACGGCCTGGGAGCGTGAGTGGACATGGAGCTTCTTGTAGATGCGCGTGGCATGGGTGCGTAGGGTATCCATGGCGATTCCGAGTTCGTCGGCGATTTCCTTCATGAGGAATCCCTTGGCGAGGAGTTTGAGGATCTCTGTCTCACGTGGGGAAAGGATTTCCGAGACTTGTGACTTGGTATTCTGGGGTGGGGTGCGAAAGCGCTGCACGATGCGGCGGGCGATGGCGCTGCTCATGGGGGCTCCGCCTTTCTGGATCTCCTGCACTGCCTGAAGGACTCGCTGTGCGGTCACGGGCTTGATCAGGTAGCCGATGGCGCCTGCCGCAAGGGCCTTGAAGACAGTCTCCGTGTCATCGAACACCGTGATCATGACGATCTGTAGATCTGGCAGGAGCTGGGACAAGTGGCCGACGCACTCGACTCCTCCCATGCCGGGGAGGTTGATATCGAGGAACACGAGGTCGGGCGCAAGCGCTGGGAACTCGGCCAGAGCCTGCTCGGCGGTCTTGGCGATGCCTACGCATTGGATGTCGCCGCCGGCTTGGTTGAGGATGGTGGCGAGTTGGTCGGCGAGGCGGGCATCGTCCTCGACGATGGCGATCTTTGAAATGGTGGGAGTGGCTTGAGTCATGATGTTGGTGTCTTTGGGAGTGGGAGGGTGAAGAGGATGCTGGTGCCGGAGCCGGGGGCGCTGGAGATACGGGCCTCTCCGCCGATCTCGATCAATCGGGAGCGCATGTTTGCGAGACCATTTCCGTGCGAGATTGCAGAGGGATCGAAGCCGGAGCCATTGTCTTCGATGCCGATGGAAAGGATGCCTGCTCGGATCCCGATGCGGAGGGTGACCTGTGAGGGGTGGCCGTGGCGAACCGCATTGTTGATGGCTTCGCGTGCGGCAAGGTAAATGGTGTGGCGCGCCTTTGCGGAGAGGTGGATCGCGGGGATGTCGTCTTGGATTTCCGTGCGGAGGCGAATGTCGGAGGCTTCAAGAAATTCCTGTGCGAATCGCAAGAGGTAATCGGCAAGGTGCTCGACGGAGTCGCGCTCGGGATTGAGCGCCCAGACGATTTCGTTGAGGCGGCGAAGGCTGTCTGCCGTCGTCTGCTGGATGCGCGAGACAACACCGGCCGGGTCGCTGGAATCCCGACTGATCGAGTCGCCCAGCATGGAGATATGGGTCAGGCTGGACCCGATTTCATCATGCAGATCGCGGGCGATGCGGGCGCGCTCGCCGTGGCGGGAGCGGGCCAGCTCCAAGGCGATTTTCGAGCGCTTCCCCACCAGATATCTCCACACCCCAAGCCCTGTGCTGAAGATGAGCATCATGAGCAGTGCCCAAAACCAACTCTGGCGGTGCAAGGGTAAGGGAAGCGAACATTCGATGCGTTGAAGCTCGCCGAGTCGTCGGTTTTTGATATCGATCCGCCACACGTTCTCCCCGGCGGCCGAGATGCCGCTCACCTCGCACCCTCTTTCCGAGACAAGAACCGGGGCGATGTGGCTGTAGACAAAGAGGCTGCCATCGAGCGCCCCGGCATCGGTGAACTCGATGCCCATGGCCGAGTCGAGGGTCACGACACTCTTGAGTTCGGCCGCGCCGCAGTAGATGTGGAAATTCGAGCCGATGAGGATCGGCTTCGTCGAGTCGGGGGGCAACTCGGTGAAGACCAAGTGCTCCGAGGCCGAGGGGGCCAGGAAACCGGAGGTGTATCTGTCCTGCACCACGCCCAGGTAGGTATTTTGCCAAAAGGACCAGACGGCGTAGCGGGAGCCGGGCTTCGCGCCAATCCTCGCCAAGTCGAGGGGGATCTTTTTTTCCTTCGCTTCGGGGTTCCAGAGGAGGGAGACAGTCCACTCTCCCCAAGGGCGTGTGACCCTCCCTGCAAGGCGGGGCCACTCGAGGCCGGTGCCCAGATCGAGCACCTCGGTGTCCTCGGTGGCTGGAGGTTGGAGGACTTCGAAGTTGCGGAGGTATGGGGCGAACTTGGGCTGGAACCAGTGGTCCCCGGTGAAGGCGGCACCGCAGGAAAGGCCGACCATGCTGATCCAGGTGCGCGCCATCGGCCAACCACCCACGAGCGGATCCACATCCGCCAACTCGGTGGCGAGGTAGCAAATATCGTTATCCACAGCATACCAGCGGCGGTTCAAGGGGAAGGCCCACAGCACCTCCTCGATCAGAGGACGAAGGCCTGAGCGCCTGACATTGCTGGAGGAGCGGTTCGCATCGAAGGCTCCCAAGGCAGCCCGTTTGGTCCAAACACTCAAGAGATAGGTCGAGTCCCCGGCAGCGGTGCGCATTTTTGCTGCCAAGTCTCGATGGAGCATGAGGTCGGTTTTCTGATCGCTGCGCTCACCCCCTCGGTAAACCAGTTTGAGCATCTCGAACCCAAGGGCTTTGGCCTGCTTGATGGTTTGCATGTTTTCGGCGCGGGACATCAGTCCTTCGTCCAAGCTCAGTCGGAGGCCGGGGAGGGCCTCTGCGCCCGTGATCATCGATGCGTAATGGGAGAGGTCTTCCGGAAAAGTTGCCGTTTTCTGCAGCGGAGCAGAGCCGTCGGTGCCATGATCCAACACAATCGCTTGGGGGCGAAGGCGCCCCTCCGAGGCTTCGGCAAACGTCACTACTCCGGTGAGGCTTTTTGCGTCGGATTTGAGCTCTGGAGTGGAGTTGATCCAGCCATAGAGGGCGCCCTTGGAGGTGCGTGCCCCATGGGTCTTCGCTACCCAATCCGCCCAGCGGCGCACGGCTTTGTTTGCTGGTTCAAAAAATATACCGAACTGCTGGCCAACGAATTCCTCATTGGCGGACAAGGCAATGTTAAATCCACTCGACTCAATCGAGAAGTGGTTCGTGTCGATCAAGGTATCTGTATAAGCGGACGGCTTGCCAACAGGTCCGAGAAAAACCCCAGTGCCATCTTTGCGATATACCGCGCACTCTTCGAAGTAGCGTGTGGGTTCCTTCAAATCCGAAAGAAGCTGAACTGAAAAAAGGCGGTGCTTCGATTCTGTTGATCCTAGGCCGGTCACAATCCAATCCTTGAGATTCGAGCCAGCGCTCCACGGGGCGGTCGCGTTCTGCAAGAGTTTCAGGGAAAATAGTCGACGTAAATCCACCTTAGCCTTGCCGCGGTTGGTGATGCCAATATTCAGGAGAACACAGGGGGCAGCCTCGGGACGCTCGATTCGAAGCGTCAGGTCGATCCCATGCTCCTCGAAGCGCACAGTGGAAACAATGACTTCGACGGGGCCATAGGGGCTCGGTTGCGCGGGCAGGACTTGGGTGCCGAGGGGTTTTCCATTGCTGGAACGCAAGTTCAGGTGAATGCCATCGATTGTAACGCCCGCCCCGAAATCAGCCGGGCCAATCTCCATACCGGGTCCCTTGATCGTGTAGGTGCGACCATCATCGTGGAGCTGCACATCGATCTCCCCGGCTGTCGCGCTGGCACCGAAAGCCAACGAGCCCATTCCGAGGATCGCCACCACGTGGAGGGCCAAGGCGATCGGAAACGAGGAGCCACGACCGGGTGGTCTTTTTTTCAATTTCGTGGAACAGGAGAACATTGCCTCAAGGATACGGATGGATTGCCATGGTGCCAACTGAGGTCAAGGAGTTGCGCACGCATACCGCCGATCGGGAGGATACTAACAGCAAGTAGGCCGCTGTCGTGTAGTATAAAGATGCGACAGCGGAGCGGGGCAACCCTATTTTTGGACTCCCTCGAGCCATGCAACAAAGGCTGCGAACCACCGCGAGCAATCCTGCTCGGGCGATCCCAAGCCGAACCCATGGCCGCCTTCCTCGTAGAGGTGGATTTCCGAGGCCACGCCAACGCGCTGGAGCGCGGCGTGCATGACCTCACTGTTCGCGGGAACGACGCCTTTGTCGTTCTTGGAATGGGCCAGAAACATGGGTGGCGTGTTAGCGGTGACCAGTTTTTCGGGGGAGATGGCATCGAGTGCCGACTGCGGGGGATTTGCCGGGAGGAGGCTTGCAACGCATCCGTGGCGGATGTCAGGGGCCGAGCTGATCACGGGATAAACCAGACCGACAAAGTCCGGGCGGGCGGAGACCTTCGAGAGGTCGTCGCTGCCGAACTCCGAGCCTCGGGCATAGCGTGTGCCCGCGCTGGCGGCGAGGTGACCACCTGCGGAGAAGCCCAAGAGCCGATGCGTGCCGGATCGACGCCGAAGTCGCCGCCATAGGTGAGGCGGTCATCTTTTGCGTCTGCTGTGTAGCCCCAGATGGCCCAGGAGATTTGGTTGGGCTGGGTGGATGTTGAATCCTGGCTTTTATAATCGAAGCCGAAGGTATAGGAGCCGGCGCTCGGTGCGGAGAGTGTTTGATAGCAGTTGGTGCCTTTGGTCATGCTGCCAGTGAGGAGATAGGGGGCCCGTGCATCATGTTGGGCCAAGCGAAAGCGGTCGCCGAAGAGGGGGATATACCAGAGGTCGAGTTCGGAAGATTGCACGGTGTATTCATCCCATTTGGCGGGCTCTTTAATACCTTTGGAGAAATCGCCGTTGCCGAGTAGGGCGGTGCTGGGACGGGCGATGGCTCGCACCATGAGGTCGCCACTGATTTGGTCAAAGGATTGATCCCAGCCTTCGAAGGCCCAGCCGTGGCCAGCTTGAATGATGGGCGCCTCGGCGTCTTTGCCTTCGGCAATGAATTGTTCGAGTGCGCCACCGCCTGTGTGCTTCAAGGTCTTTGGAACGACGAATTGAACGGTGCAGACGGTCTTGTAGTTGGCAGTCACGCTGGTTGCGTTTGCTGGCATCCAGAACAGGGTTTCCTCAGATTCGGGGGAATCGATAATACCGCCGTTGCTGGTCCAGTTGTAGAATTTCTTGCCGTCTTTGCTGGCAGGTGCGTTGAGCGATACGACGCTGCCGCGCGCATAGTTTCCGGCGCCCTCGCCATGGACGACATCGAGCTGGAAGGTCTCAGACATCGGCGCCTGCACCGTGAATGTATTGTCACCGGACTGCACGTCGTAACCGATGCCATTGATGACTAAGTCGAAGGCTTTGTTGCTGGTGACGCTGACGGTGCCTGCACCGTCGTAGAGGATGTCAGCCAAGGTTTGGCCAAAGCGGAAGTTCTTAATGCCGTGACGTTCAGTTTGGTGGAGGCGCCATTCGATGCGCTTCTCATTGGCGTCGACGGTGTTGAAGCCGAGCACGTTCTCAATGAACATGGAGATCGGGCCGAGTGCGGACCAGCCGCAGAAGTCTTTGCGCACGATATGGCCATTGCGACGCACGACTGGGTAGTCGCGGCTAGGGCTGTAGCATTCCCAGATGGTTTGCGGTTCAACAGCGTTGTAGGTGCGATACATGTGGGCGAGTAAGTTCTCGGCGGCCTCGTCGGCTTCGGCTTGGTGCCCGTAGCGCTCAACTGCTTTGGTGCCCATGTAGGCGGTAGGTAGCCAAATGCCTCCGCGCCAGTAGTCGCCATCTTCGCCGTAGTAGTGGCGGTCGTTACGTGCGACGGTTACCCATGGGCGGATGCCGCCGAAGGTTTCGGGATCGCTTAAGTGCGCGGCCATGCGTGCGGCTTGCTCGGGAGACGCCATTTCGGCGAGTAGGGGCCAGTAAGACGCGGGTGTCTTGACCTTATAAAATTTGGATCCGTCTTCGGAGATGTCGTAGTAGAAGCCGTCTTCCTCGTCCCAGTAGTAGGTGTTGACGGTGTCTTTGAGTGATTCGTATTTGGCCATCCACTCGGCTGCGATGGCGTCTTCGCCAATGCGCTCAGCCATGCGGGCAATCGCGAGTGCAGAGAGGCCTTGTTGGGCGATGGCATCGACCCAAAGGGAATGTCGCTCGCGCGGTGTGTTGTCCATACCGCTGGAGCAACCGGACCACTCATAGCCGAGCGCTTTGGGGGCGAGTGTGACTTCCGCGCTTTGTCCCTGTTGGGTTTCGAAGCGCCAACCGGGCTCGAGTTGATTAAACCAATCGAAATGGCGTTGGAGGTATTGGGTCTTGGTGAGCAGATCCTCGACGTGCGCATCATCTCCGGTGAAGAGGTAGTTGCCGTATTCGGCCCATGCAAAGAGTGGTGGATTGTCCGGGTGCTGAATGCCGAGCGGGAAGCTCCCGTCGCTGTATTGTTCGGAGAGGAAGGCCTCGTAGAAATTGTTGAGCGTTTCAACTCCGGGGAATTTTTCCGGTGAGTATTTGCAGAACAGCACCATGAAGGCGGTATCCCAGATCCACACATGACTCGTGGCAAAGGCCTCATCCATGTAGGGACTCTGCGGTAGCCCGTCTTGAGTGGCGACGTGATCCCATGCTTGTTCCCAGGCAGTCCAATACAGGTCCACATAGCCGGGTTCTTTATCGAAGATGGGTTCTGGCACCCAGTCGCGATTGAAGGGCTCTGGCTTGGCGCTATAGGCAGTCGTCGCGCCGAGGCAGATCTGCGCAGCGATTAGGCCGCAAGTGAGTCGTCCTGCGCGATGCATGTAAAATTAGATGGGATTTTTATATGAGGGAATCTAGTCTTTGGCTTTCTGCAAGCCGTCGATCTTCTCCTCGAGGTCAATGGATACCGCAATCTGACTGTTGAACTGTTGCTCATATTGCTCGGCAGAGAGCTCGAGCCCGCCGCCGTTCATTAGAATCGTTTGCGGATAGTCGCCACCGACCCACTGCATGTTACGCAGCTGGCGCCCTTGACCATGCTTTGCATTGCTGGTGAAGGTGCGATGGCTGCCTTCGACTCTGACATCTAGACTGTGGGTAATGATTAAGTGGTCTAAGGTCTGCCAGTCTGCAGGCATGCCGCGTTGGTCGGCGCGGACGGCTTTGAGGTCGTCGATGTTGATCTCGACAGTCTGCCAGTCGGGCGATGCTTCGATGGGCATGACGCAGTAGAATTCACCCTGAGGGAATTCACGGCCGTATTTGGAATAGCTGTTGAAGGAGAATTCCATGATCAGGTTTTCACCGATTAGGTCGAGCACATCAATAACTAGCGTGGCACCGATGGGGCCGCGCCATTTCGGGTCGCGAATCTTGCGGGTGTTGAGGCGATTTTGCGAATAGCGATACCAGTCCGGCAGGCCATCGTTGTCGAAGCTGGCCTGAATCATGCGGGTGGTTGTGTCGGTCACTACAGGCTGTGCGGCTTGCACTTCGTGGATCTCAAACTTTTGCACGTTGGTGCTGAGGATGTAGGATTCGCCAGGGGTGGGCTTCCAGAAGGCGCCCTTTAGCTGGAGGCTTTTCGGGTGCTTGTAGTAAACATTCGCCATGGCAAAGAAGCCGAGGTCGGTCGAAGTGATCGGTGCGGATGCGATGTAGAGATCGCCGTGCTGCGTGACTTCTACGGAGCGATTGAAGCGGAACTGGCCGTTTGGATCCTGTGAGTAGAAAATTTCGACACGTTCAATTTCTTGTGACGGATCGGGTTTTACGGTGATGACGGGGCCGATGGCATTGCCTTTGAGGTCGACATGGATTTGTGGTGTTTCGGGCAGCTTGTAAGTGCCTTTCAGATACTCCTCAAACATCAGCAGGTCGACGAATTCGCTTTCCAGCGAATGGCGGTGATTCATGTGCGGCGTGATTGAGTAGCGCACAGACGTTTCTGCCGGGATGGCTGCCCAGTTAAAAGCCAATTGCGAGAGCATGCCGTTGAAGTCGTTTTGCGGACCTTTATACAGGATCGGGCAGGTGATATACGGCAGCATCTTGGCGTCGTCGATATATTTGGCATAGAGTGGTTTGATTTGCTGTGGGTGGGCGCAGTTACCTGGGCGCGCCTTGAGTTCGGCGGGCGCATTACCAGTGCCACCACATGAGGGCACGGCGACTTTGACGCGATTGTCGGTGCCAGCCAGCATGACCGAGAGCTTACCGCCCATGGAGTGGCCATGCACGCCGATTTTTTCTGCATCCACGAAGTCGAGTTGCTGCAAGGCGGTGATCGCGCGTTTGTTGGCGAGGTTGATGAGAAACCAGTTGTTGTTGCGCGGAGAGTCGAAATCGTCGTAAGTCAGCTCATCGGGCGCTGTGTTGGCGAACCAGCCGTTGTGTTGCTGCGTGGCATCTAAGGGCGACCAGTCGGTGGCAATGGTGCCTTCGGCGGGCTGGTCGGGCTCTTGATGGTGCATTAAACGTCCGCCCCAGTTGGTAGCGAGTACGACGTAGCCATTCTGCGCGATTGCAGAGGAGTACTGATGTGTGGCACGCTGACCTCCCCCATGAATCTGCACGATTCCTGGGAGTTTTTCGTCCATGTCACTCGGGTAGGCGAGATAGCCCCCCATGCGCACTTCTTTGCCTTTGAAAATGCCGACAGCGTAAGAAATCATCTGGATCGTGACGCCCTGATCTTCATAGGTATGCAGCACCTCCATATTGATTGGATGTTTGCTGGCATCAAAGGTCGCCCAGAGCGAGGGGATATCAGCCGGAAGAGTTTCTGGACTCATGGGCGGCAAGCTGTCGTTCGATCGGTCGACTGCGGCAATTGAGGGGCTGGCGAGTGTGCAGGCGAGCGCAAAGAGTTTTAGAGTTCGGAGCATTGTGTGTCTTTTTTATATACTTGTTTTTCAATGATGGTGAATATTTTAACCATATTCATTTTCTCTAAACTGGACAAGACCCTAGGATATTAAAGTGAAATGTGTGGGATTTTTTCAAAGGCAATCTTGAGGGATTGGCTGGCAGAAAGCCACCACGGTGCACAGGGAAGAATATGGGATGACAAAATCCCTGAAAAGGGACCGCCGCGGACTCCCTCCCGTAATTGTAAGTCGTTCGACGGCAGGCGATTTGCCTGCCCTACAATAAAGCAATCGAAAGCCAGGCTTCCAAGCTGCGTTGGGGTTACTTTTTCTTGGCCTTGACAGCTGCAGGCTGGGCGGCCGGATAGGCCTCATCACCGGGTTCAGGAACGAGCTCGAGGAGTTTTTTTACGATATCCACGGACGAAAGGCCCTCGGAATCGGCAGCGAAATTGGTCATGAGGCGGTGGCGTAGCACCGGTGGAGCAGAGCGGCGAATATCGGCGCAACTTACATGGATGCGGCCCTCAAGGATCGCGGTAGCCTTGGCTGCGAGAATAAGGCACTGCCCGGCACGTGGCCCCGCTCCAGTGGAAATGTAGGTTTTGGTGAGTTCTGGAGCCAGCGGGCTGCTGGGCCGGGTGGAGCCAACCAGGCGCGTCACGTATTTAATCACATGGTCTGACACTGGCACTTTGCGAACAACAGCCTGAAGCTGAAGCACATCTTCTTGAGTCAAAACCGCTTGCGGATCGACGCGGATGCCGGCTGTCGTGGCCTTGAGCACCGCCTCTTCCTCTTCGGGCAGCGGGTAATCCACCCAGATATTGAACATGAAACGGTCCAACTGCGCCTCGGGAAGCGGGTAGGTGCCCTCTTGCTCAACCGGGTTTTGGGTAGCCAACACAAAGAAGGGCTCCGCCAGCTTGTAGGAGGTATTGCCCGCAGTGACCATTTTCTCCTGCATGGCCTCGAGGAGCGCGGCCTGGGTTTTGGGAGGCGTTCGGTTGATTTCGTCTGCAAGGAGAAGGTTGCAAAAGATCGGGCCTTTGATGAATCGGAATTCCTTGTCTCCGGTTGCCTTGTTGGTTTCCAGAACATCGGTGCCGATGATGTCTCCAGGCATGAGATCGGGAGTGAACTGCACCCGCTTGAACTGGAGGTTAAGTACCTGGGCGATCGTTTTAACAGTAAGTGTCTTAGCCATCCCTGGAAGACCGATCAAGAGCGCGTGCCCATTGGCCAGGATGCACATGAGGATTTGGTCAAGCACTTCATGTTGACCAATGATCACCTTGCCCACCTCGGTTCGAATACGGACGGTGAAATCACGCATTTTTTCAACCAAGGCGAGTTCTTCGGCCTCAGGAGTAAATTCCGGCGCAGGGGGGGAGGACTTGGGTTTTTCGGGAGCTGGTTGTTGGGCAACCTCAGCAGTGGGAGATCCCGCGATGGGAGTCTCAACAGCAGGAGCAGCATGGAAAATAAAGGCCGCAACTCCCATGCGCACCACATCACCATGACTCAAAGCTGATGTCTGAAGGGGATTATCGTTTAAAAATGATCCATTGGTGCTCCCCAGATCAGTAAAAACCCACTTGCCCCCCTCACGGCGGAGCTCCGCATGCTTCGAGGATACAGAGCCATCGACGATAGCGATATGGGCAGTGGAAGCCCTCCCGAAAATCAGTTTTTCGGAAGTGAGTTCAAGGGTTTGTCCAGCGAGCGGGCCGCTTTGGAATACAATCGTGTCTTTCATTGGAGTCTGTCTTGGAGGTCGAGGTTGCCGAGGTCTTTGATGGAATCAGCCACCCGGATTTTTGAGAGTGAGGGAGCGTAGTGGTGGTTGTACATTTTGGTGCCAGGGGACACCCAGCTTGGATAGTAGTTGCGGGCTTTGACGATCTGCCAACCGGGTCCGACATCCTTCAAAATGACGAGCTTGACCGTGCGCTTGTGGTCTTCGCGCTTAAACTCCCCTTCGTGGGTGGTGAGCATGAGATCCGACCCCTTCGAACGAAGATAGCCGGCTAGCATCCGCGCCTCGTTTCCGCGCCCGGTCACGCCTTCCACGCGGTCGATTTTTTTGCTGAGGAAGAACGGCTCAGACTTTTGCAGGGTGATATCGATCTTTTTTCGGTCCTCGTCGGTCAGCGTGGTTTCATCACGCATGAGCGAAATTCCTTCGTAGTAGGCATCTTTGAAAAAAACAACCAGATCGTACCGGCCGGGGGGGAGGCCAGAGAATGAAAACGCCCCGGGAGTGGCCGGATCGCGCTTGGCTTCGTACACCTTCTCGGGCTCGGCTGCAGGCGTTGCCAGTATCTGCTCGATCTTTCCGGATGGCGAGGTGATCACTCCAGTGATCCCACCGGAACTGGCTGGGTCGGGTTTGGTATACAGAAACGTGTTTTCTGCGACCTCTTTGCCGAATGCCGCACCACAAGGAAGCAGGGCGATCGTTAATGCAATGCGAAGGGAATGGGTCATGGATTCTTCAAGTAAGCTTCAAGCTTGGGTGCGACCGGGTGATATTTGAGGCGACCCAGCACCCCCTTGACAATCTCAGTGGTCATCGGCTTGGTGGTTGGAAGGGCCTGCGAACACTCTATCAACTGCGACACCGCATCAGGAAGAAAGCTTGAGGCATCGACCTGGCGGCAATAGGCGGCAAGCATCGGGTACGCGCGGCCTGGATTCTTCGAACGCATATGCCACTCGGATTCGCGCAAGATGTAATCGCCACTGATTTTGGACAGAGGGAACTCAGTCTCCCAGGCTTCGAGGGCCTCAGCGGCTTCGGGGAGGTAGCCGCCCTTCATCAAGGTGCGCACATTTTCAGAGAGCGAGACTTCCTGAAGGGCGCCGGATTTGCGTTGGCCAGCTCGGTCCTGGGCTTCACGAACCCGCGCAGCAAGACCGGTGCTGGATGATTGGGATGATTCCTTTTCAGCAGGGGTGACTTCATTCAAGGCCTGATCATACACAAGTCCCGAAGTGGGATCCGACGAGGCGGCATTTCTAAGGGATTTCGCCAACCCTTGGGCTTGGGCGTAGTAGGACGTTGCCTCATTCAGCTTTCCCTGAAGCAGGGCGATATCACCGAGTCGCACCAATGCCTTGCCTGCAAAGGGCGTTTTTCCGGCCGACAATGGGGTCAAGATGGCCGTGGCTTTGGGGAAGTCCGACTTGGCATGGAGCACGATTTCCGCCTCCTTGAGCTTGAGTTCACTCGAGCGCGCAGGATCCCGGAAGGTGGTCTTGAAAAACTCCACCCACTTCAAGGCGGCATCCGGGTCGCTTGCGATTAAAGGAGCGATCAAGCGGTCCTGCAACCAGCCAATCTGTGATGCGGTGAGTTTGCGGGAAAGAGCGGACGTATGGAGTTTAAATAATGACTCAAGGAACTCTGTGTCATGGGGTGGCTCCAACGTGCGGAAGAGCATGTTCCAAAATGTGGGACTCCACCCCACCAGTGGATCGGGTTGCACCCCGCCAGCGGCTCCAAGCATCGTCTTGGCGGCGTCAAGAAAAGCGCTTCTGTCAGCAAGAACGTTCATGTCGGCTCCCACATAGCACGCGGTGGAAACCGGGAATGTCACTTTCGATACCCCTTTTGCTGACTTGGCGACCAATGTCACCGAGGCATCGGTGAAGCCCGGGAATACCCAATCAATCTCGGGGCCTTGCGCCGTCGATTTATCAGGAAAGATCCATGTGTATTGAGTATCCGGCGGATTGGTGGATGTCTGCGCTTTGAGGGCGCAAACGCTTAACGCATCCTCCCCCTCAAACCAGAAAAGCAACTTCGGCTCGATCTCCGCACTGGCCACCGGTGCCCCGTCCATCCGTTCGATAGACGCGAGGCTGGCCAATCCGGACCGCGCAATTTCATCGTCACCGATGTTGCGCGACTCGGCTTTTACTGTTCCTTGAGTCCCTGGTGAGGCTCTTTTGATGGTTGCTCCAGGTGGCTTCCATGTCAGGAACATCAAGCCGCTTTTGCCAGAGCGTTTGGTGGAGTAAGGACCTGTTCCGGGAGCGGTTTGAAAAACCTCAACGCGGTTCAATCCCTTCTCCAACTCGATGTGGGCCCCGTTCCCACCCCAAACCTTGGATGTTTTTTCGGGCTTCAGTTCCTGCCCGTTGATCACCGTGATGGTTTGCCCGTTTTGCTGAAACGGAGCGATCCAGTACTTGCCACTAGAAGGCGCAACGACATGCGTCAGGAAGTAAAACACGCCTGGCATCGGGCGTCCCCTCAAGTCGCCACCGATACTAAATGGCACTGCTCCTTCCATTGGATAATGCGGATCGGCAGTGACATTGTCCGGAACCTTGCCGAGCTTGGCAAGGGAGCGTGCCTCCTCGATTGAATCAACGCCCGGGCGGGCGCACAGGATCGCACTGGGCTTCAAGCCGGAATCCGGCGTCCAATATTCCTGCTTCCCGGAGTCGAGCATGTACACCTCAACCATTGAGACAGAGCTTCCGGGATCCTCGAAGACCACCTCGAACCCGCGGACGGTGTTGTTCCAAAGCAAACGCGACTGGAGGGTTTTTCCATCCGGCGTCATTACTTGAGGCACAGGCGGACGGCCTCCAAGGATTCCACCATCGGGCAACAGTCCGAAATAGCCGCACTCAGCGTGCGTGGGCTTCTTATCAAGGGATAGCAGGTATCTGGTTTTTGCCTTTGAAACCTGCCACGGAGAAGCCGCCTCAACCCCTGCTAGGCCGAGAGCAAAACAGCCGATGGCTGCTAGGAAAGAGTGCATCCGGGATTGGCGATTTAAGAACCTCACTCGCCAGCAGATGCCTCATCGATGATCTTGGTCACCAGCACCGGGGGTTGCGGTGGTTTTTTGGCCTCTGTGCGTGATACCGGCGTTACCGGACAACAACAACATGCATCCACCGTTTCGGCGGAATTTACTGTTCGTGGAGGGGCTGGCGGCTTTTTCAAGTCCCGCGGAGGAGGCACAAATCCATTTTCAGAGGACCCGTCCCCCGCCAACAGTGTTCCAAAACAAAACGTTGCGCAGACAGCGCTATTAAGAAGGGAGGAAAATTTTGGTTTACGCATGCAGAATTTATTATTTTTTTAACACGAGTTGTTGTCACCACTGATTCGGCAGTGGTATGAAAAGTAGGTGATCAATCCGAGCGTCTGCAATCATATTCCACGACAAAGTTCCCGCTCGCCCCTTTTTTCCATGAAACGCATCACCATCCCGTTGGCCGTGGCTTGCATTGGTTGCGGGCCCCTCCTTGAACCCACCCATGCCGAAGACGCAAAGAATCTCTATGGCAACGATATCTATTGGAATGCCACGCCGAACGATGTCAACAATCTCCTGAAAAGCATGAAGGACCAAGTGGACGCGAATTTTCAGATGGATGCGCGTCCAATGTCCAAGATCAGCACCGACCCGGAGCAAAATCCGGTTCTTTTCCGCTCGGGCCACTACAACTTCTCTTATTCTCCCGAGGCACGCCAGAAGCTACGTGAGTATCTCCTCAACGGGGGCATGATCATCTTTAACACAGGGCTTGGTTCCTTGCCTTTCTACAATTCCGTAGTCCGCGAGTTGAAAGAAATTATCCCCGAACAACCGCTCCAACGCCTTACTTCAGACCACCCGATTTTTCATTCTTACTACGATGTCGATCGTGTTGAATACACTCCGGCAGTGAAGCAAACCGGGTATGTTGGGAACGAACCATGGTTCGAGGGAGTCGAGATCAACTGCCGGGTGGTGGCTTTGGTGTCACGCTGGGGCATGGCGGTGGGGTGGCAAGGCGAGGTGCAGGATGACTGGGCCGCATACAAACCGGATTCCGCCTTCCGGCTCGGGGTGAACATTTTAAACTACGCTTCCTCGATGCGGGCTTGGGCAAAAAATGCGGCCCAAGCCATGCAATTTAAAGACAACCTCAAGTCATATTCGGATACCGTGTCGCTCGCTCAAGTAGTCTACGATGGCGTCTGGAAAACCCGTCATAAAGGCCTTTCCGTCATGCTCCAGACCTTCAACGACCGCACGGGCATCCCCGTGAAATTCGGTCTCAAGGAACTCCGCCTTACCGATCCAGGGATTTTCAATACTCCAGTGCTTTACATGTCTGGACACGAACATTTCGAGCTCAGCACCGAAGAGAAAACCTCCTTAAAGGAATACTTGGAAAACGGTGGATTGCTGTTCGCCGAGTCGTGCTGTGGACGCAAAGGCTTCGACGCCTCATTCCGCCAAGTGATCTCCTCACTCTTCCCCGGCAAAAAACTCGACCGTATCCCTGTGAGTTCGCCCCTATTCAAGGAACCAAATGACATTTCTTCCATTGGGGTAACCGCCGGACTCATGCAGGAAACAGGGCAGGCGCAAGCTGAACCAACCCTCTTGGGCCTGGAAATGGCGGGGCATTATGGTGTGATCTACAGCCCGTTTGGGCTTGCCGGCGGTTGGGAAATGTCCCAATCCCCGTATGCCCGTGGAGTCAACGATGTGGGTGCCCTCCAACTCGGACAAAACATCCTCATGTATTCCCTAACCAATTAAAGGGCGGTTTGATAAATTACAACACATTCTCCATCAATGTATTTGGCATGATTA
>ERZ889217.997-NODE-997-length-15514-cov-9.527395_pt1 | contig 15514 bp, 14 predicted proteins | sample MGYA00521098_ERZ889217 | MGnify/ENA primary metagenome ERZ889217 (study PRJEB32303, sample SAMEA104408613) | aquatic metagenome | biome: Brackish water; feature: Pelagic; material: water | place: Baltic Sea | collected 2014-06-10T22:04:00 | depth 2,362 m ...
AGCTGCATCAGGAAGGATTACGCCAACCTGTACAGATGCAGCAGTCGCTGTTGATACTGAAACGAAGCCAGTGAGTGCTAGAGCAGCTGATGCGATGACCGCTGCTACCGCGCTACGACGCTTTGACATATATGTAGGGACCTTTCGAAAAAGTCGAAGACCCAGAGTGAAGATTTTTCATACTCTGTTAATGGCCTACGACGGGTGAGATGAAGATAGAGGAATCACCCTAATTTTCTCTACTTGAGCACCTAACGATTTGATAACGCTTACAGCCGATATGGTCGCCGCCTCGTAGCTGTGAGCGGGTAACCTTGCGTAATGAGCTCGCTTGCAGACCAACTCTCAGCCAATATCCAGGCTGTTGTTGCCGACGCCTTTGCTAGGGGTGAGATTCAAGGAGAATCTCCTGCGGCTATCACGCTGGAGCGCCCAAAGAATCGCGACCATGGTGACTATGCGACCTCCATTGCCTTGCAACTAGCCAAGGCTGCAGGGCAGAACCCACGAGAGATCGCTGCAATTCTCCAAAAGGCGATTGCATCGATTGCCGGAGTAAGTAAGGTCGATATTGCAGGCCCTGGTTTCATTAACATCACTCTTGACCGCGCCAGCCAAGCTGAACTCGTGCGAATAATTTTGAGCAATAAATACGAATATGGTCGCGGTAACGGTCTTGCTGGCGTCACCATCAACCTTGAATTCATTAGCGCAAACCCAACGGGTCCTTTGCACTTAGGACATACGCGCTGGGCTGCAGTCGGAGATTCACTCGGTCGCGTACTGAGCGCTGCCGGAGCTGCTGTAACTCGCGAGTTCTATATCAATGACCGCGGTCGGCAGATGGATCTCTTCGGTCAATCGGTCCAGGCTGCAGCACAAGGAAAACCGATTCCCGAAGATGGTTATCAAGGAGATTACATTAATGATTTAGCAGCAGAAGTTGTCGCGGCAGATTCAAATATTTCAACAAGTGAAGAGTTTCGTGAAGCTGCCTATAAAGTGCAGTTGGCTCAGCAACAGAGCGTGCTTGAAACTTTTAATACCCACTTTGATATCTGGTTCTCTGAACGTTCGTTGCATGAATCTAAAGCGGTCGACCACGCGCTCGATAAATTGCGCTCACAAGGACATGTCTTTGAAGTAGATGGCGCGGTCTGGCTACGCACTACAGATTTCGGTGATGATAAAGATCGCGTGATCGTAAAAGAAGATGGCGATCTCACCTACTTTGCATCTGATACCGCTTATTACATCAATAAGCGCGAACGCGGCTTTGATATCTGCATCTATATGTTGGGCGCAGATCACCATGGATATGTGAATCGCCTTAAAGCAACCGCGGCCTGCGCTGGAGATGACCCTGCCTATAACGTTGAAATTTTGATTGGTCAGCTTGTCAAAATTATGGAAGGTGGGGAAGAGCTCAAACTCTCAAAGAGAGCTGGCACCATAATCACTCTTGAAGAGCTGGTTGAAAAAGTTGGAGTCGATGCTGCGCGATATACCTTAATTCGCTATCCCGTTGATACGCCAATGGTGATGGATGTAGATGTATTACGCCGCAATAGCAATGAGAACCCTGTCTATTACGTGCAGTATGCACACGCGCGAATTGCTGCAGTACTTCGCAATACAGTAGAGCTTGGAATTGCATCAGGGCTCGAGTCATTTGATCCATCACAACTCATTCACGATCGCGAAAATGAGTTATTAGGTGCACTTGCTGAATATCCGCGGGTGGTTGCAGGTGCTGCACAATTTCGCGAACCACATCGCGTTGCTCGCTACCTTGAAGAACTTGCTGGGGTTTATCACGGCTTCTATGCAGATTGTCGAGTACTTCCGCTCGGAGATGAAGCTGTTGCTCCAATTCATTCCGCCAGAGCGGCGCTCTGCGCAGCAACGATGCAGGTGCTTGCCAATGGCCTTGATTTACTCGGCGTAAGCGCACCGGAGAGAATGTAGCCATGGCTCAAACTAATCTCATGTGGTCGAAGAATTCATCTTTCGAAGGTGGGGTACTTAGCCTTGCGGGTATTCCAGCTGCGCAACTCGCGAAAGATTTCGGAACCCCAACATTTTTCCTCGACGAGGATGCATTCCGCTCGCGCGCACTTTCATGGCAGATCAGTCTTAACGATGAATTCGAAGATAGCGCGGGAACTATTTACTATGCTGCGAAATCCTTTATTTGTACTGCTGTTGCTCAATGGATTGCAGAAATTGGGATCGGAATAGATGTCTGCACTGGGGGAGAACTCGCCGTGGCTCTTGCAGGCGGAATCAAACCTTCAAAGATTGAATTACATGGAAATAATAAGTCAGTAAGTGAAATAGATAGAGCAGTTTCTGTTGGCGTTAAAACGATCGTGATGGATTCACTCTTTGAAATCGAAAGAGTTGCAGCCGCTGCGAAGAAGCACGGCATACGCCAAGGGGTCATGCTCCGCTTAACACCTGGGATCGAAGCACACACACATGAAAAGATTTCAACGGCGCACGAAGATGTAAAATTTGGATTCTCTATCGCATCCGGTGCAGCAACCGCTGCAGCCGCTGCAGTTGCTGCTCATCCCGAGCTAGAACTTCGCGGCGTTCATTGCCATATTGGTTCACAAATCTTTGGTTCAGATGCACATGAAGAAGCAACAGATCGACTCCTTGCTTTTATGGCCGAATATCGCGACGCATATAAAACAGAGCTTGCAGAGCTAGATCTTGGTGGTGGATTTGGAATTGCCTATATAGATGGAGATATCACGGTCGAACCATCTGATGTATTGCCAGCCATTCGTGCTGCGGTTGTCGCTGCATGTAAGAAATACAACCTTGCTATTCCAACTGTCTCCTTTGAGCCAGGCCGAAATATTGTTGGTCCAACCATGTTTACCTTGTATGAAGTTGGAACAGTAAAAGATGTTGTCATTGATGGCGGAGTGGTCAGGAAATATGTCTCAGTAGATGGTGGAATGAGCGATAACGCCCGTACTGCTCTCTATGACGCCGAATACACAGCGATCATTGCTCAACGAACGTCACAAGCACCACTTGCTCTCACAAGGCTTGTTGGTAAGCATTGTGAAACTGGTGACATTATTATTAATGAGATCCAGATGGCTTCAGATGTTGTTCCTGGCGATCTCATTGCAACTCCTGCAACAGGTGCATATGGGCGCAGTATGGCGAGTAATTACAATCACGTCCCAAAGCCACCTGTCGTAGCTGTAAAAGATGGAAAAGCACGCGTAATTGTGCGGCGTGAAAATGAGGCAGATCTGCTTGCCCTTGATGTGAAAGAATAGGCGGATGAGCCCTGCAGATAAAGTAGTTCGCGTCGGCATGCTCGGCTGCGGCGTTGTAGGTAGCGAAGTTGCGCGCTTACTCCTTCAAGATACTGCCGAACTCTCAACCCGTGCAGGTGTAAAAATTGAACTATCTCGTATTGCAGTTCGGACCCTGAAACCTTATCCAGGTTTAGACCCTGCACTCTTTACTACAGATCCATTTTCAATTGTTAATGACCCAAATATTGATTTGATTGTTGAGGTCATGGGTGGAATCGAACCTGCGCGCGAACTAGCAATGATCGCCATTGATAATCATAAATCGATAGTGACTGCAAATAAGGCCTTGCTTGCTAGCCACGGAGCAGATTTATTTACTGCAGCGTATGCAAAAGGTGAAGATATTTATTATGAAGCATCTGTAGCTGGGGCAATTCCAATCATTCGTCCTCTTCGAGATTCACTGGCTGGCGATTTTGTCATTCGTCTGATGGGAATAGTTAACGGAACTACGAACTACATTCTTACAAAAATGCATGAAGATAATCGTGAATTTGCAGATGTTCTTAAAGAAGCGCAAGAGCTTGGGTATGCAGAGGCTGACCCAACTGCCGATATCGAAGGCTTTGACGCAGCAGCTAAGGCTGCCATTCTCTCTGGCCTGGCATTCCATACTCGCGTGAGTGTGGAAGATGTATATCGCGAAGGTATTTCGCAGGTAACACTTGAAGATGTTTCAATTGCGAAATCGATGAATCACGTCATCAAACTTCTTGCCATTGCAGAATTAACACCAGCAGATGAAATTTCTGTCCGTGTTCATCCCGTGATGATTGAAAAGAGCCATCCTCTGGCATCAGTTCGTGATGCATTTAATGCTGTATTCGTAGAAGCACAATCTGCTGGACCTTTGATGTTCTACGGTCGTGGCGCGGGTGGTGCCCCAACCGCGTCAGCCATACTGGGCGACATAGTCGCTGTTTCACGACATATTGCCCTCAATTCCATTGGCCAGCGCGAAACTGATTATGCAGATCGAAATATTGCACCTATTGAAACAACAAGAACTAAATTCCTTATCCGCCTCGAAGTAGAAGATAAGTCAGGTGTTTTGGCTGCGATTGCCAAGGTCTTTGCTGATCAAGGCGTTTCAATTCAAACTGTAGATCAGAATGGTCGCAATCAAGATGCTGAACTCATTATCGTCACGCACTTAGCAACTGAAGGTGAACTCAAGGCAACAGTTGAAGCGCTTAAGAAGATGGCTATGGTGACAAAGATTTCTAGCGTCATTCGCGTTGAAGGAGCCATCTCGTAATGGCAATTTTCGCGAAAAAGTCCGGTGCGCACCAATGGCGTGGAGTCATCGAAGAATATCGTCACCGCTTACCGATAAGTGCAAAAACTCCTATCGTCACTTTGCGTGAAGGAGGCACTCCACTTATCTATGCCCACATTCTCTCTGAAATGCTTGGTAATAACGTCTGGGTGAAATTTGAAGGAATTAACCCGACTGGTTCCTTTAAAGATCGTGGAATGACAATGGCGATCACAAAGGCTGCCGAAGAAGGCGCGAAGGCAGTTATCTGTGCATCAACTGGAAATACTTCAGCATCTGCTGCAGCTTATGCAGTCAAAGCCGGAATGGTTCCTGCGGTCTTAATTCCTGAAGGAAAAATTGCCATGGGAAAGCTGGCGCAAGCTGTTGTTCATGGCGCCAAACTGCTGCAAGTCGCTGGAAACTTTGATGATTGCCTAGTTCTTGCGCGCGATTTATCAGAGCACTACCCAGTTTCACTCGTTAACTCAGTTAATCCATATCGCATAGAAGGTCAAAAGACAGCAGCGTTTGAAGTAGTAGATATGTTAGGAGATGCTCCAGATATTCATACTCTTCCCGTAGGCAATGCTGGAAATATCACTGCATATTGGAAGGGTTATAACGAATATCGCAGCGACAAGATGTCGAGCAAACTTCCACAAATGTGGGGATTTCAAGCAGCAGGTGCTGCACCCCTTGTTACTGGTAAGCCAGTTGCAAAACCTGAAACAATTGCGACAGCGATAAGAATCGGAAACCCTGCTTCATGGGATCAAGCAATCGCAGCTCGTGATCAATCTGGTGGGTTGATTGATTCAGTGACAGATGAAGAAATTTTATCGGCCTATCATTTGCTAGCTTCACGAGAGGGAATCTTCTGCGAGCCATCATCAGCTGCAGGACTAGCTGGGCTTATTAAATATAAAAACGCTGGCAAGCTTCCTAAAGATAAGACAATTGTTATTACATGTACCGGAAATGGCCTTAAAGATATTCCGTGGGCGCTTGAAGGAGTAGCAGATCCTGTCGTGGTTCCTGTTAGCGCCGATGCTGCGGCCAAGGCCCTTGGTCTAGTGAAGAATTAGGGATTGAATAAGAGCCATGGCAAAGCCAACATTTAAAGCAAATCCGATTCAAGTACAGGTTCCAGCCACCTCGGCCAATCTAGGACCTGGCTTCGATTCATTTGGTCTGGCTTTTGCACTGTATGACCGTTACGCCGCGCAAATTCTCGACGAAGGTGGTCTTGATATCGATGTAACCGGCGAAGGTGCAGATGATGTTCCTCGCACGGATAAGAACTTGCTTGTAAAAGCAATGTATAAAGGTTTCGATTTCCTTGGAGGAAAACCAAAAGGAATCGCAGTGCGCGCGCTTAATGTAATTCCACATGGTCGCGGTTTAGGTTCTTCAGCATCTGCAATTATTGGTGGCCTTGTGCTTGCACGATCTCTTGTACTTACGGGCACAGATAAAATGAGTGATGAAGCGCTTCTTAATATTGCATCAGAGATGGAAGGTCATCCCGATAACGTTGCTGCAGCACTTTTTGGTGGCGCAACTGTCGCTTGGCAAGAAGCTGGTAAGTCAAAGCCAATTGCTCGTGCGATTCATCTTCCGGTAGATCCTCGCATCCAAGTTGTAGCTTTTATTCCTGCAACATCACTTGCCACAAGGAAGGCTCGGACAATGTTGCCTGAATCAATTCCATTTGCAGATGCGCAACGCAACAGCACAAATGCAGCTCTGCTGACGCAAGCGCTGACAATTCGCCCAGATCTACTCTTTAGGGCAACAGAAGATTTTCTCCATCAGTCCTACCGCCAAGAAGCGATGCCATCTTCTTATGCGCTCATGAGCAAGTTACGTTCTGCTGGAGTTGCTGCATTTATCTCTGGCGCAGGTCCAACGGTTCTTGCTCTTCACATGGGAGATCAAGAAGAGAGCGACCAGTTGATGAGGGCCGGTGGAGCTAAATTTGAGAGTAAATCTCTCGAAATTGCTAGCCGTGGAGCGAGCCTGCTATAGTTTTGCTATCAGTTCAGCCCAGCAACTAAGGGTTATCTAAAGAATTGATACATCACAAGCAAGAACAGAAGCAACACAAATTAACCCCTGGGCTTCACTTATATAAGTAAGCCCCAAACTGAAAAGAAATAGATGACAACAACAGAACCAGTTCGTTCTAGCAGTCCAGAGCTCGCAGCAATGACCCTTCCTAAGTTAAAGGAAGTTGCGTCCCAGCTCGGCATCGATGGTGCAGCAAAGCTGAAGAAGGATGCGCTCGTAACTGCAATCGCAGATTTACAAGCTTCAAATCGCGAAGCAGCCAAGGCAGAGCGTGAAGCCCGCCGCGAAGCGCGTAGCGCCAAGAAGAGCAATAAGAATTCAGAGTCCAACTCATCACAGAACGATGACGATGAAGAAGATTCATCAGATAACAGCGCACCACAAGATCGTGGCAATAACGATCGTGATGATCGCAACGGACGCAATCGTGGACGCGATCGCAATCGTGGACGCGATCGTGGACGCGATCGTGGCAACCGCGAAGAACGCGAACCAGTAATTGGTGAGGACGATGTACTTGTCCCGGTTGGCGGACTAGTCGACATCATGGACAACTATTCATTTATCCGTACAGGTGGCTATCTACCTGGTCCTGATGATGTGTATGTCTCACAAGGACAGGTTCGTAAGTATGGTCTCCGTAAAGGCGATGTTGTCACTGGCCAGGTACGTCAAGCTCGTGAAGGCGAAACCCGGCAGAAGTACAACCCACTGATTACTCTCGAGACAATTAACGGTATGCCATACGAAGAAGCGCGTGGCCGAGTTGAATTTGGAAAGCTTGTTCCTCTCTACCCTCAAGACCGTCTACGTCTTGAGACAGAACCAAACATTCTTACTACTCGCGTTATCGATTTGATTGCACCTATCGGTAAAGGTCAGCGCGGACTTATCGTTTCGCCTCCTAAGGCTGGTAAGACGATGGTCTTACAAGCGATTGCAAATGCAATTACTACCAATAATCCTGAATGTCACTTGATGGTTGTACTCGTTGATGAACGTCCAGAAGAAGTAACGGATATGCAGCGCAGCGTGAAGGGCGAAGTTATCGCTTCAACTTTCGATCGGCCAGCTGATGACCACACAACAATCGCAGAGCTAGCGATCGAACGCGCAAAGCGCCTTGTTGAGATGGGCCACGATGTTGTAGTTCTTCTCGACTCAATCACACGTCTTGGACGTGCATATAACATCGCAGCGCCTGCATCAGGAAGAATCCTTTCTGGCGGTGTTGACTCTGCAGCGCTCTATCCACCAAAGAAGTTCTTCGGTGCCGCTCGTAATATTGAAGATGGCGGATCTCTAACAATTCTTGCAACAGCACTTGTTGATACAGGCTCTCGTATGGATGAAGTTATCTTCGAAGAGTTCAAGGGCACAGGAAACATGGAGCTCATTCTTGATCGCCGTATGGCAGATAAGCGCATCTTCCCTGCAGTCAACGTTGTTGCCTCCGGTACACGTAAGGAAGAAATCCTTATGGGCTCTGAAGAGCTCAACATTGTTTGGAAGCTTCGTCGCGTACTTCATGCACTCGAACCACAAGCAGCCCTTGAGCTCTTGCTCGAGAAGATGAAGGGGACCAAGTCCAACGTCGAATTCTTGATGCAGATTCAAAAGACGACTGCAGGCCCAGAGGCATAATCCCGCATGGATTTTGCGGTTGACTGCTTTTAAGAGAGAATTACCACCTATTGCCACACCTGATGGCGATGACCTGGTTCACCAGTTCGCTGGACCCAGACTCAAGAAAAGGAAAAACGATGAAGCCAGATATCCACCCAGAGTACAAAGAGACCCAAGTAACGTGTGGTTGCGGTGAAAAGTTTGTCACCCGCTCAACAGTTGCCAGCGGATCTATCTACGTTGAAGTTTGTTCTGTATGCCACCCGTTCTACACAGGCAAGCAGCGCATCCTCGATACAGGTGGACGCGTCGCTAAGTTCGAAGAGCGTTTCGGAAGTAACTCTAAATCAAAGAACTCTGCGACTCCCGCAGCTAACTAGCTTTTCAAAGAGACCGCATCGCAGCCATAACGGTTGCGGAGCGGTCTTTTTATTTCTCAAAGTTAAAGAGCTACCTCTAACTGGTTGAATAGAAGGGAAGAGTCAGATGAGCAATGATCGCTTTGCGTCCGCTCATGAGATGGTGCGCGAATATCAAGAGCTTGAGTTAAAGATGGCCGATCCTTCTATTCACGACGATCAGGGCAAAGCGCGCCAGCTAGGTCGTCGCTATGCCCAACTGGGCCCAGTAGTTGCTGGCTTTAATGCATGGAAGGCTGCAGCTGATGATTTAGAAGCTGCAAAAGAGATGGCCGCTGAGGATGAATCCTTTGCTGCAGAAATTCCTGCCATGGAATTTGCAGTTGAAGCTGCTGCAGAAAAATTAGAGGAGCTACTCCTTCCCCGTGATCCTAACGATGACCGCGATGTCATTATCGAAGTAAAGGCTGGAGCAGGCGGTGATGAGTCCGCGCTCTTTGCAGGAGATTTGGTCCGCATGTATCAGCGTTATGCAGAAAAGCGCGGATGGAAGATTGAAATTATCGATATGACCGAGTCTGATCTTGGTGGCTACAAAGACATTTCTATGGCGGTTAAATCAAAGGGAACTCCTGAACCAGGGACTACTCCCTATGCACGTTTAAAGTTTGAAGGCGGAGTCCATCGTGTGCAGCGCGTTCCCGAGACAGAGAGCCAAGGGCGAATTCACACCTCCGCGGCAGGCGTATTAGTTCTGCCAGAAGCTGAAGAAGTCGATGTGGATTTAAATATGAATGATGTGCGCGTAGATGTGTATCGCTCATCAGGTCCTGGTGGACAGTCCGTCAATACAACGGACTCTGCAGTACGTCTGACACACGTTCCAACTGGCATTGTGGTTTCATGTCAGAACGAAAAATCGCAGCTTCAAAATAAGGAATCCGCGCTCCGTATCCTGCGCGCCCGCCTGCTTGCCGATGCGCAAGAAAAGGCAGAGGCTGTAGCAATGGCAGAACGTAAGAGCCAAGTTCGAACCGTCGATCGCTCTGAGAGAATTCGTACATATAACTATCCGGAAAATCGATTAAGTGATCACCGCGTCAATTACAAAGCAAATAATTTAGATGCAGTACTTAACGGCGAATTAGATGACGTTATACAGGCCCTACTTGATGCCGATAAGGCAGCGAAGCTCTCATCTACAAAGTAATTCACCCTAATGGAACTAACTTTTAAAGAATTCTTGCGAGGCGGTAAAGAACAATTATCTGCCGCCGGTTTTGCTGAGGTCGAGGCAGAACACCTGCTAGCACATACTTTAGGGCTGACACGTATGGATCTACATAATCCATTAACAGTAGAAAATGCACTTACAGCTATTGGCGACATAACTGTTGTAGAAGAAACTTTCTGGAAGTTATTAGATCGTCGTTGCAATCACGAACCTTTGCAATATCTGACAGGCGTCGCCTACTTTCGACATCTCGAACTCAAGGTAGGTCCTGGGGTTTTAGTTCCTCGCCCTGAAAGTGAGTTACTCGTTGAAGCAGCTCTTACTCACATTGAAAAACTATCTGGCGCAATCAGCGTTGTCGATCTCGGTTCAGGTTCAGGAGCTCTTGCTTTAGCGATTGCAACAGAGGCTCCACAGACTCACGTCATTGCGGTGGAAAAAAGCCCCGAAGCAATTACTTGGCTTAAAGAGAATGTCTCTTTTATTGATGAAAAAGTTCGAATCTTAGAAAGTGATGTTAGAACCGCTCTCGAAGGCGTGAAGTGCGATGTCGTAATAGCCAACCCGCCTTACATTCCAGATAGTCAAGTGCTTCCTCGCGATATAGCTGAGCACGAACCTGCCGTTGCGCTCTTTGGGGGAGCCGATGGCATGAAGGCGTCCCGTCTCTTCATTTCAACTGCTAGCAGATTGCTCAAATCAGGCGGATTCTTAGCGATTGAACATCATGAAAGCCAAGGGGCTGAGATTGGCGATGTACTAAGTAGTGATTTCGAAGATATTCTTCTACATCAGGATTTAAATGGCCGCCCAAGGTTTACGACTGCATTGAGGAGATAGAGATGGCACCTCGTGTAGACCTCAAAAAGGGTGAGATGAAAAAGCATGTGACGCGTGCACTTAAAGCAATTCGCGATGGCTACATTATTGTTGTACCGCTTGAACACGGGTATGTCTATCTCGCAGATGCTTTCTCTCCAATGGCAGTAAGAGCGATGCATGTGTTGCGAAAAGATGAGACAGGTGTTGCATCTCAAGTTTTGGCATACAGTCTTGATGCAGTAAAGGGAATTGCCCGCGCAGTACCACCCGAAACACAGAAGCTCTGCACAGAATTTTGGCCAGGAATGCTCTCAGTCACGCTAAAGCCAAGTAGATCACTTGCGTGGGATCTAGGTGATAATAAAGAGCTAGATAGATTTAATGTTCGAGTTCCTAAATCAAGATTTCTGCGCGCACTCTTAAAAGAGTCAGGACCACTTGCAGTCGCTAGCGCTTCCATGTCAGGGGCTGAACCAATGCTGACAATCAATCGAACGACACTGAAAGATTGGGATGTTGCTGTGGTCTTTGATAATGGAGCGCTCAAATCAGGGCAGCGCACCACCATCGTTGAAGCCGATGAGACTGGCATTCGTCTTGTCCGCGAGGGTGCTATCTCTTTAGCTGAGATGACAAAGGTGGCGCCAAACCTTTCTGCCTTATAAGAGTTTTTCGCCAATAACTATTAGGCTGGCGTCATGTCCGAAACTTTCTATGGCCCAGATTTCACACTCCTTTCCAAGCAAGATCCTGATATCGCTGCAGTTCTACTTTCAGAGCTCAAACGCCAACAGACCAATCTGCAGTTGATTGCATCCGAGAATTTCACATCACGTGCAGTTCTTGCAGCCCTTGGTTCGACTCTTTCAAATAAATATGCAGAGGGTTATCCAGCAAAGCGTTACTACGGCGGATGTGAAGAAGTTGATATCGCTGAAAATATCGCCATCGATCGTGCGAAATCTCTCTTCGGTGCAGAACATGCAAATGTTCAACCCCATTCTGGTGCAAGTGCAAATGTTGCCGTTTACCAAGCATTTACCAAACCAGGAGATACGGTCCTTGCCATGTCACTTCCTCACGGAGGTCACTTAACTCACGGCTCCAAGGTCAATTTCTCTGGTAAGTGGTTCAATGTTGTTTCCTACGGAGTTCGTCAAGAGGATGAACTCATTGACTACGACGAACTACGCGATCTTGCAATCGCCAATAAGCCGAAGATGATCTGTTCTGGTGCAACTGCCTATCCATCACTGATTGATTTTGAAAAAGTTCGGGCGATCTGCGATGAAGTTGGTGCGATTATGTGGGTTGATGCAGCCCACTTCATCGGTCTTGTTGCCGGTAAGGCAATTCCTTCGCCGGTTCCGTATGCCGATGTTGTTTCGTTTACAACCCATAAAGTATTGCGTGGCCCGCGTGGCGGAATGATTTTATCTAAGGCAGAACATGCCGCCGCTATCGATAAGGCTGTATTTCCTGGAATGCAGGGTGGCCCGATTATGTCGGCTGTTGCAGGAAAAGCTGTGGCCTTGGCTGAATGCGCAACGCCTGCATATCAACAGTATGCAAAGGAAGTCATTGTTAATGCCAAGAGCCTTGCGGCTGCTCTTGAAAGCGAAGGTATGCGTGCAGTTTCTGGAGGCACACAGACCCACCTGGCGCTCATTGATATTCGATCAACTGGCGTCAATGGCAAAGTCGCCGACGAACGTTGTGGAGCTGCGGGAATTGTTCTTAATAAGAATTCAATTCCATATGATCCAGAAGCACCATCAGTTACATCAGGAATTCGTGTTGGAACTCCTGCAACTACAACGCAAGGAATGGGTACGCAAGAGATGAAGACCATCGCATCTCTCATCGCCCGGGCAATTAAGACTGATGATGCCAGCGCTCACGCTGCAATAAAATCTGAAGTCCATGCGCTGACCTCGCGCTTTCCGATTTACCAGGCGTAAGTCAAGAGCCGTTTGAGATGCGCGAGTACCTAGTTACCTTGCTCTTAGCGGCAGCGCTCTGTTACATCATTACACCCTTGGTTCGCACATGGGCCTTGAAGTTTGGCGCGGTGGCTCATGTTCGTACTCGCGATGTTCACACAACAGCTACTCCGCGATGGGGTGGCCTTGCAATGTGGATTTCGATGGCGCTGACATTTGCGATCGTGAGCCATTTATCCCTGGTAGGTAAATCATTTGGCCGTGAAACCCTTGGCATCTTTCTGGCCTCCACGCTCTTACTCGCCATTGGACTTATTGATGACCGATTTGAGTTAGATGCGCTGACAAAACTTGCAGGACAAGCTCTTGCCGCTGGAATTTTATTGATCTTTGGAATTCAAGTTTTGTGGCTACCAATTAATGGAGTTATTACCTTACCGCCAAGCATTGGCCAGTTAGTTACTGTTTTGATTGTCCTGGTCACAATCAATGCAGTGAATTTCATCGATGGTTTAGATGGTTTAGCTGCAGGAATCGTTGCAATTTCAGGTGCGGCATTCTTTGCATTCGCATACTTATTAGCTGTGATTTATGGCTTTAGCCGTGCTGGTGCGCCATCTCTTATTACGGCTGTAATTATCGGTATCTGTATTGGGTTTCTGCCCCACAATGCTCACCCTGCAAAAATTTTTATGGGGGATTCAGGTTCGATGTTCCTGGGGCTGCTTTTAGCAGCTTCTGCAATTACATTAACCGGGCAGATTGATCCCAATGCAATTTCAGCAGAAAAGCTGGGGCCAACACTTTTGCCGCTAGCACTTCCCTTTGCAGTTCTTGCAATTCCACTTATCGATTTATTCTCAGCAATAATCCGCAGGTTACGTGCTGGTCAATCTCCATTTAGTTCAGATAAAGAACATATGCACCACAGAATTTTACGCGCAGGTAATTCACATTTGCGCACAACGTTGATCATGTATCTCTGGACAGCAACAATTGCTTTCCCTGTAACTGTTTCAGCCTTTACTCCGCTCTGGGTTGCAGGACTGGTTGCTACAGTGATGCTTGCCTTTACCCTTATTTATTCAAAGCGAGGTAAAACTTCTCATGCCCACTCAATCTAATGAAGCCCAACTTTTACGCGGGGCGCTAACTCCAACTTTTATTGTTGGTGTCATAGCCATTGGAATTTTTGGTTTTATAAAAGGTTTACCTGGTCTTAATGGCGCACTTTTGGCCCAAGCTGTAGTCCTAATCTACTTTTTAGTTCATTTATTCATCTCTAAAATTTCTAGAAATCTCGACCCTATGAGCACGATGGCTCTTGCGATGTTTTCATACATTGCCAAGTTTCTTCTCCTGGGAGCCTTTCTATGGGCCCTGACGCGATATACCTCGCGCACATCGATTGATCGAACCAGCTTTGGTGTGAGCGCGATTGCGCTCACTTTTGCCTGGCTAGGCGGGGAGATCGCTAGTTATCTAAAGCTAAAAACTCATCTACCATTACCAAATGACCAACAATCCAATTAATCGCCGAGAAGAGAATGCTCTCTGGTCGATCTTCGGCTACCTCGTATCTGGCTTGCTCTTCTGGGGCGGCGTAGGCTGGGCCGCAGACCATTTTCTCCACACGAAGTACTTCACCCTGGTGGGGCTCTTGGTAGGCATGGGTGGGGCCCTCTATCTGGTCTGGCTACGTTTCGGCCGAGAGTAACGAGGCCGAGAGTAACGACCTGAAAGTGGCTAGCGGCCGAGAGTAACGACCTGAAAGTGACTAGCCCCACTTCATAAGAGGGCTTTTCGGATTTCACAGGGAGCAGGTCTTGCCCATAAGGTTGGCCTGCTCGAGCGCTTCCCCAGCGATAAGGTCAATTAAGCCCAGTTGGTTTTTTATTAAGATTTTCAAGGAGTGTGTGTGCAAGCGGTAGGAAATTTACACGCAGAAGGTGATGGATTCGTCCCACCTAGTACAAGCGACTTCAACCTCCCGCCAATTTTTGAATCTGTTGCCTGGTTTACAAAGCCAGTTCTTCTCGTATTTCTCTCAGTAATCCTCGTCTCCGTCTTCTTCATTCTGGCTTCTCGCAAGGCCGCGGTTGTGCCTTCAAAACTTCAATTCGCTGGAGAAAGCATCTACGCCTTCGTGCGCAACGATCTTGCTCGCGATGTTATCGGCCATGAATTTATGCGTTTTGTGCCTTATCTCTTTACGCTCTTTACCTTCATTCTCACCAATAACATATTTGGAATTGTTCCTTTCTTGCAATTCCCTGCAATGTCTCATGTGAGCTATCCATATGTTCTTGCAGCTTTTACTTTCGTAGTTTTCCACTATGTAGGTATACGTAAACAGGGCTTGCTCAAGTATCTTAAAGAGATTGCATTTATGCCAGGTGTTCCAAAGCCTGTTTACATCTTGCTTACGCCAATTGAATTGGCAACCTTCTTCCTTGTGCGTCCACTGACGCTTTCACTACGTCTTTTTGCAAATATGTTCGCGGGCCACTTACTGTTGCTCGTCTTCATTATGGGTGGTGACTACATGATGCATGATTCACATCTGATCATGAAGCTATTTAGCCCATTCTCATTTGCATTTGGTATTGCCCTGACATTCTTTGAATTTATGGTGCAATGCCTACAGGCTTACATCTTTACACTATTAACAGCTCTCTACATCGCCGGCGCCCTTGCCGACGAGCACTAACGAATAAACCTAACGAAAGGTAAGAAAAAATGACAGGCACACTCAACCTGGTCGGTTTTGGCCTATCAGCAATTGGTCCAGCAATTGCAACAGGAATGATCTTCGCTGCGTACATCAACGGCGTAGCTCGTCAGCCAGAAGC
>ERZ889217.998-NODE-998-length-15503-cov-10.541947_pt1 | contig 15503 bp, 12 predicted proteins | sample MGYA00521098_ERZ889217 | MGnify/ENA primary metagenome ERZ889217 (study PRJEB32303, sample SAMEA104408613) | aquatic metagenome | biome: Brackish water; feature: Pelagic; material: water | place: Baltic Sea | collected 2014-06-10T22:04:00 | depth 2,362 m ...
CGCTTTCATTAGCGCTTTCATTAGCGCTTTCATTAGCGCTTTCATTAGCGCTTTCGCTAGCTAGTTCACTAGCGCGTTCACTCGTGTGAACATCAGGCTGCACTACTCGCAAATTGCTAATTGGGGTCAAGTCACCCGTAAATGCATCATGCAGTTCGGCCATCACATCATCAGATAACTGCTCAGAAAATGTCGGCATTGGAATTGACAAATCTGTGTCTGCAGATGTGCCAAATGCTGCATCAAGTTGTGAGTCGTGTTTTTGTTCAAACAAAGATTGCGCACCTGCATCAACAGCAACTGCACTTGAAAAACCAACTAATCGAATTTCGCTACGAAGATCGATCCCGTGAGTTTCAGAAACTCGATCACGAATAAACGTCATTACCTCTGCAACGTCGTCGGCGCTTCCGTCTTCATCTGCCTGAATAAAGTTTGCGTGCTTGTCAGAGATACTTGCAGAACCAATTCGATAACCACGCAAACCTAGACCATCAATTAACGCACCCGCTGAAGTTGCACCCGCTACTGGATTGACGAAAACAGAACCAGCATTTTGACCACCCGGTTGATGATCGCGACGCCATTTGACTATTTCTGTCATCCGTGCTTCGCCTTGCGCTGAATCGCCCCAACTCAATCGAAGAGTCGCTGACAACACAACATGTTGGTCTGTCAAATCTGAACCTCGAAACCGCAAACCCAAGTTCGCAGCCGAAACATTGGCCTCAATACCTCGGTCGATATGAAACAGTCGAACGCTAATTAACGAAGCAATCATGTCCGCACCATGGCCACCGGCGTTCATTCGCACTGCCCCACCAAGCGAACCTGGCACCCCAACTGCCCACTCAAAGCCGGTCAAACCGTGATGCACACTTTGTCGTGCCAATACAGGCAATGACGCCATTGATCCTGCAATCAAAATTGGTTGATCGTTAATTTGAGGCAAACTAATTTGCTCAGCAAATGGACCAAGAGTAATTGCTACTCCGCGAAAACCGTTGTCGCTGACCAGCATGTTGCTACCACGGCCGAGCACAATCACAGGGACGCGAACTTTAGAAAGTGCTCGCGACAATGCATGCAAATCTTCGACACTCAATATCCGCATGAATATCGACGCTTCTCCGCCAACTCGATAGGTCGTGTACGGACCTATCGGTTCATTTAGCGTTGCTCGGTCGCCGAGAAGCGAAGCCAGTCGCGAAAGATCTTTGTCACTTGGACGCGAAATATCAGTGATCATCAATTAAACCTGACGACGAGAAATCAATTCGCCTGGAAGTGCCGCGATGTCGCCACAACCCATCGAAATGCACAAGTCACCGGATTTAAGTTCATTAGCCAAGAATTCTATGAGATCAACACGTTGCGCTCGGTACACCACATTGCTCTGTGGGTGCGCATCGCGAACTGCCTCAACCACTAATTCGCCAGTTATCCCAGCAATTGGTTTCGTGCCAGATGCATAGATATCGGTAACGACTATCAGATCAGCATCTACGAATGAATCTGCATAAAGATGTGAAATCACTGACATTCTGTTGAATCGATTTGGTTGAAAAACGGCAACAACTCGTGACCACGAATCAGATTCATCGCGTGCCCCTGCTAGCACAGCGGATATTTCGTTGGGTAAATGTGCATAGTCATCAACATAGGTAACACCTTGATGCGTACCATGTTGATCAAAACGTCTTGCAACACCCCCAAATTTCGAAAGAGCGGTACTTGCATCATCGAAACTCGCCCCAAGTTGCATCGCCATTGTTAGCGCTCCGAGCGCGTTACGAACATTGTGCATTCCACGCAGGCCAATCATAACTTCGCCTAATTTCGCGAAGTGCCCGTCTATTTTTTGACTAACCACGAAACGTGCAGAACCATTTTTAAATGAAACTTCAGTTGCAACAAAATCGGCTTTACTATGACTCGCTTGCGACGAGTCAGATTTAGATTCTTTATTGTCGAGTGCCGAATAAGTAATCGCACCAAAATTGCGGGCAATCTCAGCGCATGCGAGATCATCAATACAAAGAACTTTTGGGCCATTTACTTTGCCAACAAATTCAGAAAAACTTTGCCTAATCGCATCAAAAGTCAAAAAATTGTCTAGATGATCAATATCAACATTCGTCAAAATCGCGCCCACGAGCGGCAACTGCAAATGCGACGAATCGCTTTCATCTGCTTCGACCACAAACAGTTCGCTATTTGTCCAAGACGCACCACGACCAAAATCTGCAACATCACCACCGATCAAATAACTCGGGTTCTTTTTTGCTTCAATCAAAATTGCGGCGAGCATTGACGACGTCGTAGTTTTGCCGTGCGTTCCAGCAACGCCAATACTCTTGGCTCGACTACATATATTCGCCAACATCTCACCTCTGCTAGTAATTCTGATATTTCGTTTGCCGGCTTCGTCATATTCGATATTGCTCTTAGCAATTGCTGGAGACCCAGTCACCAAATCGCAATCGCCCACGACTTTTCGTTCGTGTCCAATATTTATCTTTACGCCAATCAGACGTAATCGATGGATTATTTCACTCTCGTTGATATCGCTGCCAGAAACCTGGTGCCCCATTTCGGCAAGAACTGTGGCAATCGCCGACATACCAGGCCCACCGACACCAATAATATGAATACGTTTTGGACTCGATAAATCAAGATGACTCGAATTGGTAGCGCTCGCAATGCTCTCGATCAATTCGCCCAATTTCGATTCGCGATGAACAGTGCCGGCAACTCGCGCCATTTTTGCCAATGACGAAAGTTTGTTCGAATCATCTATCAATTTGACTATTTCTTCGGCAAGAAGTTTTTGAGAATAAACACCTTCTTCTAAAACAACCGCTCCACCTAGGTCACCCAACCATTTCGCGTTGAAAAACTGATGATTCTCGGCTGATTGCCTCCATGGAATCAACACACTGGAGCATCCGACGGTTGCAAGTTCGGCGATCGTGCTCGCTCCCGCCCGAGAGACAATTAAATCACTGGCCGCATAAAGATCTTCCATCGCAATGGTCGACGCCAGACGTTGATACTTTATTTTTGAATCGGCTGTCAGTTGTGGCAAGTCATCTTTGATATATCTCTCACCGGTCAAATGAATCACGCACAGATCTTCACGATTTGAATTGTCTTCAACGAGTTGTCGAGTAACGGCGTTCAACATCGCAGAGCCGAGTGATCCACCTGTGACGGCAATAACTTTGCTCGCCGCAGATAGCCCGAGTCGTTCTCGCGCACCTGCACGGTTCGCGGCAATGTCTAGTGTGCGCAATGCTCGCCTAACCGGAGCCCCTGTCAATATTCCGTTTTGCAACTTGGTCGGCAAATATGCAACTGCAGTTGCCGTAGCTTTTCGCGACTGCAGTCTTGTTGCCAATCCGGGTAATCGGTCATACGAAACTGTCAAAAACGGAATTCCGAGCTTTGTCGCGGCGCGCGAAGCAGCAACACTGCCGTACCCACCAACCGATATAACGACTTTCGGTTTAAGCGTGAGCAATAATTTCCTAGCCTGTCTGGTCGCAATCCGTAACGACCTGAGCGCTGAAATATTTTGCCTTAGTGACGAGAGCGAAACTTCGCGACTAAAGCCACGAACATCCAAAAGCGAAATTGGAATTCTGGTCGGTGGAACGAGTTTTGTTTCTATCCCATTAGTCGTGCCAATAATGTGCAGATTCTGACTTGAATGTCCAGCGTCGATAAGTATCTCTGCCAACGCCAAAGCTGGAATCACGTGACCGCTTGTTCCTCCGCCAGTGATTACTGCAAACACAGACTGGTTTGTATCCATCAAGAGGTTCTAGTTGTGTAAAGCACTCACTTCATATTACGTGCGACATTGAGCAACAGCCCTGTTGCCGACATGCACACAAGTAGCGAACTTCCGCCATATGAAATGAGTGGCAGTGTCAAACCTGTCACTGGCATAGATCCGGACACTCCACCAATGTTGATGCATGCTTGTAATGCAAACCACATTGTCACACCACCTGCCAGTAATGCACCGAACTTTTCAGGCGCTCGCATACTTGCTTGCAAACCAAAAAGAGTAAAAATCAAAAAACCACCAATTACAAATATCACGCCGATCAAACCAAACTCTTCAGCAATCGTCGAAAAAATAAAGTCACTATGCGCTAGTGGCACATAGCCCCACTTGCCGGTGCCGGCCCCGGCGCCAACACCTGCAATTCCTCCATTGGCAATAGAAAGTATCGATTGCCAAACTTGATATCCAAAGTGATCTTTGGTTTCATTTAAATTCAAAAATGCTGTCCAACGATGACGCCTAGATGAACTCATCAGAGTAAATAACAAACCAAGAAAAAATGAACCAGAAGCAAGTGAGACAACGATTCTCGTTGGAATACCTGCCATAAACATGACTGTGAGCACGATGCACGACATAATGATTGCGCCACCTAGATCTTTTTGTATCAAGCAAAGAGCAACAGCAATGCTCCAAACTCGCAAGATTGGAAGAGTTGTCCGCCAAGGGTCTGTGATCTCTTTTTGTCTGCGACCAAGCAAGTTTGCGCAATATGCGAGTAACGCAAATTTTAAAAGCTCTGAAGGTTGAAAACCAATAGGACCAATTTTTACCCAAGCACGAGCACCATTAGTGCTGACACCAATACTCGGAGCAAATGGCAACAACATCAAGGCATATGCAGCCATTAGCCCAGGAAATACACATCGCCGCAACATTGGATAAGGAAACAGATAAAAGAAAAACATTCCCAAGCCACCAAAACAGGCCCACATAGCTTGTTTGAAGAACATTTTCCACGGAGACAGGCCGCTGTTCAGCGCAACAATCGACGAAGACGACAAGACCATGACTAATCCGAATGTGACGAGACTTACAACAGTTATCAAAATATAGAAAAGCGTTGCGTTTGGCGGGCCCTGTGCGGGGCGACGTGTTCCTAATAGACCACGATTGTCAAGCACTGCACGTCGGCGCTCTGCCAATGTCTGAGAACGACTTGGTTCTAGGATTGCTGTGCTCACGATTTATCTCCTTTATTTTTATTTTTTGAAATTAATGCGCGGACTTCTTGCGCAAAATCTTCTCCGCGTTGTCCATAGTTCGAATACCAGTCATAACTCGTACACCCCGGCGAGAGCAGAACGACGTCCCCAGCCTTCGCAAGTTCGTCTGCAACCTTCACTGCGTTATGCATTGAATCTGCTCGACGGACTTCACAAACTCCAGAAAAGGCATTTTCTATTTCGCTAGCAGCGTTTCCGATTGCCACAACCGCTCGCATTCTTTTTGGCTGACTTGCCATCTCGCCAAGATCTAAACCTTTATTTTTTCCGCCCGCAATCAACACAATCGAGTCAAACGAACGCAAGGCAACATTGGCCGCATGCGGACTCGTCGCCTTTGAGTCGTTGTACCACGACACACCTTGAGCGGTTGCAACAAGTTCAATACGGTGCGGTGCATTTACGAAATCTACGAGTGCTGTTGCAACATCTTGGCGAGTCGCTAGACCAGACTCGATTGTGATCGCAGCAGCAGCCATAGCATTGGTCACATCGTGTGGCAAGCACCGTCGCATTTCTTCAATTCGCATTATTGGACCTTGCGGCGAAGTTAGTACTCCACCACGTGCGTGATAATCACCTTCTTGATCACCAAAACTAATGATCCGAGCACCACTTAAGCGTGCAATTTTAGTAATTGTCTCATCTGCTTGTGGCACAACAGCAACATCATCTGAGAGAAGATGAGCCCACATTTGTGCTTTCGCCAAACGATACGAGTCCATTGACGAATGCCAATCCAGATGGTCGGGTGCAAAATTTAGCCAAACAGATGCTTTCGCCCGAAAGCTTTGCGTATATGCAAGTCGAAAACTTGAACACTCAACGGCAAATACTTGAGCATCACTTCTTAGCGCGGCAATAAGTGGCGTCTCGGTATTGCCAACCGCCATTGATCGAAAACCTGCCGCAGTAATCATTGCCGCAGCCATCAAAGTAGTCGTGGTTTTGCCATCGGTGCCGGTAACTGCAACCATTTTTCGCGGCTCAGCGGTAAGTGCTTCGAATTGATAAGCGAGTTCAATCTCTGATGCAATTCTTTTATTCTGTTGTTTTGATATTTTTATCACTTGATGGCTTTCAGCAACACCGGGCGCTGGTGATATTTGATCTACTTCTTTAATTATTTTTTGCAACTGCTCCGAATTTGGAGCCGAGATGAATTGTGACCCAAGTTCTGCTGCAAATAATTCGTGGGTTTCGATTTCGAGTTGATCGGTTGAGTCATCAGCGAGAACAACACTTTGACCACGAGCCACAAGTTCGCGGGCTACTGATTTTCCTGCAATTGCTAGACCATAAACCAGAGTCGTCGTCATTTCAGCGTCGAAGACCGTTGAAATTTTGAATATTTGTAAAGTCAGCAATAAAAATTGCAATGGCGGTCGCCACACAAATCGCCGAGATAATCCAGAATCGAATAATCACAGTTGTTTCTGGCCAACCGATCTGTTCAAAATGGTGATGAATCGGTGAGTTTCGCAGCAATCGTTTTTTTCGACCAGATGCCTTAAACACACCCATTTGAACCGCTACTGAACCAGCCTCAAGAACATTAATCCCACAAATAATTGGCAATAATAAATGCGTATTCGTGCTTACTGCTAGCAAGCCAAGTGCAGTACCAATGCCGAGTGCTCCTACGTCGCCCATAAAAATTTTTGCAGGTGCTGCGTTCCACCATAGAAATCCCCCGCATGCACCAGCCAATGATGCCGAGAGAACCGCAAGATCAAGAGGGTTAATCACATCGTGATAAATCAACGGATTACGAAATGCCCAATATGCAATCACCGTGAATGCGATGAACCCAAATGAAGCCGAGCCAGCTGCAAGACCGTCTAGACCGTCAGTGACATTAACTGCATTAGATGTTCCCCAAACCATCAGTGCTGTCCAAATTACAAATAACGGCCAAGTAAAAGTGATCCCCGGAAAGTCTGAGCGTGTGAAAGAAAGAGTTTCACTTACTCCGGTTGCGACGTGCAACCACCAGGTAAGCAAAATACAAATTCCAAAAGTGATGTAACCCTTTTTCTTCCAAAATAAACCGCGATTGTGCTGACGTTTTACTTTAAGAAAATCATCAAGAAAACCAATTGTTGCTAAAACAAATATTGCGACCCAAATGATCATCGACTGATCTGAGAATGGCAAACCATCTCTCAAGTGGGCAACAAGCCAGCCAAATGCTGCCGAAAACAAGATCGCAATTCCGCCCATCGTCGGCGTGCCTTGTTTGCTCATATGTTGCACTGGACCCCGGTCTTCTGCACCGAGAATTGGCTGACCCTTGCCGATTCGTTTGAAAATAAACATCAATAAACGAGTACCTGCAAGGGATGAAATCATCGCCACACCTGCGGCCAACAAAATTGCGATCATGACGTAGCCATCAACAATTCTCTCGACACAAGTGCATCATTAAAATCAAAATCGTCCGCCCCTATTGTCTGAGTTGATTCATGTCCTTTGCCTGCGATGATCACAATGTCGCCAGCCTCGGCTCTAGCGAATGCGCTAGCAATCGCATTACGACGGTTCAGATCAACCATAACTTTGCCTGATGCATTTGCTGAATTCATCGCACCATCCATAATTTCATTGGCGATGGTTTGGGCATCTTCGTGGCGGGGGTTATCTGAGGTGATATAGATGACATCTGCGAGTTTCGCCGCAACCGCACCCATTTTAGGTCGTTTTGAATGATCACGATCTCCACCGCAGCCAAACACAACTATTACTTTGGCGTTATCAGCGACAAGTTGTCGAGCAGAAATCAAAACATTTTGTAACGCTTCTGGAGTGTGTGCATAGTCGATCACGACTCCGAACTCCTGACCTTCAATGACAGATTCAAATCGTCCAGAGATTGCTCCTGCAGCAGCCAAACCTTTCGCGATGTCACTAATAGCGACACCAAGTTTGGCTGCTGCAGTCGCGGCAGCTAGCGCGTTCATCACATTGAAATGTCCACCGGTTGCGACTTCGATTCTCTGACCTCGCCATATGAATGAGATTTTTGAAACATCTGCTTGAACTTGTTGTGCATCACTAATACTGAATGACTCACAATCAATTTCTTTTTTGCTTGCCAGCAAGTCAATCAACAACGCTCCGTGCACATCATCCTTGTTGATGATGCATTTGTTTGTGAAATGGCTCGTAAATAGCTGAGCTTTCGCACTGAAATAATCTTCGGTTGACTTGTGAAAATCCAAGTGATCTTGACCGAGATTTGTAAAGACCGCTGCTTTAAACGACATGCCCGCGACCCTGTGCAAGGTGAGTGCATGTGAAGAAACCTCCATCACAACGGCTTTGCATCCGCGCTCTAACTCGCCAGCCAATGATCGTTGCAAATCTGTTGACTCTGGGGTCGTACGCGCCCCCGAAAGTGTGCCAAATACCGTTGTCTGCCAACCATGCTGATTCAAAATCGCTGCCAACATATGCGAGGTTGTCGTTTTGCCGTTTGTGCCGGTGATTCCGATGACATTTAATTTTTGACTCGGTCGATTAAATAACTCTGCAGCGAGATAGCCCATCGCTGAGCGCACATCGCTGACGATTACTTGTGTTATATCAAGATCAACTCTGCGTTCGACCAGCAACGCAACTGCCCCGTTATCTTTTGCCGCAGCAACAAAATTGTGACCGTCGGTCTGATCGCCCACAACACAACAGAAAATTGAATTCTTTGAAACATTTGACGAATCATGCGTGATATCTGAAACCAGAACATCTGCACTACCGATTATTTCGCGAACTATTATCTCAGATGCCCCAGCCAGCACTTGATCTAACTGGCGCATCAAATTGTTCGACATCTCAGTGACCAGGCCCAAGTTCTGCTGGGCGTGACCCAACACAGCCCAAGTCGTTAGCTTCAGGACGAATGTTAAGTTCGCTAATCAGAACTTGGCCGATTCTTGCGAACACTGGAGCAGCAGCGGTTCCACCGAAACGGTCCTGCGCAGATGGATCTGGTTCATCAATTGAGACGAGCACTGTCATGCGTGGATTATTTGCTGGCAAGAATCCGACGAACGATGCGAAATAAGCTCTAACTCCTTCGTCAGTGAAGTACTTGCCATTGGCTTGAAGCTTGTAAGCCGTTCCAGTTTTGCCAGCAGCGCTGATACCTGGAAGTTTTGCCAAGGTAGCAGTTCCATAGCAAACAACATCTGTCATCATTGATGTCATTGTTTTTGCAGTTGCCGAAGAAACAACTTGATGGGTTGGCGATGATGGAATTAAAACCTCGACGCCCTTTGCATCAATCGTCTTTAAAACTAATTTTGGTGCGACATAGACACCGTTGTTGGCCACAACGTTGACAGCAGCCACCAATTGCAAAGCGGTCGTTGTGTAGCCGTAGCCATATGCGAATGTGATCTTTTCAGTTCCTCGCCACTTGGCTGCTGGTCGCAATGCTCCGCGTGATTCACCTGGGTAACCAATTTCAGTCTTGGCACCAAACCCAAACAACTTTAAATAATCATGATTTTTTTGGCTGTCTAGGGTTCTTGAGATCAGAACTGTTCCAAGGTTTGAAGAGTCAACAAATATTTTTCGAACAGACATGTCTTGAAGACCGTGTGGGTATGCATCGGTGACTTTGTACTCCCAATCAGTACCGCGATCGAAAACTTCCGAGCCCGGAACACTGAAAGTTGAGCCCATGTTTACAGTTCCTTCGTTTATCGCTGCCGCAATGCTAAAAACCTTCGCCACTGAACCTGGTTCATTCGCTTCAACCACAGAAAAGTTGCCGGATTCACTCGAATAACTGCCATCTTTGTTACGACGCACATTTGACATGGCAAATATTTCACCAGTTTTTGTATCCATCACAATTGCCGAACCACCACGAGCACCAAGACGCTCAACTTGTTGTTTAACAATTCCATCTATTTGAAATTGAATCGTTCGATCAATTGTTGTGATTAACTGCCCACCAGGGATCGCTTCTGTAACTTTGCCAGATTTTGCCGCAATTGATTTGCCAGTGGTATTGACTTCACGAACAATGCGACCGTCAGTGCCAGCAAGAATATCTTGATACTTAATTTCAAGACCTGAAATTCCTAATCCGTCGCTGTCTGTGCGGCCAATTAAGCCGCGCAGTCCATCACTTGTTAGTGCGCGTCCAGATTCTCGATACGACGACACGCCTTTGAGATCCAGAGCAACGATCGTGTTGGCAACATCTAGGTTCGCTTGACGAGCAACATAAACAAAACTTGAACTCTTGTTTTGAAGTTTGACCGTCAATTCTGCTTCTGCCTGTGGTGTCAACTTGATAATGCCTGCAATCACATGAGCGACGCCAACCGGGTCAATCACTGATCGAGGATCAGCGAAAACAGTTCGTGTCGGCACCGGCAAGGCAAGTTCTCGCCCACTTCGATCCAAAATTGATCCACGCTCAGAACGAAGCACCTGAACTCTTGTGCGTTGAGAGAAACTTGCCTCACGATAATCGCCCGACCAAACAGTTTGCAATAATGCAACTCGTATTCCGATTGCAGTTAACAGCAAAGCAACCACAGTGAACATCAAAACGATTCGCTTGCGCATATCGCCACCACGCAAATCTTTCGTGAAATAATCTCTACTTCTATTCGCTGCAGAAGATGCTTGATAAGAAATATCTGAGTTGCGCACGCGGTTTGCATCAATTCGGCTTGAACCTTTGCCTCGATTGGCGCCGATTCTTAGGCTCATGGTGTCACACTCGTTAAAGTTTGCGGAAATAACTCGTCACCAACTGGCGGTTGAGAGATTTTTTTGTCCATTGATCCAGTCGAAGCAAGAACACTCGCAACTACATCGGCAGGAATCGCTGCGAACTTAGATGAAACACCTTGTGACATACCAAGCATCATCGCTTGTTCTCGCAGATAATCTGGGGCGCGCAACTCAGCTCGTTGTTGTCTCAATTCGTCATAATGCTGACTAGCCAATCGAACATCGGTGCTCACCTTGTCAAGTCGCAACTGTTGTTCAGCAATAACAGTTTGGAAAACGACGGCAACTGTAAGCAATGACGTAATACTTAGAATCACTTTTGTTGCTAGTGAGAACTTCGACTTCGAAATCGGGGCCACAACACGAAGATGTGATCTATCACGTCGTGCCTCATCTGGTGCATTGCGGCCTGATTTTGAAACTTGTGCTGATGCCGGTGTTGATACCAGAACTGTGCGAACACGCCTAACTGGTGCTGGTCGCTCTGCAAATGCTGCCGACATTTCAGCTCCTCACCCCAGCGAGAGTTTTTTCGACAATTCGAAGTCGAGCAGATTTTGCACGACGGTTTTGTGTTTGCTCTTGTTGACTCGGATACTGAGCCATCCGCACACGACGCACACGACGCACGCCGAGTTGCGACTCGTGTACATATGGCGAGCCGACTTTTGGTTCGTCAGTATCATTTTCTGCAGATCGAAAAACCTGCTTGACAATGCGGTTCTCGCCAGAGTGATACGCCAAAACGGCGATTCGACCATTGGCTTTTGTGGTATCTATCGCAACTTTTAGAGCGTGCTCAAGAATTTCAAGTTCTTTATTCACTTCAATTCGAATTGCTTGAAATGTTCTCTTCGCTGGATGCCCACCCGTTCGCCTTGCAGGAGCGGGTATTGCCGACACAATTACTTCAGCCAAATGAGTGGTTGTATTTATTGGACGAGCAGACACAATTGCTCGCGCTATCCGCCTTGCGAATCGCTCATCAGCATTTCTTGCAATCAAATTTGCAAGTTCAGATACTTCATAACTATTTACAACATCAGCAGCACTGAGTTCACTGCGTTGGTCCATCCGCATATCAAGTGGTCCATCATTTCGATACGAAAACCCACGCTCGGCAATATCTAGTTGTGGTGATGAAACGCCAAGATCAAACAGTGCTCCAGAAATTTCACTAATTGACAACTCTTCTAGAACCTGTTTAAGAGAATCAAACCGAATGCGTCTAACAGTCAGTCGACCCCGAAGTGAAGCATCACTCGAAATCATTTTTTCGGCGTTAGAAATCGCGTCTGCGTCTTGATCTAATCCTAAAATTTGCAAAGATGGATGCGCATTTAAAATTGCCTTGGCATGACCGCCCAGACCGAAGGTCGCATCAACAAGGACACCTGGTGGCACGGTGGCGAAACATTCAACGATTTCATTAAGCATTACTGGCTCGTGTGAATTTATATTCGGGTTATTTTGGTCATTCATAAAAATTTTGCAACTTGCCAACTTTCACTTGCACTTACTTGCCTCGCTTATCAGCAGCCCCCCGGCTAACGGTGCCTCCGGGATTTCTCCCCGGATAGCGAAATGGAAGCGGGCGGAGTTGGGAGCTATCCATTTTGTTAACCGGGAGACTGCTGATAAGCGAAACTCGTGCAACTAGTGAAAGTTACGAAAAGAGTTTGTTGCTTGGCCCCCTTTCGTTCTCTACTCGGTGCCAGCTAGTTCTTGGGCACCCGAATCACTGATTCGCTGATGCCGCTCTGGATCCCAAATTTCAACACGGTCAAAAGATCCGCTAACAATTACTCTTGAATTGAGTTCAAGTCCTGCATACGCCCGCAACTTTTCATCGACATTGATTCGACCTTGTGCATCGACTGTCACTTCGATCATGTTGGATGCCAAAGCTCGTTGCTGTTTGCGATCCATTTCGCCGCGACGAACTTTCTCCATCGCATCATTTGCCACCGACAAAAAAGCCTCTGTGGTTAATACGTCAACACACTTGTCTCGACCTAGAGCCAGATAGCACTTTGGTTCGAGTCTTGGACGAAAAGCCGTCGGCAACGCGACACGACCCTTCGGATCCAATTGACGTTCATGCGCACCTACAAACACTGTTCCTCCGCCTAGTCCCAAAACCCATTACTTAAAGGGTTTTAGAGCTCCCTCTTCGACCCAAGAGTTAGTATAACCCACTAGCCCCCACGTTGTGACATTATCCCCCACATTTCACCACTAAATATTTAGCGTGTTTTAGCGTGTTTTAAAACTTTTTGTGTTTTCGGTGTTTTTTCGGTGGTTAAAGCGACTCGGCCAAAGCGATCAACGAGTCGGCAATCGCATTTAGCCCACCCGTAAACCCTGCCCTAGTCGATTTCAGGTCTCGACTAATCGATGAGTCAGTACCTGAGATTTTCTCAAAATCTAAATATTTTTCGTATGCTTCACTTGACCACCGACTGTGCAGCACACATTGAAACCTCGCCATCTCGCGAGTTCGGCGTTGAGAGATACCAATCAATTTTTCTCCGTGCAGTGTTATCTCGCCAGGCCCGAGACCAGCAAAGCAAACTAAATCTGAAATCTCATTTCTTTCAAGCCCGCCATGGTGCACAATTAATTGGTCGCGCGAGGCGACTTCATTTTCGGCCAGCGCGCTTGCCCACAAATCACCAACCCACCACATTGCTTTTCCTACATCGTCACTCCATAAAACATCATCACGCGGAATAACTAGATCAATCCACAAATGTTCATTGACTCCAAGATAAACAGCACCGCCGCCACTTCGTCTGCGCACAACACTCACACCGTCAGTTTCACAAACTCGCTGCTTCACGATCTCAAATGACTGTTTTGATCCCAACACAATTGCAGATTCACTTATTGATGCACGCCAAATAGCGCGCTGCGCTGGAAGTTCTCGAGAATGCACAGACTCTGCCGAGTCACGAATGTGATGTACTTGCCAAGATTTCATTTATGAATTTCTAAACGCGTTCTACGAAGCGTATGCGAGATACTGTTTCCATGCTTCAGGAATTCTGCCAACCGAAACTGTAATCCAAGCCAATTCGCGCGGCGTGTGCGGTTGATTGGCGAGCAACATTCCTGCTTCGTCAGGAGTGCGATCGCGTTTTTTTAAATTACAGCCACGACAAGCAGCAGTGACGTTCTCCCAGACGTGCATTCCTCCACGTGACCGCGGCATCACATGATCAATGCTGTCGGCGTGACCGCCACAATATTGACACCGATGATTATCACGAGCAAATATTGCTCGCCTCGACATCGCAGTTCGCCGATGATACGGAACTTTGACGACATATCGCAAGCGAATTACTAGCGGGCCGGGCATCACAAAAGTTTCAGCGTGAATTTGTGTTCCGTCATCTTCGACAATTTCGGCTTTGTCTGAAAGCACCAAGCAGATCGCACGGCGAGCAGGAACAATTGACAGTGGCTCAAAAGTTGCATTGAGAACCAACGCGCTTCTCATCGGGCGTCTTTCAGCCAATTCAAATAGCTCAACACGTCAGCAACTTCAACAACATGATCCTGATCACCGTATTGGGTCTGAACACGAAACCGAATGTAATCACGCGTTGGAAGCGGAAGAAAAGGCGCCTTCGCCCACCATCGCCGTGGAATCAAACGAAATGCTTGCGTTAGGGCTGTCGCCCACAAACTCGGTCGGAAAAGCACCGCAACAACAATCGCCGCACCAGATCGCATGCCCGACAGAACCTTCATTAGCTATGCGGGTTTTGGCTCTTTGGGTAATCCAAGCACCATTTCGCCAATAATGTTGCGCTGAATTTGCGAAGAGCCAGCGTAAATTGTGCCGGCTCGCGCATTCAAAAATGTCATCGCCCAACTCATCGAACTATTTTTTGCGCCACCTTCATCAGTTTGAAATGAAGAAAATGGCTTACGTCCAACCGGCACGAGACCATCGGCACCAAGAATATCCATTGCTAATTCGGTGACAATTTTGTGATATTCGCTCCAATACAACTTAGATATTGCACCGTCTGGCCCAGGATGATGACCGGCAATAAATTTTGTGAGCGTACGCAAACCCAAATACTTCATAATTTGTACCCTGCCATAGCACTCACTTAAACGCTGACGAATTCTTGGGTCATTGACAACGCCACGTTCACGAGCAAGAGCGACAAGCCGGTCGAATTCGGCTTGAAATCGAATTGATGAAGTTGCTGCTGCTTCTCCACGTTCGTAGCCCAGCAATGACATCGCAACGGCCCATCCATTATTTAATCCGCCGATGACATTTTCTTTTGGACACGCCGCGTCGGTATAAAAAATTTCATTGAATTCGCTCTCGCCTGAGATCATTTTGATAGGTCTTACTTCAATACCCGGCTGACGCATATCAACTAATAAAAATGATATTCCTTTATGCTTTGGCGCATCCGGGTTTGTACGTGCAAGAGTAAATATGTGGGTTGCATGTTGACCAGAAGAAGTCCAAATTTTTTGTCCATTCAAAATGAACTGGTCACCATCAAGCGTTGCCTTAAGACCAACATTGCCGAGATCCGAGCCAGCATTCGGCTCGCTATATCCCTGACACCAAGTATCTTGGCCAGAAATAATTCTCGGTAAGTAATATCGCTTTTGTTCTTCGGTACCCCAAACCA
>ERZ889217.999-NODE-999-length-15494-cov-48.964376_pt1 | contig 15494 bp, 15 predicted proteins | sample MGYA00521098_ERZ889217 | MGnify/ENA primary metagenome ERZ889217 (study PRJEB32303, sample SAMEA104408613) | aquatic metagenome | biome: Brackish water; feature: Pelagic; material: water | place: Baltic Sea | collected 2014-06-10T22:04:00 | depth 2,362 m ...
AGTTCAAAACCGTGAGTTGCTTCAGGTTGAGGGCCTTCACCCAGCGGGCCAGGGCATCGGTGTCGGCTTTATCCGGCAAACAGATGCAACCCACCCCCGGCAGGCAGGTGTGGATGCCCAGGGCGCTGCGGGTGGTGGGGAAATTTGGCAGCAGATCCAACCAATAACTGTTATCCCAGGGCTCAGGCTCCCCTAAGCGGTAACTACCTGGCGGCAGCGGCGCAGCATTACCGGGGCTCCAAAAACGGTCCGCCTTTTGCTTTGCAGCAGCACCGCTGGCTGCACGCCACCTGGCCACCACCTCGCCATTGCGTTTGAGCTCCAGGTACCAAAGCTGATCGCCATTAGCGTGGCGGCCGGGCACCCTCCTGAAAACCAATTCAGATGCCCCTGGTTTGAGCAGAGCAGCCGTTGGCCCCCGATCACCGGGCAGCCTGGCCAAGGCCGGTGACGCCATCAACAAAAAAGCAACCATCAATAGTGATCCACGCCAACGCCATGCCGCCATTGAGCCTTACCAAGCTGCACACAGATCTATTTTTAATCATTCCCGTTAAGAAGCACGAGCAGTGATGCCAAACCAATTCCAATACGAACCGATCGAAAAATTTGGTGAGGGCCTCACCACCCGGCGCCCCTGGAACAACAAAGCCCTTGCTGCCGTTGAACTTCTAAATGGCAGAGTTGCCATGGTTGGCTTTGCCGCAGCTTTAATTGGTGAATTAGTGAGCGGTCGCGGCCCCGCCGGCCAGGTGCTATCCCTAGTGAGTTGGTATTTACAGCTATGAACCCCAAGTTAAAGGCAGTGGCCTATGTGGGCACTTGGGTGTTGATCTGGGGAACTGTTGCATCGCTTGCGGATTTAATTTTGCTTGATCGCGATATCTATGGCAGCGGCAGCCTTGGCCAAATAATCACATTTAGCTCCTACGGCGCTGCAACAGTTGTGTTGGCATTAAAATTAGCTAAACGTTTTTTAAAATTATGATTTTAAAAATTATGATTTTAAAAAATTAAAGGCTTAATTCAATATTTCCTGCCACCAGCAACATCAAACTGCGGCTTTCCATCGGTGCCGATGGCGGCCGCCAAATCGGAGGTGTTGCCGGCAGATCTTCATCGGCAGGTAAACCGGTATCAACAACCCTTTTCCAACCGCTAGGTGAATTGGGAATATCAAAATGCAAAGCTTTGAAATAAGCATTCATGCCACACCAAAGCCTCGGTCCATCAGCAGCTGTTTGCACACTCCAGGCAAATCCATGGGACCAGCTTGCCCAATCGGGCTTACCAAGCTCCACCCCATGCCATTGGCGCCAGGGGTATTGATTATTTTCAGCTTCTTCTAGAGGCACATCTGGATTAATAAATTCACGTAATAGTTGGCGCAGGCGCAGTAGCCTTTTTGTAAAAGTGCGTAGGTTTTCTGCCTCAACATCACTATCCCAATTCATCCATCCCAAGGGATTGTCTTGACACCAACAGTTGTTATTTCCCCCTTGGCTACGGTGCTGCTCATCACCCATGAGCAGCATTGGCACCCCAGGAGATATCAGTAAAGTAGTTAACATATTACGCATTTGCCGGCTGCGCAAATTATTTATACCGCGATCTGTGCTCGGGCCTTCCACGCCATGGTTCCAGCTGTTGTTATGGGAATCGCCATCGCGGTTATCCTCTCCATTAGCTAAATTATGTTTATCGTTGTAGCTAACTAAATCATTTAATGTGAAGCCATCATGGGCGGTAATGAAATTAATAGTTCTACCTGCAGGTGCCGCCTTGCCGTTAAATAAATCGGGGCTGCCGCTCAAGCGTTCAGCCATATTCCAAGCGGTATTTTCATCGCCTTTCCAAAATCTTCTTAGATCATCGCGGTAGCGGCCATTCCAGGTGCCAACCCTTTTTGCTGGAAAATCACCGAGGCGATATAAACCACCGCAATCCCATGGCTCCCCCACTAATTTCACATCGGCAAGCTCAGGGTCGGCCTCCATTTCTTCAAATAGGGGTGGATGATCAAGGGGGGTGAGATTTTCACCACGGGTTAGGGCGGCACCGAGATCAAAACGAAAACCATCAACCCCTAATTCCAAAGCCCAACAGCGCATCGATTCCAGGATTAATTGCCTCACCAAGGGGCGATTTGCAGCAATGCTGTTACCACAGCCAGATACATCTTGATATTTGCGATCTTCTGATTGCAGGTAATAGGTTTGATCTGCAAAGCCACGCCAACTCAAGGTGGGGCCCTTATCACCACCTTCTGTGGTGTGGTTATAAACAACATCCACTATCACCTCAAGGCCGGCTTTATGGCAGGCCTCCACAAGCGAACGCACCTGAGAGCGCCCCTGTTGTGCATCATTGCCAGCCACGTAAGCATGGTGCGGAGCAAACCAACTCAAGGGGCTATAGCCCCAATAATTCAAACGGCCAGCGGGGGCATCATGGGGGTCGAAGGCCATTGGTGGCAGCAGTTCCACCGTTGTAATCCCCAGGCTTAATAGATAGGGAATGCTTTCAATAAGGCCTAAAAATGTGCCGCGATGATTAGGGCTAGCGGGGCTTTTATCAGCTTTAGTGAAACCGCCAGGGTGCAGTTCATAGATCACCGATTGCCGCCAGGGCCGCCGCGGCCGCGGGAAACGCTGGAAATCAAAACGCTCTCTTTCCGTTACCACCGCCTTCAAACAATTAGCCGTGTTTGGCTGATCGCCAGTTGCTAGTTCTCTGTTGTAAACATCCCAACCGCTAATTGCCCGTGCGCATGGATCCAAAAGCACCTTGGCTGGATTAAAACCATGGCCTGAGCTGCACTTAGGACCAAAAACCCGATATCCATAACAACAACCCAACCCCACTCCTTCAACAGCCACATGCCAGTAATCACCACTGCGGTGGTTTAAATCAAGCGGGATTACTCGATAGGGCTCCGCTGAGCTGCCGTTTTCGAACAACAACAACTCCACCTTGGTGGCCTGGGGGGCCGCCACCACAAAGTTCACCCCCGCTTCTGTGCAACTGCTGCCCAGGGGCCATGGCCTCCCAATTCCGAAAGCCATCTGCCCACTGTCCTCTGCCACAGTTCCAGATTAGCCACTGGCAGTTACTTCATTCCACCCATGGGCATTAGCCAACTGCGCGCCGATCTATGGGTTTTCCCGCCAAATCGCCATAGCGCTGGCGGTAACGCCTGGCTGCTGCGCAGCAGCGGCGGCTGTTCAGTGCTGGTGGACGCCCCACTTTTAAATGAGGAAAATCAGCTATTCCTTGAAAGCCAACCGCCCGGCTGGATCGTGCTTAGCCATCGCCAGGGCCATGGCCAGTGCAAACGCTGGCAGCAACTTTTGGGCTGGCCAGTGCTTTTGCAGGAACAGGAGGCCTACCTGCTGCCAAATCTTGAATTAACAAATCAAGCTGCCCTCCATTCATTCAGCCGCCAACACAGCATCGAACCTGGCCTAAATCTGCTCTGGACGCCTGGGCCAAGCCCCGGCTCCTGCGTTCTCCACTGGAGCCAAGGCCTGAATGATGTGTTGTTTTGCGGGCGTTTGCTTTGGCCCACCGCCGCTGGTGGGGTGTGTGCCCGCCCCAGCGATAACAATTTTCATTGGCCCCGTTTGCAACGCAGCTTGGAGCAACTACAAGCTTGGCTTCCTAGCGGTTCACCTGGGCAGATCGCTTGCGCCGCAGGGCTTGGGCCCCTGGCTGGGGCCAAGCTGGTGGAGCATGGCGCCCGGGCACTGCAGCTGAGAAGCATTGCGAATGCTGAAAATTAAGGTTGCACACTCGATGCAGGCTCAATACGATTGCGGGGTTCACTGAATTCGTAAACACTTTTATGAACAAAGCAGATCTTGTTAATTTGGTGGCCGCCCGCACCGACCTCACCAAAACCGATGTTTCCCAGGTTGTTGATGCAGCCATCGAAACGATCGTTGATTCAGTTGTGGAAGGCAAAAAGGTATCGATCCTTGGCTTTGGCTCCTTTGAATCCCGTGAGCGTTCCGCCCGCCAGGGTTTGAATCCTAAAACTGGCGAAAAGATCGCCATCCCAGCCAAAAAAGTGCCTGCTTTCACCGCCGGCAAACTGTTTAAAGAGCGGGTTCAAGGCTGATTCACCTGCTAGAGGCGCTCCCCGCTCATCTGAGGGGGGAGCTTTTTATTGCCCAGGCTTGCCGCAGCCAACGGCAGCGTGGTCGCTTTGCACCCACCCCTAGCGGCCCTTTGCATCTGGGCAACCTGCACACGGCATTGCTGTCGTGGTTGTTCTGCCGTTTGCAGGGAGGGGAATGGTTTTTGCGCATCGACAACCTCGACACACCCCGGGTGCAAGCCGGCGCAGAAGCACAAATAATTGCTGATCTGGCCTGGCTTGGTTTGGCTTGGGATCCACCCATCTGGCGCCAAAGTGAACGCCGAGGTTTATACGCCAGCATTCTTTCAGCCCTGCGCCGCAGCGGTGCGCTTTACCCCTGCCGTTGCAGCAGGCGGATGTTGGCCCATCTTTCCGCACCCCATGGTGCTTGGCCCCTTTACCCGGGCACCTGCCTTGATAAACAGCACAGCTGGGGGGAAGAACAAGCCAAATTACCCAGCTGGCGCTTGCGTTTGCCCGCCACTGAATTGGAATGGCAGGAGCTGGGCAATTACCCAAATCAATTAAATGGCGCAGAGCAGGTGGGGGATGTGGTGCTGCGCCGCGCTGATGGCTATGTGGCCTATCACCTTGCCACTGCCGTAGACGAATTGTGGATGGGCATTAATACGGTTGTGAGAGGAAGCGATCTTTGGGTTTCCACAGGTCCCCAGGTGGCACTAATGCAAATGCTTGGCCAAACAGCGCCCCAGTATTGGCATTTGCCGCTGCTCTTGGATAACCAAGGCAACAAATTGGCAAAACGCGATCGGGCCTTAGGAGTAGCCAGTTGGCAAGCCCAAGGCGGCAGCGCCGCACAATTAATTGGCAAATGGGCTGCTCAAAATGGCTGGATAGCACCAGGCAGCAGTATTAGCGCCCAAGAATTATTAGAAGAACTTAAAAACAAACCAAAAAATTTTTCACTAAAGGCCCTAAAACAGCAACTTCTTTAGAATTAATTCGGGATCAAGTGTGCATATTCACACCATTATGGATGCAGGTTTTTTGTTTCCATGGGTTCAGCAGTAGCAGTTTCGAAAGCCACCATCACCTGTGTTTGCTGTGGCGGCAGCGGTGTGCTGCGCCAAGGCAGAGACTCCTACCGCACTTGCCTGCCCTGCCTTGGCAAAGGTTTCCAGTTGGCTAACAAGCTCAAAGCTTCGCCCGCTTTTGCCGCCAAATGAAAAAGGCTGCGGTAGCAACTACCACGGCTAAGGGTGCTGCCGTAAGAAGCAGCAGAATAACGGCGGTCCAATCGGTGTACATCGGCGTGTTGAACAACAAGTTGGGCGCATCCATCATCGGTGCTGCCTTGCTGATTTCACCAGTTCATGCGGGAGTTGTATTCGACAACTGCAGCACTGCCAGTGATGGCAGCATCACCTGCGATACCCGTCCCACCGGCAACACCGCCACCGATGCAGTGGATGCCCAGTTCGGCTTGATGGATCAAGCCAGTCCTGGCTGGAATGAATTCATGCCAGACGAAGGCTTCGACGACGATTTTGGTGGCAACTGGACCTAATAAACAACTTCAATTGGCCCAAGCGGTTGCCTTTGGTGGTTGAGCTTTAGCTGCCAGGTTGGTAATTGGGGTTGTTGCCACAACGGTGCAAAACATTTTTCTGCCGGTAGATGGCCATAAAAAGCCAGCACCATGGCTGCCACCTGCTTGGCTGATAAGGCACCACCCCCCTGTTGGCGCTGTTTTGCCTCCGCCTGCAAACGCCAACGCATCACCCGCCCATAACTAGGGGGACGCAGCAATAAAAGGCCATCAAGTTGCTGCCAAATGGCCTGGTATGGCTGAAGCGTTGGCACACCTCTTGCACCCACACACCAACCCTCCAGCAAAAGCAAATCCCCAACCAAAGGGCGTTGGCCTTGGCGATCACCAGCACCAGCCGCTAATCCCTTAACAAAACAAGGGGCCATCGCCTTACCGTGCTGGCGAAAATCAGCCAACACTTGCTTCAGTAGTGGTAGATCGTGGCTGCCCGGTAAACCGCGTTGATACTGCTGTAATTGCGGCTGGGGCCAATAAAGATCATCAAGGGAAAGGCTGGCCAAACTCAGCCTTATTTGCAATTGGCTTGCCAACCAACTTTTGCCACTACCTGGCGGGGCACACAAGCCCAATATTTTCTGGCCAGCAGCAGCGCGATCAACACACCATTGCTCTAACAAATCAATACTTGAAAACAACTCATCCCTCCTATTGGGGAATCATCAGAGGCATGGGATCAAGGGCAACCCAGCCATTACCTTGGCGTTCACGCCATTCGAAATGTAGGTGGGGGCCACTGGCAACACCAGTTTGGCCAACCCGCCCCAATAGGGAACTGGGCTCAACCTGATCACCAGGTTTCACATCAACGGCCGAAAGATGGGCATACAAACTTTGATTCAACTCACCATGGGCCACAACAACGGTGATGCCATAGCCAGAAATTGTATCTACTAAAACCACTCGGCCGCTTCTAACAGGTCTTATGGCCTCCCCCTCCGGTGCCATCAGATCAAGGCCAGCATGCATGCGCCAACCCTTGCGGCTTTCTGAATAGCGCCATCTAAAAGGGCTGATATCCAGGGCTGGTTGATCGAGGGGATAAAACAACAGAGAAGTGGCTCCAGGCTGTTTTTTAAAAGCCAAGAACCCTATTGGTGGTGGTGGAGATGGCATAACACGAAAACTTTCTTCCAGATGGGCAGGCAGTTTTGTGTTTGTGCCCAGATCAGCCACCGGAGTGCTGCTTGGAATTAATGGGGGCTTACTTTCAGATGCAAGCCCCAGGGCAAGGAGAACGCCAATTGGCAAACAAAACCAGCGCGCCAGTGATAATTTGCCAACCATGGGCAATTGCTGTTGCAACTGCACCGTTGTAGCTGCTTTAACTGATAATCACCAGGGTTTAGGCAGGGCCGCCCACCGCTTTTTCCAAACGCTCCATCACCCGCTCCAAGGAGAAACTTGCTGCCTTTTGCCGTGGCGGATAGGCCTTAAAAGTGGCAAGAAATTCAGCCACATAGGACTGGGCTGGCACAATCAAAAAGCCTGGCTGTTTAATCCATCCCAGTAAATTTTTATTATCAACGCTCACCCCCAGGCTAAGCATTATTGTGAATAATGTTACTTTAACTAATATTTCTGGTAGTGAGTTCATCTTCCAGTGCCACCAATCATTAATAAAACAATCGCCACAAGGCCTATCAAAGTAATCATCACCGCAGTGGCAGCCGCAAGCGAAGGCTCCTCCTTATAGGTAAATTCCTGCCGTGATAAGCGCTTCAGATTTTTACGATGCACATGGGTGGCAGCGGCCATTGCCACTACACCAGTACCCACAAATGCATAGGAAATAAGTTGAACACTCCAGCCTTGATTAGCAATTCCAGTGGGATTAGTGCTACGGATTGCAGACACAATTTTATCTAAACCAAAACCAAAACTAATCAAAGAGAGGCAGGTGCGAATCCAAGCCATCAGGGTGCGCTCTGCCGCGTCGCGATTGCGTTGCTTTGCTAATTCATCGGTAATCGACATAGCAGCAGAAATTGATTGGGACTTATATTATCATTGCTTTCTTAGTTGCATAAGATAACTAACTTAAGCTAGCGTCACTAATGCGCGTTAGCAACTGCTCATCAATCAGGGCAATGAGCAATTGGCAACTGTCAGGAAAGATGACGCCTTAATAAAATTCATTGGTCCGCACAAAAGCTAGTTAATACACCAAATCAGATGATCCACCTAAATAGGATATAAAGTGATGGATCTTTTTTGTTAGCGCCCCGGGAATAAGCCATCATGCAGACCAAAAGAAAACCGACTACAATACAGAAACGTTAGAGGCTGCAATGGTAACGATTAGATCGTTGTAATCAAAATCAAAATTAGGGCTATCTTCGATACCAATTGTAATTCCGCGATTAGTAGCTCCAAAACTCTGAAACTGGGATGTTCCACCTAAATTGGCAGACGAGTAAGAAGAATAAAGCTTAGATTCATTGCCATCGGCTATCAGTAGAATTCCGTAATTAGAGGTGGGGTTGAGCGGAATACTATCTATCACCTTGCTTTGCTGATAACCTGGGAGAAGCGAAGAGCTCAAATAAGTACCCTTAGATTTGGAGTTAGCTAAAGCGGCCTCAAGATATCCAGCTGTTCCGGGATTAATCGTAGTGGATCCAGAAACCACTGCACCAGTGACCCGATCCGCTTCATAAAAGGCCAGAGCATTATTAAAAGCACCTAGCCGTTGAATGGTCACTACAGGATTGATTGTTGCATCAGCACTACCAGTTCCTGGAAGAGTTAAAACACCTGTAACATTATCGGCAAACAAGGCTGTTACATTATTTCCGTTAACAACAAGATCCTTAAGTTCCAGATTCACGCCATTTCTTGTGGCAGTAGGGGTCCAAGTACCTGCACCAACCTGTACATTTGCAGAGCCACCAAACGACTTCCCCTCGGAGGATGTCCAACTGGTGCCATTATAAATCGAATCCAAAGTAAGCACACCGTTGCTGGCCGAATTGGCAAACTGAAGGAGAGAAACTGAATTAGATCCGCTGGATAGCCCAAAGTTCACAGAACCACCGCCAGAATCGACTCTTGTTGCCCTGAGCAAAACATTTTGACTAAACTTTACTGAATTTAATCCATCTTTGGAAACTTCTCCTGACCAATTACCATAATTAAATACAACCGGGCTACTCGAAGATTTAAAGTTTGTGAGATAAGATGAGGTTGAATCTCCATTAAACCTAATAGTTGCAACACCAGGTGCTGGGCGAGTTGAGAGGGAAAAGGATGTAACACCATTTGCAATATTACCTTCGCCAACCGTATTGCCTAGAGAATCAACAATTGAGACAATACCTGCCTGTGGCCTGGCATACTTTTGTTGTTGACCAGTACCGGAGTATCCAGTTGTAATTGGAGTTGTATTTATTAGATTCTTGGCAGCATCACTAGAAGGAGTAATTGAAACACTAACAGAGCCAAAGTTTCCAGCATTTCTAGCCTTTACTTCGGCCGATGTGTTGGTGATAAGGTACCAGTCTTGATAATCAATAAATGGTACGGTATACCAGCTTTCCAATAGAGAGGCATTGATTGGAATAATGTTTGTTACAGGAGATAAAAATTGAACTGTGTTACCACCCCCTAAATTGGCCTGCGCCAAGTAATCATAAGCAAGACCTGGGGATTTAAGCGTGGCATTTGTTAGCTTGCCGAAGGTAAATGTGAGGGTTGCAATTGCATAATTATAGGGATTTGGAATGCCAGGGGTATACGAATCATTGCCTCTAATCTCAAAGTCAACAATGTGATTACCTCCTTTGGATTGCATGTAACCGCTGCCATCTTCTGTCACGCTTAAGGAGCTGATCTTTCCGTCAGTACCAACTGTTATCGAAAATTGAGCTGTTGCACTAAGAACCTGTGCTGAGGTCATTCCAGATGTAAGCGCTGGCTTCCAATCACCTTTAGTGAGACCATTCCAACCCGTCAGGATTGTATTTGAGGTGCTAGGACTCAAATTTTCTATAATTGCGGGATCTTCAACATCAGTCTGTTTGTAATTAAAAAAGAGATAACCATCATTTGCTTGAGCATCTTGGCCGCCAAATCCGTAGCCATAGGCACCAGCGGTAAAACCAGTTTCAGATCCATTAGTTATATAGTAACCACCGGATACTCCCACTGTGGTTGGATTAGAGGGCAGCAGATAAGGAGAAATATCACCTTCTTCACTACCAACTTCATTGTAAATTGCTTGCGTTAATCCAGGGGTGCTAGGAAAGTAAACACTATCGCCGTAATTAGTTTGATTAATTGCGTAGAGAATACGGCCGGAATTTCCATTGGTGATAAATGGAATGCCTTGCCCAATTCCTTGATTATTCCCTTCCAAGACTCTTTGGTAATAGTGAGAATGTCCGTTGATGTATGCGTCAAAAGACCCCTCAGGCAATGCATTCAAAACCCGTTGCAACACGGGATTACTCATATGATCATCAGGCTGCCGTGAACCCGATTGACCAGATGAATAAATTGGCTGGTGACCAATAATGATTTTCCACTTCGCCTTTGAATTTGCTAACGAAGTTTTGAGCCAGTTGAACTGATCTTGACCGTTACTAGGATCACTGGTCAAAACAGCAGCTGAATTTGTCCCCGCGGCGTAAGATTTAGTGGGGTCATAGGCATAATTTTTAGGTTCATTTTGATACCCGTTACCTCCATAGCCATCGCTTAACCCATAGTAACCAGCATTCATCATTAGCCGTTGAGCATCTAATGAAAAAACTTCTATCAACGGCGCTCCATTGTCTTGCTTGCCAAGCTCAACTGAATAGTAAATTCCAGACTGACCAGTACCGTCGGCTTTTTTAACCTTAACGTTTGTCTGCTTGGTTAGGAGTGATGGGTTAGATAGCCAACCAAAGTAATCAATGAATGGCTGAGGTACAGCTGTTGATGTTGGCCCAACTGGAGTTGCTGTATTGCCCGAACCTAGTGATACATTAGCCTCAGTGGAGCCAACACGAAGACCATAGTCATGATTACCAATGGTGGGCCAGAAACGGTTCACTCCATCAGCGCTTCCACCAACACCGCCTGTGACGGGGTTAGGGAAACCATTTGGATAGTTGTATAGGTCATAGGGCCAAACTACTTTACCAATATTTTGCTGATAAGGAGAACTCTTATATTGCGGTGAAGGGTATGGCGCCATGAAGTTATTGTAATCTAAGCCATTTGCTTCATCTATTAAAGTACTAGCGCCAGAGTCATAAGTAAGATCTCCAAGGTTGATCAAATCCGTGTTATTAAAAGATTGTATAAGTTTACCTACAGCAGCTTGTGCTGGACCAAGCGAACTGATGCCTGCATTGCTGCCGCCCCAGGCACCTCCGGGGTTGTAATAAAACCTGGTGCCGTCTACTCTGTAAACACCCTGATCACCAATAATTCCAAAATTAAACTCCGCCATTTGAATTCAAACATAACAACAGAAATATTAGTTTTGATTGTTCATGCTAGGGTGAACTTATAATCAAAACTTATAAAAGCTTTGCATGTATTTGCTACGCGATTTGTAAAACGTGGAAACATGAACGGCATGATTGAGCACCGTCTGTTTGCTCTGTCACCCTTTCTTAGGCAGGACATGAGACATAACCACCCTGGTTGATGTACTCCCAATCACAGATTGGCACAGCCAAACAGGCTGCCAAATTGAAATCCCTTATTGAGAAAAGCAAGCGGGCGGCGGGAATCGAACCCGCATCATCAGCTTGGAAGGCTCAACAATTTCTCGCCCAGTCTCATTGCAGCGCAATCGATTTAAAAATAAAAAAGCCGCATGTGAGATGTTTGGTGAGATGTTTTGCTCTGAGAGCTCCCTGAGAGCCAAAAATTTCAAAAACTAAAATTGGTTGAAATTGAGCTCCTGAGATGGAAACGAGATAGATGAGATGCCCTAAAACTGATTGAAAAGCGGTTGTTTCTATCAATGGGCAGCTAGGGCTTTGAATCCTCTTTTTGGCGGGGCTAGCTGTTGCCCTCAAGGGCCTACATGCCAGCGGTTACCTGCGTCAACGGCTTTTTAGGCAATAACTGCCGGAGCTAAACCAACAAACGCAGCTACTGCGGAATTGAAGATATTACTTGTCAAAAGCGAACTGATGTTTATAAATAGCCGCGCCTTGTAAGTCCAAAACGCTGGAGCAAATCAATCCTCTGCTAGATACAACTTGATTTGCTATGGACTAATCGATCATAAGAAGCCCTAGAAACAAGCCTCCAAGTAAATTAACCTAAAAAACTTAGATACCTCCAAAAGGTGTCGTCTTTCCTGCGAATCATCGTGATCAACCGGGTTGGCTAGCCGGGTTTGTGCCCAGAGTGGCTGCCTGGGCGTCACTGAGCCGGCCAGCCCGTTGCAGCACTGTGGTGATCTGCTCGATGTTGAGCACTGAGTGGCAGTGGTACCCCGCCGCAGCCAGGCGCTCCCGGGCTTGGCGGTTGTGGTCACCGCCGTGGTCAATGAACACCACCACATCTTCCACCACCAGCCCCGAGCTCTCGAGCTTGGCGATGCCCTCCAGCACGCTGCCGCCGGTGATCAGGATGTCGTCGACCACCACCACCCGATCGCCGGCATCGAAGTCCCCCTCGATCAGCCGGCGCGCGCCGTGGGCCTTCACTTCCTTGCGGGGGTAGATCAGCGGCTTGTGCAGCTGCAGGGACAAACCGGTAGCGGTGGGGAGGGAGCCGTAGGGGATGCCGGCGATGCGATCAAAGTGCAGGCCCTGAAGCTGGGTGGCATAGGCGTGCAGCACCCGATGGAAGAGGTTGGGGTCGGAGATGATCTGGCGCAGGTCTACGTAGTAGTTGAAAACGGCGCCCGAGGCCTGCACATACTCACCGAACAGCAAACAGCCGATATCGAACAGGTCGACGATCAGGCCCTCCAGGGGGTCGGCCGCTGGTTGGGTCCCAGGCAGCCAAAGGGCGCAGGTGTCGGCGTCGCCCCGGTCGCTGTTTTCCAGCCACCGTTCCCGCTTGGCCATGATCTGCAGCTTGAGCGCCTCGGCTCGGCTGGCCATGTCGTCTTCTACCAGCAGGTTTTGAGGTAGGGGCAGCAGCAGCCCATCGGCGGCGGCCCCGAGGCCGGCCTGCAGCATGGCGTCGAGCTTTTCCTCTTCTCCCCAAAGGCTGCGCAGGATCAAGAAGCGCTCGGGCGCTTCGGCCCGCACCCGCGCCAGGATTTGCGGATCACTGGTGCCCACCTCCAGCAGCAGCTGGTCGGGGGTGGCCCACAGCTGGGTCTCCCGCACAATTTGCAGATAGAGCGGTGCCTCCTCATTGGGGTAGTGCTGGATCTGGCGCGCCGCCTGGTTCGAGCTGTGGCAGGTCATCACCACGGCCTTGTCTGGGTAGAGCAGAAAGGGGGCGGCGATGTCCTGGCCGGCCAGGGGGGAGAGGGTCACCGCATCGGCGCCCAGGTCCTTGAAGAGGTAGTGGGCCAGGGCCGAGGAGGAGTTGAGGTCGCCGTGTTTGGCGTCGATGATCAGGGGGAGATCGCGGGGCACCAGGTCGCGCACCTCCAGCAGCAGCTCCAGCCCCACCGGCCCCAGGGCCTGATAGAAGCCCAGGCTGGGTTTGTAGGCGCACACATGGGGCGCGGTGGCCTCGATCACCGCCTTGATCCAGTGGCGGGCCTGGCTCAGGAAGGAGCGGCCCGCCAGGCCGCGCCGCGCTGCCCAGCTCTGCAGCATTTCTGGATTGGGATCCAGCCCGGTCACCAGCAATGACTGGCGCTCGGCGATGGCGTCGGTGAGTTGAACAAAGAAGCCCATCACGCTCAGGCTTTCTGGCCCTTTTGCTAAGCCCGCCTTTGACCAGTGCATCGCCGGCTAACACAGCTCTTTACAATCGCCCTTGGTTTGTGGCCACCAGCGCTGCATTACAAGCAATGCCTTTCCCAGCCCCTGCCCAGCCTGCTTATGGCTTCGCTTTTAAGCGCTATCCAAGGCAAAGTGACCTGCTGGAAGCTCGGCACGGTTGAGAAATGGTTGTGGGGTGGGGTGCCTTACCTAGGTAAGGGCGGTAGCGGCCAGGAAAGATGTCACCTTTTGGGGGCATCACCGCAAGGCCCAGGCGACCGAAACTGGAACCATCAAAAGCAAAGAGGTTCGCCATGGCGAACTCGACAATCACGATCAACTCCAGCAGCTGCCTGGGCCGCACCTGCATGAAATGGGGCATAGATGGCGAACTCTCGGCCCTGGACCTGGACCTGGTGATGGAGCGCCTGGCCCAGGTGGATCAAGACGTGGCCGCCCTGCGCCAGGACACCCTGAATAGCGATCCCTGTCCCTCGTTCAGCTGAACGTCTGTCTCGCCAGGATGCAGATCGACACCGTTCGGATCACCCCCTCTGCCAGGAAAGTTGTCACCCCTGTTAATTGAATCCTTGGGGGCTTAATGGAGCAACTTAATGACTGCTTACAGCCTTGCTGTTCAAGCTGATGTACGTAAAAGGATGAGCCCTCCCAATAGGCAGGATGTTCCTCAAATTTCTAAGGAATTAGGTATTCATCGTTCAACGCTTTATCAATGGCGTAGTAACTGGCGGTTGCAGGGGGAGGTGGTGCCAGCATCAGAAAAAGGTCCTGATAGCTGGAGTGCTGCAGATAAATTCACGGTGGTGCTTGAAACAGCAGGGTTTAATGCCACTGAGCTGAGTAGCTACTGCCGTGAACGGGGTCTGTTCCTTGAACAGGTAGCCCGCTGGCGCCAAACAGCGCAGGATGCAAATGCAAATGCAGTGCTAACCATGGCGGAGCAAAAGGAGCTTGAAAAGCTCCGCGCCCAGGACCAGCGGGAAATAAAAGCACTAAAAAAGGAACTGCAACGCAAGGAGAAGGCCCTGGCGGAGATGGCGGCCTTGCTGGTACTGCAAAAAAAGTGGGAGGCCTACTGCTCGGAGGTCGCGGAAAGCTAACCAGCGCCGCCTGCCGGCGGAAGGTGATTGAGCTGCTTGCTGAGGCCAATGCTGCAGGCGCCGGCCTCGTGCGTGCCTGCGATGTGACCTGTATCTGCCTGCGCACCCTTAAACGCTGGCGGCGTGAATTTAAAGCTGATGGCAATGGCGTTGATCGCCGTAAAGGCAGTGCCCGCAAAGTGGCCCACCGCTTAAGCGTTGAGGAAGGCCAAAGGATCTTGCTTACTTGCAATGAACCTAAATACGCCTCCTTGCCACCAGGCCAGATCGTGCCGGATCTCGCTGATCAAGGCATTTATATAGGTTCTGAACGCAGTTTCTACCGGGTTTTACATGCCCACGGGCAGCTGCACCGCCGCGGTAGAGCGCGATTACCACAAGAACCAAGGCCTATTCCCAGGTTGCGCGCTGATGGCCCAAACCAGGTTTGGAGTTGGGATATTTCCTATCTCCCCACCAGCGTTAAAGGGATCTGGCTTTACCTCTACCTAGTGGTTGATATCTGGAGCAGAAAAGTTGTTGCCTGGGATGTGGAGCAATCTGAATCAGCTGAATTAGCAGCTCAGCTGGTGAGTAGGGCCTGCCTAAAGGAACGGATTAATAGCTCCCGAAAGCAGCCATTAATCCTCCATGCAGATAACGGATCATCAATGAGGGCGGCAACCCTGGAGGTGCGCTTAGAAGAGCTAGGGGTACTCAGATCCTTCTCGAGGCCGAGGGTGAGCAACGACAATCCCTATTCCGAATCGCTATTCCGCACTGTTAAATACCGGCCTGATTACCCCAACCGGCCATTCAGCAGCAAAGAAGAAGCCTGCCAATGG
>ERZ889217.1002-NODE-1002-length-15442-cov-31.569312_pt1 | contig 15442 bp, 16 predicted proteins | sample MGYA00521098_ERZ889217 | MGnify/ENA primary metagenome ERZ889217 (study PRJEB32303, sample SAMEA104408613) | aquatic metagenome | biome: Brackish water; feature: Pelagic; material: water | place: Baltic Sea | collected 2014-06-10T22:04:00 | depth 2,362 m ...
GGGCGCTCAACGGCTGATGGACGGGGGTTCGATTCCCCCCAGCTCCACTTGAATGTAATTTAATTTGTTGCGACAAATTATTTTTATTGAGTCTGATATCTTCGCACAGTGATAAAAAACCTGGCGTGGGTTACAACTCGCGCCGCTCACGGTCGAGATGAAGATGAGCCAGCGTTAGTTGATGCTCTTGAATCTGCTGGTTGCAAAGTTGACATCGTCGACTGGGACAACAGAGATATCAACTGGTCTCATTTTGATCGTGTCGTGCTTAGATCAGCGTGGGACTACCCCGAACGACTCACCGAATTCTTGACTTGGCTTGATCATGTCGCCGCAGTAAGCAATGTCGTCAATTCACCAGCGATAGTTCGCTGGAATCTCGATAAAAATTATCTCAGCGAATTAGCAGAAGCCAATATCTCAATTACTCCGACAGTATTTGTGCAGCCAAATTCAGCAGCAACATTTCCTGATGGAGAATTCGTTGTCAAACCCGCAGTTGGAGCTGGTAGTCGAGATGCCGCTTCTTACTCTGGTGATCAACATGAGATTGCAAATATCCATATCACCAGATTGCATGCCATAGGTCAAACCGTTTTAATTCAGCCACTTTTGAAGTCAGTTGCCCAAGATGGTGAGTGGCCACTTGTTTTCTTTGACGGCAAGTTCAGTCATGCCGCAAACAAGCGCGTCACCCTGCCCCGCGCTGGAATAGTTGATGATCTGTTCGCTGCTGAAACGAATACTGCGCACATCGCGACTGTGCCTCAAATCGAAATCGCCCAAGCAGCGATTGATCTAGTCTCAACAAAATTTGGGCACCCAACTTACGGTCGAGTTGATTTAGTTCGTGACGACCAAGATAATTTTTGCGTCCTTGAACTTGAGTTAATCGAACCTTCACTTTTTTTGTGTTACGCAGACGCTAAATGCACTCAATCTTTCGTAGAAGCCTTGATTAAGTAAGTTAGTTAACACGATCTCGCCCTAATCTGTGTATGGATGAGACTTGCAAATGAAATTCCCGTCGCTCACACCCTCGCTGGTGGGTACGGCACTTCTTTTCCACCACTGATTCTTTCTGGATGCACCGAGCCACTTGTAATTGGCGCACCTGATCTGCGCGGCATTTCGAAAACGATTAGCGCAACTCGCGGTGTTCAACACACCAATTCATGTTGTTTTTAATTACGAAGACAATTCATTTGTCCTTCGCCCAGTTTGCATTCTCGGAATTGAAGTTCGTCGTCACTTCGATAGCGACGGCCACATGATCTGGACTCGCCCAGACATAGGTGGCATTCGTCGGGTTCTTGAACGCATCAGCGAACCAAAATAACCAAACGTCTAGTTTTAAACTAATTACAAATGGCTCTAAATTCAGACACCACTGTGAAGTAAGCGCCAGTTGCTGGCTCACAATCGCCGTGCAGAACTTCTGGATCAAGGTCAATATCTTTTGGCCAACATAAAGTCTGCGCTATCGGGTCAACTGAAACCTGCGCAAGAAAATCGTCGCGATTGAGCTGTGCAATATTTCCAAACCAGTCTGTATGGAAATCAAGATGGCGAGAAAGACCATCAGCAAATACAACTTCTAGTCTTCTTCCACCTAAATATTTGACAGCGGTTACACGCACGCATTGTGTCATGCGCTTACCTTACCTGAGGGGTTCAATTGCTTCAACACTTTTGCCGCCTTGTAAATTTATCCATGCTTGATATATCTCATTTTGATGCGCATATACCCATTCTCTGACAAGTCGTTCTGCGCGCCGAGGCAAATTGCCGTTAACTATCAAACCATTAGAAATAAGTACCTGAGCAGAAAACTCTCCATAGATCGCATGAAAGTGTGGTGGGTTGTGATCGCGTGGATACATATAAATCGAAATTCCATAAAAGAATGAAAGCTTTGGCAACACCGGTGTGTGTGCAAGCACTTGCAATAACGACAGTTAAACAGTGCCCTAGAACGTATATTTGTAACGCTATGAAGTTCGCACCAATCTCTGATCGTCTAAGTGGATTAGGCGCCGCCAAGTGGGCAGTTCACGCAGAAGGTCTACATCGGGCAAGTTTGGGCGAGGCAATAATTATGTTGTCAATCGGCGAACCCGATTTACCACCGCCAGCAAGTGTGCTCGACGCAGCCGCTTCATCAATGCGTGCGGGCCGAACACGATATGCACACGGTCAAGGCGAACCCGAAACATTGGCCGCAATCGCCAATCACCTCACGCGTCGCTCAGGCGTACCGGTGACTCCAGAGCAAGTTCTATTTACTGCGGGCACACAAAATGGTTTGTGCACTGCGCTGCTAACTCTTGTTCAGGTTGGCGACGAAGTTCTCGTACCCGACCCTTACTACGCAACCTACGAAGGTTTAGTCGCAGCCGCGGGCGCAACTTTTGTGCCGGTCACAACGCGACCTGAAGAGAATTTTCATGTCACCTCACAAGCAATTGAAAAAGCAATCACTAAGCGCACGAAAGTTTTGTTGCTTAATACACCAAGCAATCCAACTGGTGCGGTACTCACACAAAAAGAAATCGACGAAATCGGAGAAGTCTGCGAGCGCCACGATCTTTGGATAATTTGCGACGAGGTGTACGCCGACATGACATTCGATGTGCCTTTTTGCTCGCCATTTGATCGGCTACACCTGAGACATCGCACACTTGCTGTGTCATCTATTTCTAAATCACACGCGCTGCCTGGTTTTCGCGCCGGTTGGGTCGCATCACACCCTGATGTCACTCCCCGATTAGTACTGGTCGCCGAAGCGATGCTGTTTGGCTCGCAACCTTTCATCGAAGACGCACTTGCAATTGCCCTAAACGAAAAACACCCAGAGGTTGAGCGCTTGCGTCTCGCATTTCGCGAGCGGGCTGAAACAGTAATCAACGCGTTTGAAGGTTCAGCATCAGTTACAGCGCGCATGCCCGAAGGCGGAATGTTCATAATGCTTGATGTTCGCAAAACAAAGTTGACGGGCGAAGAATTCGCGTGGCAACTGCTGAATGAACAGAATGTCAGCGTGATGCCAGGTGAAAGTTTCGGCAAAGGTGGCGCTGGGCATATTCGAATCGCACTCACGGTTGACGCAGAAGTTTTGCGCATCGCGTGCGACAGAATTAGAAAACTCGCCGATCAACTCTGCACTGAAACTAACTAGTTCATGACTAGCTCCGAACTTCGCGTAGGTGAAGCGATCATTGACTTGCTCGCTCGCGAATACGGTGTTGATGTTGTGTTTGGCATACCAGGAGTACACAACATTGAGCTCTACCGCGGACTACATCGCTCTGGCGTGCGTGCAATTTCGCCCCGACATGAGCAAGGTGCCGGGTTCATGGCTGACGGCTGGTCAATTGTGAGTGGTCGTCCAGGTGTTTGCGTTTTAATTAGCGGACCAGGCATCACTAATGCGCTCACTCCAATTGCTCAGGCTTATCACGATTCGCGACCAATGTTTGTGTTGGCGTCGACCACGCCGACTGACGCACTCGGCAAAAGTTTTGGGCCACTGCACGACTTGCCCGACCAAGCCAAAATCGCTGAGTCTGTTTGTGCTTTCAGTGAAACCGTCACTGACCCGACACATCTGCCAGAACTAATTGAGCGAGCATTCAACGTTTTTTCTTCATCACGCCCGCGACCTGTTCATATTGCAATTCCAATGGATGTTCTTGCCCAGCCGTGTATTGCGTTCACCCGCAAAAAACTTGTCGTTGCAAAACCGATTGCATCGCCGAGCGAATTCTTACGCGCTGCAGAAATAATCAACGCGGCACAAAATCCAGTCGTTATTGCTGGCGGTGGCTGCGTCAATGCAGGTTCAGAGTTAGCAGCACTCGCCGAAACTCTCGATGCACCCGTGCTGTTAACTGGCAACGCCAAAGGCGTAATGTCGTCGCGTCATGAATTGTGTGCAGGCAATTGTCTCGTGTTTGGTCGCGTGCAACGCGATGTTGAAACAGCAGATGTAGTCATCGTCGTTGGCACAGAACTTTCAGACACCGACCTCTATAACAATGGTCGTGCGCTTAATTTCGGCGGCAAAGTTGTGCGTATTGACATTGATCAAGCACAAATATCTCGACGTACAACGCCAACTGTTTCACTTGTTGGTGATGCAGCAATCACGCTGCGCGAACTAACGACCAAGATCACAAAACGAACATCACAAGAAGGCCCGACTCGGGCTCAAACTTGGCGAAATCATGCACGAGCAAAAACAAATGCCAAATTCGTACCGTGGCTTAAGGCCATCGAAGATAATTTGCCGAGCAACGCAATCGTTGCACTTGACTCAACGCAATTGGCTTACAGCGCACATTGGTGGTTGCCAGCAACGCATGCACGCTCGTGGCTCGCACCCTATGGTTTTGGCACACTCGGCTGCGCGCTACCCATGGCAATTGGTGCAAGTGTCGCCGCACCGGATAGGCCAGTTTTAGCAATTGCTGGTGATGGCGGTTGGTTGTTCACCGTTGCAGAGATGGCATCTGCTGTCGACTTAAATAGCAGAATCGTTTTACTATTGTGGGACAACCACGGCTACGAGCAGATCCGCGAATCTTTCGACGATGTCAACGCGCCTCAATTGGGCGTAGACGTCTCTTCGCATGACGCAGCTGCAATAGCCCGCGGTTTTGGCTGGACAACGACACAAGTTGACACGCCGCAACAATTGTCTGAGGCGCTACAAATCGCATTTGCTGCAAACGCACCACAATTCATTCGCGTGCTAGTTAAATAATTAAATATTTAGCTATTTCGCTTGTATCTAGTTAGTTCGATAAACGACAAAAACTTTGCGCAAAGTTTCGTGAACGGTCCACTTACCCTTCCAACCAATTGGAAAGATACAACTAGATCCAGCAGTAAGTTCGACAGCATCCCCGCCATCTTCATGAACGGTCATACGGCCGGACAAAACATAAATAACTTCACCACGTGTGGTGAACTCCCAGCGTGACGCACCAACTTCACACTCCCAAGTGCCAGCAGTGACAGTTTCGTTATCAAGAAAAACTTTAGCTCGTGTCATAATCTCGCCAGTCAACGGCTCTGCCGAAGGCTGACCGAGTGGTTTGGCATCAAGATCTGCTGCCGGGATATCGCCTGCTCTAAATGAAATAGTCATAACGGGAAGTTTACGACATTGCTCGCAGATTTTTCTTAACGACCAAGAAATAAATGGCCGTGACCAGCATCAGCAAACCAGTAACTGAAAATGTCATCGGAGCAGAATCAACTCGACGCGCAATCACTCCAACAATTAGGGCACCGATCGGCGCAAGCCCTGACATTATTAGTGAGTGAACCGCCATAACTCGTCCCATTACCTGTGGTGGTGTGTTGTTCTGAATCAGAGTCTGACTCAAATTCATATAGAAACCACCGCCCATTCCCCACGCAAACAACAGCAAACTCATCATCAAAATTGAACTTGACTGACCGAGCACGATTTGCACTAACGAGCCCCAACACAAACCGCCGATGAACCACATACCTTTTTGCACCATTTTGTGGTTGTAACGCAAGATTCCAATAGATGTAACGAACTGACCAACACCAAGCATCGCAAACATATATGTCGTCTGACTACCCGTCGCACCCGCTTGTTCTTTTGCAATTTGTGGACCAAGAACGATCCACGGCGCCATCATAAATAAAATCGAACCACTCAGTAAGACATAAAAGGCTCGCACTTCTGCGTGTCCGCGAATAAAATTCAGCCCTCCAAATATTTCTTCACGCAGGCGTCGACGATGTGTATTCAGACTCGCTGGAAGTTGCAACTTGATCAAAGCAAAAAACCCAAAAAGATTCAAAAGTGCCTGAATCCAAAATGCGCCTTCAATCCCCCAAATTGCAATCGCCGGGCCAGCCACGGCAGGACCGATCATTAGCCCAAGATTGTTGCCGATTGTATTGACCGCAATTGCGCCGACAAGTTTGTCTCGCGGCACGACCGTTGGAACAATCGCCGATCGCACTGGCGAACCGATTGCGATAAATATGCCAGCAATAAATGATCCGATGATCGCCCAGTTGATTGTCATCTGCTGGGCCGTCACCATCACTGCAACCACAGTTGTGATCGCTAACGCACCAAGTTGGCTGACCATAAGTAGCGTGCGACGATTCATGTGATCGCTCATCACACCTATCGGTAGCGAAATTAATAACACCGGAATACCCATGACAAAAAGAATCAGTCCACTGATGTCCGACTTTGCCCCTAATTCAAGTGCTAACCAGACAAATGCGAAACGCTGGGTACTCTGCACAAGTATGAACAGAAAACTGTTTATCCACAACAGACGAAACGGTCGTATCGCAAGAAGTTCGCCCGGTCGAATTCCACTCGTTTGGATTGAAGAATTCACTATTCCGAGTGTTGCACCAATCAGATACCAGCTACGAACTAGAGAATTGTTAGAACCTATTTTGAACTGAGTATCAAAAGCTCAGCAAGTGATAGCCCACCTGTGTAGATCGCCATGCCGATTGCTACATCAATGTTCATTGCAAGCAAAGCCCGAACATCATCAAGCGTTGTAACTCCACCTGCAGCAGTAATCTCAAGATTTGTCGCGGCTCGCAATCGCGCAAACCAACCTAAATCTGTGCCCTGCATCATTCCTTCTTTATCAACGTATGTACACAAAAAACCACTGCATAATTGCGAAAATTGAGCCAACGATTCTTGTGCAGTCGTGTTTAAAGTTGTCGTCCAGCCATCTACGACGACTTTGCCAGCGAGAGAATCAAGTGCGACCAGAATATTTTGCGCTTTAACTCGTTCAACGATCTTTGAATATGCAGGAGTAAACGCCGCCGTTCCAACGATGACGCGATGTGCTCCAAGATCTAACAACTGCGCCGCACGCTCAGGTGTGCGCACGCCACCACCGACCCGACACTTTGCTCGACTTGCCAGCATTTCAATAATCGGCGCGTTGTCACCTTTACCCATCGCCGCGTCGAGATCAATTACTTGAATCTCTTCAAATCCTGCAAAACGCTCAAGCATTTCAAGTGGATCAGGACCTTCGAGGGCTTTAGTTCGACCCTGCACCAACTGCACGACTTTTCCATCTTGAATATCAATGCACGGCACGACAATTGATTTGCGCGACTCACTCATCGTCGCACCACAAACTTTGCCTGCTCCAAACATTTTTTTACTTCACTGATCTTCAAAGTTCCGAAATGAAACACAGAGGCAGCTAGTGCAGCGTCTGCGTTTTGAAGAATCTCGGCGAAGTGTTCAACTTTTCCGGCTCCCCCCGATGCAATCACTGGAATATTCACAGCCTCTCGAACCGCCTTAGTTAAAAGTTGATCAAAACCATTTTGCACACCATCAGCATCCATTGACGTCAACAAAATCTCACCAGCACCGAGACGCTCGCCTTGTTGCGCCCATTCAATTGCATTGAGTTGCTCTGCTTGGCGACCTCCCTTTGTAAACACTCGCCAGATCTGATCATCACGGCGAGCGTCTATCGCCAAAACCACAGCCTGCGAGCCAAATTCTTGGCTTAGTTCGGAAATCAATTCAGGTCGCCAAACGGCTGCGCTGTTGACACTGACCTTGTCAGCCCCAGCGAGTAGGACTTCTCGAGCATCGTCAACGGTTCGAATTCCACCACCAACTGTCAGTGGAATAAATACTTCGCGGGCCGTTCTTGCAACCACAGCAACCATCGTGTTGCGATTTTCATTCGTCGCTGCGACATCAAGAAATACAAGTTCGTCAATTCCTTCGGCGTTGTATCGCGCAGCAAGTTCGACAGGGTCACCTGCATCACGCAATTCTAGAAAGTTCACACCTTTAACAACACGACCATTAGCAACGTCAAGACATGCGATTATTCGCTTGGCCAACATTTAAATACCAACAAAATTCTGCATCACGAGTCGACCAAAATCCCCTGACTTCTCTGGATGAAACTGCACCCCGAAAATATTTTCAAACTCGATAACTGCCGAAAATTGATCTCCATAACTTGTCGTCAGTACTGTTTGCTCAACAACTGGGCAAAAATAGCTATGTGCGTAGTATGCAAAAAGTTCACCATCACTAGGCAAATCAGTTGGCAATGACTTAACCAGTCGCGACGGCGCAGTTGTCTCGAGCGTGTTCCATCCCATGTGCACACTGCGATCAGCCGATTCAAACTTACGAACACTGTCAGACAAAATGCCCAATCCCTTTGCGGTTGGTGCCTCGTGGCTATCGGAAAACAAAACCTGCATCCCAAGGCAAATTCCCAAATAGGCAACTCCGTTTTTGATTTGGTCAATCAGTGCTTGGCGAATTTTTAGTTGATCCAGAGCAGCTGCGAGTTGACCAAAATGACCGACACCTGGCAGCACAATTTTGTCAGCGGCACGAATTGCTGTCTCGTCATTTACCAACCTATATTCAGCGCCTAGTACATCTAATACATTTGTAACCGAACGCAAGTTGCCAGCACCGTAATCAACGACACAAATCACAACAAACCTTTTGTACTTGGCAACTGATCTTTAAGCCGCGTATCAGTTGAGCAGGCGTAACGCATTGCTCGCGCAAAACACTTGAAAATTGCTTCAACCTTGTGGTGAGTTGAACGGCCATAAAGCACCTTGGCGTGCAAGTTTGCACCCGCATTATTGACAAACCCACCAAAGAAATCATGAATCAGTTCTGTTTGCAAGTCTCCAACGAGACGAGCACGAATCAAATCGCTGTAAATCAACGCTGGTCTTCCGCTCAGATCTACTGCGACTACTGCCAAAGTTTCGTCCATCGGCAAGACGAAATAGCCAGCACGATTGATGCCGGTCTTTTTGCCCAATGCCTTGGCGAAAGCCTGGCCAATCGCGATACCCACGTCTTCGACCGTGTGATGCTGGTCAATATCCAAATCACCCTTGGCAGTGACCTTTAGATCAAAACCGCCGTGTTTTGCGAACAGTTCAAGCATGTGGTCAAAAAATCTGATTCCAGTAGAGATCTCGTATCGTCCTTTACCTTCGATAGTCAGCTGCACAGAAATACTCGTTTCTTTGGTTACGCGTTTAATCGTTGCTTTTCTCATAACACCCTCTCTAACTCTTGAATGAACACTGACATTTGTTTTTTAGTTCCGATCGTCACACGCAGGCATCCCGAAATTTCATAGCTGCGATCACGAATTAGCACTCGACTTAACGCAAGTTGATCTCGGATCTCTTTTGCCCTATCGCCGACATCAAACAACAAAAAATTGCCACTGCTCTTAAAATATTTGATACCAAGACGATCAAACTCTGCTTCGACAAAGTTTCGACACTCTCGCACTTCGGATACGTAACTAGCCAAATACGCATTATCTTCGATCGCAGCACATGCCGCCACTACAGCGACCGCGTTAACACTGTAAGGCGATTGAGCTTTTCGAACCCACGCAATATTCTCAGATATTGAGAACATACAACCAAACCGAATACCAGCCATGCCATAAGCCTTAGAAAATGTCCGACTCACGACAAGATTTGCGTACTCACTGATCAAATCGAGAACTGAAACATCGGCAAATTCGACATATGCCTCATCAATCAAAACGACTGAATGAGGCGCAGCATTTAGAATTCTGATAATTTCATCACGTGAAATAGCAGTTCCAGTGGGATTATTTGGGTTAGCCAAAAATATTGCCGCAGTATTCTGATTTACTTTCGCCAAGAGTTTTTCAACGTCAAAAACCAACTGTTGTTCTACGTCATAATCAACTTCAACAATTTTGGCGCCTCCCAACTCACCATAAAAACGGTACATCGCATAAGACGGGTGCATAACTATCAGCTCGCCACCTGGCTCAATAAATGTATTCACCAATAATGAGATTGCTTCATCGGTGCCATTGGTGAAAACCATCTGTTCAGTGTTGACACCAAAATGTTTTGCAATCTTGTTTTGTGCTTGCGAGTATTCGGGATACATGCTGATCATGTTTGAATCAGTCAGTCTGCAAATCGCATCAATAACTTGGGGCGAACATCCAACTGTATTTTCGTTGAAATCTAAACGCATTTTGTCTGCCCGACCTTGCGAAGGTGGCGAATATGGCCGCATATTCTTGACAGCCAAATTTGGCTGTAATCCGGTTGAATCGCTCGCGACTGCGCTTCCACTTTGAGTATTTAACCGAACCTCAATAGATCGAGCGTGTGCTTCAAGCCCCTCTGCACGAGCCAACGTAGTCACGCTCGGCGCCAAATTTTTAAGTGCTTGTGGCGAAAGTTGTTGTACTGAAATAACTTTTACAAAATCCGCAGACGACAAACCGCCACGCTGCGACGCGAGACCCGAAGTTGGCAAAATATGGTTAGGCCCTGAGGCATAATCTCCAGCCGCCTCGGTGCTGTACCTGCCGATAAAAATAGACCCAGCATTTTGCACATGATCCAGCCAAGAAGCATGCTCGATTGATAAATGCTCGGGTGCCAATGAATTAACAAATCTGAAAGCCGTTTCAATATCTGGACACACAACCGCTGCGCTGTTCGCACTGATCGACTTTTCGGCAATTTGTTTGGTTGAAAGACTCTTTAATTGCTCAGCAACTTCTAGTTGAACTTGCTCGGCAAGTGTTTTTGACGTCGTCAACAAAATCGCCGAAGCATTGACATCGTGTTCGCATTGAGCCAACATGTCAGCAGCAATCCATTTTGCGTTGTGCTCATCGGCCACAATCACTATTTCTGATGGTCCAGCAATAAAGTCAATCGCCGTATCAACTGAAACTAATTTTTTAGCGGCAGCAACAAATGCATTTCCTGGCCCCACTATTCTCGTGACCCGAGATATCGACTCGGTGCCATATGCCAATGCCGCAATTGCCTGTGCGCCACCAACTTGCATGATGTAGTCAATCCCGAGCCACGCAGCCAAAGCCAACATCTCAATGCTTGGCTTCGGACAAACTACGGTGATCGATTTAACTCCGGCAACTTGCGCGGGTATAACTGCCATCATCAATGTTGAAATTAGTGGATAACTTCCTGCAGGCACATAGACGCCAACCGAATCAATCGCTCGCACCACTTGACCCACTGACCGACCATCTGGTGATGTGAAGTAATTGTTTTTCGGAAGTTGCGACTGAGAAAAAACACGAATATTCGTTGCTGCAACTTCAACTGCGTTCAACAACTCTGCTGAAAGTTTGCCACCTGTTTTGACTGCAAAACTCGAGCCATCAAAATCATCAAACTTTTTGGCGTATTCGAATAATGCAGCATCACCTCGAAGACGAACATCATCAATTATCGGCTTCACTGTTTCAATTGCCGAGTCAAGTCGTGAGTTGTTTCGAGATAACAACTCGCCCGCTTGATCGATGTCAATTATCCGCAACATCAAACAACAATCTTGTTAAGTGGATATTCGACGATTCCGTGTGCACCGGCTGCTTTTAATCGCGGAATAATTGTTCGTACTGTTGTCTCGTCCAAAATCGTATTCAATGCCAACCAGTTCTGATCAGCCAGATTAGAAATTGTTGGCGTCTTGAGTGCAGGGAGCACACCAAGAATCGCATCAAGATTTTCTCTTTCAACATTGAGCATCAACCCGACTTTGCCCATCGCATTAATTGCCCCTTCAAGCAACATTTTGATGTCTAACATCTGCTGACGCTTAACTGGATCTGCCCAAGATTTTGTGTTGGCTATGAACTGCGTGTTTGATTCAATCACAGTTTCAACTATGCGCAGGTTGTTTGCTCGCAACGATGAACCTGTCTCAGTAACTTCAACAATCGCGTCAGCCAAAATCGGTGGTTTGACTTCAGTAGCCCCCCAACTGAACTCGACTTTTGCCTTAACATTATTTTTCTGCAAATAACGCAATGTTGTTTGCACAAGTTCGGTGGCAATAACTTTGCCTTCAAGATCTTTCACAGACTGCACAGGCGATGACTCGGGCACCGCGAGCACCCAACGCACTCGACCAAAGCTTTGTTTGGCATAAACCAGATCAGCCACCGACTCAACTTTTGCTTCACTTTCAGCAATCCAGTCTTGCCCCGTTAAGCCTGCGTCGAGAACTCCATCTTCAACATACCGAGCCATCTCTTGGGCACGAATCAACATGCATTCAATATTTGGATCATCTATCGCCGGAAAATATGAACGGCTATTCACGGTGATCTGAAACCCCGCCCTGCGAAATAAATCAATCGTCGCAGACTCCAAACTTCCCTTAGGGATGCCAAGTTTAAGTATTGGCTTGCTAGTTGGCTTTTGCGGTTGGGTATTACTCATGATTTTCCTCCATATACGTTCTCGGGTGAGAAGACTTTTTCTGAATTAATTGTCCAGTCTGATTCTTGCCAAGTACGAAAGAAGCAACTTTCATAACCTTCGTGGCACACACCTGGTCCGAGCGGCTCGACCAAGATCAACAGCGTGTCGCGATCGCAATCCGTCGAAATTGATACGACATTTAATTTGTGCCCTGATGACTCGCCTTTTAGCCAAATACGATTTCGCGACCGACTAAAAAACACGACACTGCCTGTCTCGCGCGTCATTGAAAGTGCCTGATCGTTCATGAACCCAAGCATGAGAACTTGCAGAGTCTTAGAGTCCTGAATTACTACCGGTACTAATCCATCTTGCTTCTCAAAATCAATTTCTATTAGTTTTTCTATGCTCACTGATTTCTCCTCAATAGTTTTGGGTACAAATAAAAAACCCGCCGGACGAACCGACGGGCTGAACTTCGAAAATTAAATTTGAAGCGTTACAACTGAGCCCGTCGTGTCACGTGATGCACGTGATGATGATTATGATGGGCGACGATTGCAAAGTTATTCACTGCCTGCACCATACCCTCTCGGCTAATCAATCCCCAACTAACTAGGCTTCGCTCCATAAATATTTTCAATAAATCAGGAAATGACCACAATCAAGTCTTCAATCCCGAAACTGATCCAGCGGCCCCACGTAAACAGCGGGCTACTGCACCGCATTGGGTCGGACTTATCGCGGGGTTACTGTCAGCTGGTCTAGCAGTTTCTGCTGCCACATTTATCGCTGTTCTGCTCAATGTCGACACGCCAATTAATGCTGTGGGTTCAGAGTTCATTGACCACACGCCGAAATGGCTGAAAATTTTAGCTATTCAATTGTTTGGGACGAACGACAAAGTTGCACTTAAAGTCGGCATGATCTCAACTATTGCCGGTTTCGCTCTTGTCAGTGGGGCTATTACACGACGCAATCGAAACCGTGGTCTCGCAATAATCGCGGTGTTTGGTTTGTTGGGTGGCGCTGTTTCTTCAAATCGACCTTCACAATCTGTTATCGCTTTTATCCCATCCCTATTTGGGGCGGCGATTGGATGTTGGGCACTTTCAAAATTCTCTACTTTTATTTCTCAACACGATCGACCGATTGAAACACCTGGCGAGTCGCGCGCACCACTTGGGTGGGATCGCCGGCGGTTCATCTCAGCTGCGAGTAAGACCGTATTGACATCTGCGATATTCAGTGCGGTCGTAAACAGGCTTGGAAACAACAAGATTTCAGATATTCGCAATTCGGCACCAGAGTCCCTTCCAAAAATTAGCCAATACAACGATTTGGCATCGACAAAGACTCCATCAGGTGCACAAATATTTAGTGAGACACCATTCATCACGCCAAATAAAGATTTTTATCGCATTGATACTGCGCTCTCGCTGCCACGCATCAACATCAAAACTTGGAAACTAAACATTGGTGGCATGGTTAAGACTCCGCTGACGCTTTCGTATCAAGATTTACTTACACGGCCGATGGTTGAGCGCACGATCACAATCTGTTGCGTTTCTAATGAAGTCGGTGGCCCGTATATCGGTAATGCGGTTTGGCAAGGCGTGCTTCTTGCCGATTTGCTAACCGAAGCTGGTATCGACTCGCGCGCTGAACAAATTTTCGGAACGAGTGTTGATGGCTGGACATGCGGATTTCCAGTTGGTGCAGCATTTGACGGGCGCGACGCGATGGTCGCAATCGGCATGAACGGTGAGCCGATTTCACTCGAGCATGGTTACCCAGCTCGAATAATAATTCCGGGACTTTATGGATACGTCAGTGCGACAAAGTGGGTACAGAGTCTCGAACTGACAACATGGAGTCAAGCCGAAGGATATTGGGTGCCACTTGGTTGGTCACGCGATGCACCAATAAAAACTCAGTCACGAATTGATGTGCCGCGTCGAGATGAAAAAGTTTCAGCTGGCAAAATTGCAATCGCAGGTGTGGCCTGGGCACAACAACGGGGTGTCGAAAAAGTTGAAGTTCGAATTGACTCAGGCGCATGGAATATCGCCACTCTTGCACTTGATTTCAGTGACGACACTTGGCGCCAATGGAAATATGAATTTAATGCCAAGCCTGGTGAGTACAGAATTCAAGTTCGTGCTACTGATAAAACTGGTGAGACCCAAACCGAGGAAGTCAGCCGACCAGACCCAGACGGTGCGACCGGTTATCACACCAGAACATTAAAAGTTATTTAAATTTTAATACCGAACTTAAGTTAGATCGGCTGGTGTTTGGCGCTCGTTGAGATGCAAGTCGGTACCCGTGTACGGATGCGCGAGTGCGACTTCTTCATTCAACTCAACACCAAGGCCCGGTTCTTTAGACGGTATGACATAACCGTTTTCAAACTGAATTGGCTTCTTCAAAATCTTGGCGTGAAAACCACCCCAGTCTTGAATACTTTCAAGAATTAAGAAGTTCGGTGTGCAAGTGCTCAATTGAATATTGGCCGCGCCTTCAATCGGTCCGCAATAAAGATGCGGTGCAATCTGCGCATGATAAGTCTCAGCGATGGATGCAATTTTTTTGCCTTCGAGAATTCCGCCGCAACGACCAGTTGCCAACTGAATAATCGATGCGCCACCAACGCGCAGCAAATGGGCGAATTCATATTTTGAAGTGAGTCGCTCACCAGTTGCAATTGGAATGCTCGTGTGCGCAGCAACTTTGGCCATTTCTTCAGGCGCATCAGGTGGAATCGGCTCTTCGAACCACATTGGATCGTACGGCTCAAGTTGTTTTGCTAAACGAATTGCGCCCGACGCCGTGAACTGACCGTGCGTACCAAACAAAATATCAGCACGATTGCCAACTGCTTTGCGAATCGCTGCAACCATTCGCACACTGCGATCGATCGTCGCAAGCGATGGTTGACGTCCGTCGTAAACCGAATACGGCCCGGCTGGGTCAAGTTTTACGGCAGTAAAACCGCGCTCAACTTCGCGAACTGCGGCCTCGGCTGCAAGATCTGGATCTGTGTAAAGCGGATGATCAGAGTGCGCATCAAACTCATGTGGTGGATATAAATACGTATAGCAACGCAACCGATCATGAACTTGACCGCCGAGCAACTCATATACCG
>ERZ889217.1004-NODE-1004-length-15428-cov-18.718858_pt1 | contig 15428 bp, 19 predicted proteins | sample MGYA00521098_ERZ889217 | MGnify/ENA primary metagenome ERZ889217 (study PRJEB32303, sample SAMEA104408613) | aquatic metagenome | biome: Brackish water; feature: Pelagic; material: water | place: Baltic Sea | collected 2014-06-10T22:04:00 | depth 2,362 m ...
TGACGGAGGACGGCAGCCTCTCGGCCCAGTGGGAACACACCATCGCCGTGACCAGCGATGGTTGCGAAATCCTTACCGACCGGGACTTCTAGGTCGCTGGGGTTGGGGCTGAGGAGCTTGAGCTTGGCCGGCTGAAGAGGCCCAGATAGCCCCAGCGGACCAGCACCACGAGGGGGAACAGTGCATAGGTAAGGGGATTGGGGGTCACGATGATTAGCCCCCAATCCCATGCGGCCAGCCGCAGCACGGCCTGGGCCACAAAGCCAGCTCCCATGAGCCCAATCGGATTGAGGTTGGAGCGGAAGGGTCCGAGCACCAGGCGGCGAATCCGCAGCTCCGGCCCCGCCAGATCCAGGGCCCTGAGGCTGACCAGCTGGCCCACAAGCCGCTTGCTGATCTCATAGAGGGGGCTCACGGCCGGCAGGATTTCGGCCTCGGAGGTATTGATCCACACTTCCCGGCAGGGCCTGGGCCCCGTGACTGGCTGGGCAGCAGGGCTGCAGGGTTGGGCCGCCGCAAAAAGCTCGAGCAAGCGCAAGCTGCTGAGGGCATTCACCTCTAGGCAGCGTTCCAGGGCGGCGGCACTGCGATCGCCATGGAGATTGATCCCGTGGTTAATCACCAGGATGTCGATCTGGCGAAACAGCTCGCTGAGTTCCGATTCATGGCCGCAACTCCAGCTGACCTGCTCCAGGGCGATGGGGTCGCCGGCAGGGGTGCGCAGCTCCAGGCGCTCCGCCCTGGTGGTTAGGGCCACCAAGCTGGCGCCGCAGCCATGGAAGCAGCGCAGCAGCTCCAGCCCCAGGCTGCCGCTGGCTCCGGTAATGGCAACGCGACGGCCAGCGAAGGCCCTGCTACGCCGGGGGTCCATCGGGCTTCCCATCGATTCAGGCCTCAGCATGCGCCATCCTGGAACTCACTACATTGCGCCCCATGGAGACGGTTCTCAAGGATCGCGACGCCATGGTTGCCCTCTATGCCCCCTACTGCGAGGGCTCTGAGCGGCCCGAACTGCTGGACCTAGGCCTAGAGAAGCTGTTAATCAGAAGGCTCAATGGCAGTCGCCAGCTCAAGCCCGATGGCAGTCACCCCTTTGAACTCACCTGGCAGCCCGGCGAATCGCCCCAGGAATTAAGCCAGTGCCAACTGAGCTTTCCCCAACTCCAAAAGGTGATCTACCAATTTTCCATACCAACCTCCCAGCTGGTGCTTTGGCTGATGACAACCCTGGAAACGGGGCCGGCCTTTCCTCCACCAGGGCTGCCGCCCCTCCATCTGCCCGCCCCGCCCCTGCCCGCTCCAGGACTAGGCCTGCCCCCGTCCTCCCTGCCCCTGCCCCCGCTGCCCTTTGGAGCCCCAGGCCTACAGGGAAGGTCGCCAGTTCAGGGGGCGGCAGAAGCCCGTATCCCCCCCGATCTGCCGGATAGTTTTTGGTGCTGGTTGCTCGTGGGCCACTTGCCGCCGGAGCGATCCGCCTAGATTCGCGCCACCGCAGCCGCGCCCGGGGCAACCGCCATGCCTTCAACCAGGGTTTCCCCATCCCCAACAGCCTTAACCGAGCCGGGATCGGTGTTACTGGTGGGGTCGTGCGAACCGTTCAGCGGCAAATCAGCCCTCGTCCTCGGCCTGGCCCGTCACCTGATCAACAAGGGGGCCCAGATCCGCTTCGGCAAACCCCTGGGCACCAGTGACGAGGCCGAGCGCAAGGCGGCTGGCCCGGATTCCGATTCCAGCAGCCCCCCCACGGCGGACAGCATCCCAACCGGGGAGTTGGTGCTGGATGCGGACGTGCGCTTCGTGGGCGAAATCCTCGGCCTCAGCCCCGACCAGCTCCTGCCCTCGTTGCACCTGTCCGATCCGAGCACGGCCAGGGATCGGCTGCTCTCCGGTGACCCGGACGCGGGCCTGGGGCTGGGGCTGGGCCGGTTGCAGGCCCAGCTAGGCAGCGGCACCAATCAAATCACCTTGCTGGAGACGGCGGGCAGCCTGTCGGAAGGGCTGCTCTATGGCCTGAGCCTGCCCCAGCTGGCCCACCAACTCCAGGCTCCGGTTGTGTTGGTGCACCCCTGGACCGATGCCCGTAGCGTTGAGCCCCTGCTGGAGGCCTTCGGCCAACTTGGTTCCCTGTTGGCGGGGGTGGTGCTGAATGGGGTCGCCCCCGAGGCCGTGGCCGGCCTGCTCGAGGCCGAGGTGCCCGCCTTGGAGCGGCTGGGAATCCCCGTGTTGGGGGTCATGCCCCGCAGCCCGCTGCTGCGCAGCGTCACGGTGGAAGAACTGGCCAGGCGCCTGGGGGCCCGGGTGCTCTGTTGCCGGGAACGGCTCGACCTGCTCGTGGAAACCCTCAGCATCGGCGCCATGAATGTCAACTCGGCCATGGAGTTTTTCCGGCGGCGGCGCAACATGGCCGTGGTAACGGGGGCCGACCGCACCGACATCCAACTGGCGGCCCTAGAGGCATCCACCCAGTGCCTGATCCTCACCGGTGCCGGCGAACCCCTGCCCCAGCTGATCTCCCGCGCCGAAGAACTCGACGTCCCCCTGCTCAAGGTGGACCATGACACCCTGACCACGGTCGAAGTGATCGAAAGAACCTTTGGCCACGTGCGCCTGAACGAAGCGGTGAAGGCCACCTATGCCTTCCGCCTCGTGGCGGAACATTGCCAGTTCGATCGCCTCGATGCCCGGCTGCGCTTGCCGGTGCCGGCCTGAAGGACGCCGTTTCCTTGCAGCATCGCGGCTTCAATACTGCTAGTTTCAGTTTGCAATTAGAGGGCGATTGGTGACCCGGTCCCTAGATCTGCCCGCCCTGGATCGCATCGACACCCTGGCCCAGGAGCTGGCCTTGCTCCAGGATCGGGGCAAGCGCCGCATCGCCATCCTGGGCAGTCGCCATGTGCCCGTGGTGTCCTTGCACCTGGTGGAGCTGGTGGCCCGCTCCCTGGCCCAGGAAGGCCACAGCTTGATCACCTCCGGCGCCCTGGGGGTGAATTCGGCCGTGATTCGCAGCGTGCTGGATGTGGATCCCGCCCGCCTGACCGTCTTATTACCCCAGAGCCTCGATCGCCAACCGAGCGAATCCCGCGACCAATTGGAGCGGGTGCTCAACTTGGTGGAGAAACCGGAACACGATGAGCTGCCCCTGCCGATGGCCAGCAGCCTCTGCAACCAGGAAATCATCAGCCGCTGTGACCAGCTGATTTGCTACGCCTTCCACGACAGTGAAACCCTGCTGGCCAGTTGTCGCATCGCCGAAGACATGGGCAAGGTTGTGAGCCTGATGTTCTTCGACTAAGGCCCTGGTGCTCGATGCCAAGGCCAAGCAGCAGGGTTTGCAGGGGCAGAAGCTCTAGGGATGCGATGGGGGTGGGGATGGGTTTGGGATGGGATCGGAGCTGCGCTCAAATCGCCAGCAACGCCAACAACCCTGTGCCATAGAGCAGGGCACTACAGAACAAAGCCAGGGCCCAGCAGAGGGAGCGCAGCAGCGGCTTGTTGCTCACATAGGCGCCCACGTAGACGAGCCTCAACAGGGGGTGGGCCAGGGCAACCGCTGCGGCCCAGGGAGCCGTCACCCCCACCACCAGGCAGAGCAGGGCCGCGGGGGCATGGAGCACAAAGGCTTCGAAGCAATTTTGATGGGCCCAACTTGCGCGCTGGCCCCAGGCAGGCAGCCGCTCAAACATCGCCCGGGGGGCCGCGATGTCAGCCATCGTGAAATTGGATTGGGACCGGGCCGCCCCGAGCGGCACGATGCTCGCCACCAGCACCCCAGCGGCCAACACCAGGGACCAGGCGAAGGGCGCCGAGGCCGAGGGGCCCAGCAGGCCGGCCGACGTAAGAGCGAAGGGGATCAAGGTTGCGATGGCGGCTGACTCTTTCTAAGTCTCCGGTGGTGAAACCCTGTTGCCAGGGGGCTGGCGAAGGCCGACACCAGTGGGGCCAAGGGCTGCCTCCCCATCCATTGGCAATGCTTGCCCTGGGGAGCCCATTGATCAGCAACGCTGTGCTGCCCAGTTTTCCCCGGCTGTCCGGGGTTTTCCCCAGGAAAGGGCTGCCTTTCCCCCAGCGCCCCAGCCGAGACCCCGCCAGGGCCGATGGCCGGTGCCAATCCCTGGGGAATGGCACCCTTCCCCTTGACGGCCCTGGGCCCATGGCCTCGCCAGGACCCTGGCAAAGGCGCCGACGCCCCAAGGCCAAGTGGCTGGCAACTTCGCAGCGGTTGTCCCACGGGTCCAGGAGAGCCGGGCCCGCTTGCACGGCAGGGGATGGTTGGGGGGTCGAAGACCGTCAAGGCAGCCAGAACGCATGACCCAAATTCCCGACCACGCGCCCCGCAGTGTCTCGATTGAGAACCAGTTTCCCGAGGACCTGTTCGACGCCATGCGGGAGTTCGTTCGGGTGCATCCCCAATGGGACCAATACCGCCTAATGCAGGCGGCCCTCGCCGGTTTTCTCTTCCAGCAAGGCTGCCAAGACCGGGCCGTAGCCCGGCACTACCTCGACGGCCTCTTCCAGCGGGAAGGGAGTCCCCAGGGTCGGCCCGGTTGATCGAAGCGCTGCCACCAGGCCGAGCCACTGTTTAGAACGGTTCCCCATCCACAATCAACCCCATGCTCCTGGCGGTCAGCGGCGCCTCCGGTAAAACGGGCTGGCGGGTAGTACAGGGGGCCCTAGCCCGGGGCCACCAGGTGCGGGCCCTGCTCCGCCCCGGTTCCGATGTGCCCCCAGGCCTGGATGGGGCCGAACTGGTACGCCTGGAGCTAGGCGATGGCCCAGCCCTGGCCCAAGCCCTAGGGGGCTGCCAAGCCCTGGTGATCGCCACTGGCGCCAGGCCGGGCATCGATCTCACGGCGCCCCTGCGGGTGGATGCCTGGGCCGTGACCAGCCAGGTGCGGGCCTGCGAAGCGATGGGCGTGAACCGGGTGCTGCTAGTCAGCTCCCTCTGTTCTGGCCTGTGGTGCCATGCCCTCAACTTTTTTGGCCTGATCCTGGTGGTGAAGCGACTGGGCGAACGGGCCCTCGAGCGCAGCAGCCTGGAATGGACGATCATCCGCCCGGGCGGCCTGGGCGAATCGGAAACCGGGCTTGATCAAGAAGGGATCATCTACTCCAAGGCAGGCCAACAACAGGACGGCCGCATTCCGCGCCGGCTCGTGGCCCAGGTGTGCCTCGAGGCCCTGGAAACGCCCTTGAGCCAGAAGCGGATCATCGAAATCACCAGCAAGCCTGCCGCTGGAGCCAGTGATGGCCCAAAGAGCCCCAAATCGGACAGGCCTGAAACGGTCGGCACTGAAGTAGCCAATTCCGAAAGCCGTGGAGCCGTGATTGCCGCGGGTAGCCAGGCAGGACTGGCAAGTTGGCTAACAACGAACCCCTAGACAAGCTTCAATCTCTGGCGATCAAGTTCGGCACCTGACCCCTTAAAGGCGATCCATCAGATCTAGGCCCCCCAGTAGGGGCAGAGCCAGATCTCGATCGAGGCCACGGGTTGGAGCAACCGGGCAAAGTGCCTTCCAGACCCGCGCCGGCTAGCGGCCAGGATTGCGTCAAACGACCAAGCCCATAGCCCTACCGATGCCGATCGTTTGCGCCGAGCGCCTCAGCAAGACCTACCGGGTCGCCCAGAAGCAGCCGGGTCTGGGCGGAACCCTGCGCCATTTCTTCTGGCGCCGCAGCCGCTTAGTCGAGGCCGTGCGCGAGCTCAGTTTCTCGATCGAGCCCGGCGAGATGGTGGGCTTCCTCGGAGCCAATGGCGCTGGCAAAACCACCACGCTGAAAATGCTCAGCGGCCTGGTTTATCCCAGTGGCGGCAGCCTGCTGGTGGCAGGCCATAGCCCGCAACGCCGCCAGGCCAGCTTCCTACGCAGCATCACCCTGGTGATGGGCCAAAAGCAGCAGCTGATCTGGGACCTGCCACCGCTGGATTCCTTTCGGGTGAATGCGGCGGTTTACGGCATTGGGGAGCGCGAAGCCAAGCGACGCATCAATGAATTGGCCGAGATGTTGGAGCTGGGCGAGGAACTCACCCGGCCGGTGCGCAAGTTATCCCTGGGGGAACGCATGAAGGCCGAACTGCTGGCGGCCCTGTTGCACCGGCCTTCCCTGTTGTTTCTCGATGAACCCACCCTGGGCCTAGATGTCAACGCCCAGGCGCGGGTGCGCACCTTCCTGGCCGACTACAACCGCCGCCACGGCGCCACCGTGCTGCTCACAAGCCACTACATGGCCGATATCACCGCCCTCTGTCCCAGGGTGTTGCTGATCCACCAGGGCGGCCTCTTCTATGACGGCAGTTTGGAAGCCCTGACCCAGCGCCTCTCCCCCTGCCGCCTGGTGAAGCTGGAGTTGAAAACCCCCCTGAGCGCATCCGCCTTGGCCGCCTACGGGCAGGTGGAGGCGATCGATGGCCGCGAGGTGAAACTGCTCATCGCCCGGGACCAACTCACCAGCGCCGTGGCAAGGCTGCTGGGGGACCTGCAGGTCCTGGATCTGGAGGTGGCGGATCCACCGATTGAGGATGTCATCGGCCAACTATTCCAACGGGGGGTTGTGCAATGAGAGGGGCTCAATCCATGCGCATTGCCCGGGTTTTACTCTCCAGCCAATACGCCTACATGCTCGAATACCGGGCAGAAATTGCCCTGTGGACCCTCTCTGGAGTGGTGCCTTTCATCATGTTGGCGCTCTGGAGCCAGGTGGAGGCGAACGGCGGCGGCACTGGCGAACTAGGTCTGAATCGAGTGCAGTTGGGTCGCTACTTCCTATCGGCTTTTATCGTGCGCCAGTTCACGATCGCCTGGGTGGTTTGGGCCTTCGAGGAGGACGCCCTACAGGGGCGCCTTTCCCATGCCCTCCTGCAACCCCTCCATCCACTTTGGCGCTACCTGGGTGCCCACCTGGCCGAACAGGCAACCCGGCTGCCCTTTGTGGCCCTGCTTGTGGGTCTGTTTTTTCTACTGCAACCGGACACGGTCTGGCTGCCGTCCCTGGGCCAAGCCCTCGCGGCCTTGCTGGCGATCTGGATGGCCTTTGCGATCAATTTCCTGCTGCAGAGCGCCATCGCCATTCTTTGTTTCTGGAGTGAACGGGCCAACGCCCTGGAGCGGCTGCTCTACATCCCCTATCTCTTCCTCTCGGGATTGGTGGCGCCCTTGGAGGTGTTCCCGCCAGCCGTGCGCGCCGTTGCCCTCTGGACTCCCTTCCCGTACATGATTGCCTTCCCAGCCCAGCTGCTCTCGGGTAACCCGCCCAGCTTCAGCGGTGGCTTTGCGGCCATGGCGCTCTGGATCGGCCTGTTGCTTCCCCTCGTTGCCCTGCTCTGGAAGGCAGGGGTGCGCCGCTACGCGGCCATGGGGGCCTGAGCCATGGGTCGCTACCTACTCACCCTGCGGAGCTTCTGGGCCACGGCCCTGGCCAGCCAGCTCGAATATCAGCTCAATGGGCTCATCGACCTGCTGGCCATGGTCGGCAACCTGGCTGGCAGCCTGTTTGTGATCAGCCTTTTTTACGGACCCGGCCGCAGCCTCGGGGGCTGGAGCTGGGAGGCGGCCCTGGTGGTACTAGGGGTTTATACGGTGCTTGATGGGGCCTGCACTTCGTTCCTACGGCCCAACTTGGCCATGATCGTGACCCATGTGCAGCAGGGCACCCTGGATTTCATCCTGCTGAAACCGATCGATAGTCAGTTTTGGCTGTCCTTTCGAACCGTTTCGCCCGCCGGCCTACCGGAGATTGTTACCGGCCTGGGGCTGATCCTCTGGGCCGCCACCAAGGCCGGCGCCTCTCTCACGCCAACGGGTTGTCTAACGGCGGCGTTGATGCTGGCCTCGAGCCTGGTGATCCTCTACAGCCTCTGGTTTGGCCTGGCCACCACATCTATTTGGTTCGTCAAAACCTGGAATGCCACAGAGGTGTTGCGCGCCGCCCTAACGGCAGGCCGCTATCCGATCAGCGCCTACCCCCTGGGCCTGCGCAGCCTGCTCACGGTGGTGCTGCCGGTGGCCTTCCTCACCACGGTGCCTGCCGAGGCCATCCTGGGCCGGGTCAGTGGAAGCGCCGCTGCGGCGTCCCTGCTGATGGCCACGGTCTGCCTGATCCTGTGCCGGGGGTTCTGGGGCTATGCCCTGCGGTTTTACACCTCGGCGTCGAGTTAAACGGGCTGATGGATCGACAGGGACGGGACCCTCTGTCGGCACGATCACCGGCCCCTTTGCCGGTGATGCGGGAAACTGGACTAACGACAAGCGCTATCCATGCCCCAGACCCTGCGGGACCGCCGCTCACCGCTGGTGAGTCTGCGCCCAGCCACCAGCGATCAAAATGATGCGGCCCCCACCGATGCGAACTCCCAGGCCGGGGCCGCCAGTCGGCGCAATGGCTTTGGAGGGGGCTCCCCCAAGGGCTCGGCGAAAGCGGCCAAGCCCGGTGCCAAAGGCCGCAAGAAAAAAGGCACCGGCCTCAGCGCCGCCGATCGGGGCCCCCTGGGCAAGGATCCAGACCTGGAAGCGATTGTGGCCAGACAACGGTTGCATCTATCCCTCTCCGGTCGCCTCAGCGAAGCCGAAGTGACGCGGGCCTGGAAGCTGGCCGCCGGTGAACACCATCCCGACCGGGGTGGCCTGCATGACACCATGCAACTCATTAATGGCGCCCGGGACCTCCTCCTGGGCAGGGGCCTGGTTTGAAGAGTTGGTTAACTGGCACTTCTTTCTAAGGGCCCGTATATCCGAATTTCATTACAATTTTCAACCGCAGGCTTGGCCTTGAAGAAGCCCATGCAGGCGCTTTAGTTGTTGTCTGGTGACTGTAAAGAGAAATGCAAACCCAGGGAATGGCCCAATGACAGAAACCGAGGTAGACGCCTGATCCGTACGGGACCCTATGGCCAAGCCCCCCTATCCACCGCCACCGGCCTGGCCCGATTTTCCGCCACCGGCGCGGCCGCCCCGGCCTGGTGAAGCCAGCAGGGCCGCCAGTCGCAACGCTTCGGCCCCATCGGGCCGGCGCCATTGCCCTGGGGTCAGGCCAGCCAGGCTGAGGGGATCGCCGCCATCCATCAGATCGATCGAAACCCGGATCAACCGCAGGGTGGGCAGGCCCACCGCCGCAGTCATGCGCCGCACCTGGCGGTTGCGCCCTTCGCACAGATCCAGTTCCAGCCAGGCGGTGGGCACCTGCAGCCGGTGCCGGATCGGCGGCTGCCGCCCAGCGATCGCCGCCGCCTCCAGTTCGGCAGGTTCAAGCCTGCGGGCCCGGGCCTCCAGGGTTAGCCGACCCTGGATCAGGAGCCCCTGGCGCAGGGCCGCAAGGGCTGGCGGCTCTGGGGTGCCTTCCACCTGCACCCAGTAACGGCGCCAGTGGCCCCAGGCCGGATCGGTGAGCCGATGCTGCAGTCGGCCGTTGTCCGTTAACACCAGCAAGCCTTCGCTATCGGCATCGAGGCGGCCGGCGGCATAAATCTCGGGAACCTGGATGTGGTCCGCCAGGCAGCCCCAGCGACTCCCAGGCTCGGGGGTGAACTGGCTGAGCACCCCGTAGGGCTTATGGAATAACAGGGTGGTCAGGGGCTCCAGGAGTTCTGGGATTTCAGGAAGCCTGGCGGGCCTTCCAAAGGTTGACAGCGCCGATGCAGATCAGTAACAGGCCCAGGTCCATCGCGAGCGGAGGCAGGATCATTAAGGGCTAGGGCCGGGTTGGCGCCAGGGATGTTGGCGTGACCCTAGGTGCCAGAACCGGGCCGCGCGGATGGGTTTCTCCCCCCTTGGCGGCAATGGCGCCCCCTAGGGTGGGTGGTGAAGTTTGAAATGGTCCTGGCGGCAGCGCATGATCGAGACATCCGGCGTGATCGAGAAGGAGCAGGGCAACGGGTTCTACCTGGTGACACTCGAGCAGCCGGCCGGTCACCAGTGCCTTTGCCGGGCGGCGGGCAAACTGACGAAATTCCGCATCAAGCTGCTGGCAGGCGACAAGGTGTTGGTGGAAATCAGCCCCTACGACCTCACCCGTGGCCGCATCACCTACCGGGAACGCAATGCCGGCGCCACCGGTCCCCGTCCTGGCGGCAACAGGCCCGGTGGTCCTCGCCGGCGTTGAGCAGGCCCACTTCCGTGGCAGAGAAGCTCTGAATTGGTGGGGGGGCTTCTGGGCCGTTCTCGCCTAGGGAATGGAAGAAAAAGCCCCTGGCCGGTCCAGCCATTGGGGCATTTTTTGTGGTCAAGCCTGGGGCCCAAGCACCGCCCCAGGCCCTAGGCCCCAGGCCCATGCCCCAGGTAGGACCATGGCCTGGGCCAGCCCTAGAGCAGGGCCGCAATCGCAGCCTTAAATTCGCTGCGCTGTTTCACGCCCTTGAACTGCTGCTTCAGTTCCTTACGGAAGAACAGCTGCACCGTGGGGGTGCCGGTTACCCCGGCTTGCTCGGCAATCGCCTGATCGATCTCAATATCAATTTCCACCCCCTGGGCGGCGCCGGCGAAGTCGGCAAGCACCCGCTTGAGCTGGGGCTTGAGCACATGGCAAGGGCCACAACTGGGGGAGGAATAGACCACCAGCAGGGGGCCATCACAATCGTGATAAAGCTTGCGCAGGGCGTAGCTGCCCTTTTGCCATAGGGCTGAGGGGTCGTAGTTGGCCTCATCGCTGGTCGCCGTGCGCACGGGCTCTCCGGCCGGGGCTGGATCGACCGGGTTGTGACTAACGGTGACCGCCAGGTCATGGTGGGTGAGCCAACGTTCGGCCGCCAGCGCGGCCTGGCAGCCACTGCCGGCGGCGGTGATGCCCTGGCGCCACTCGGTATCGGCCACGTCGCCGGCGGCAAAAACGCCCTCCACGCTGGTTTCGGGCCGGCCGGAGCGCACCTGAAGGTAGCCCTGGCTATCGAGCTCGATTTGACCGGCCACCAGGCCCGTATTGGGGGTGTGACCAATCGCGTAGAAGAGCCCCTTCACGGCCAGGGTTTGCTCCTGGCCACTGGTTGTATGACGCAACTGAATCGTTTCGAGCCAGTTGCCACCGGCCACATCGACCAGATCCTGGTTCCAGTGCACGCTGATGGCGGGATTGGCCAGCACCCGATCGGCCATGGCCTTGCTGGCCCGCAATGCATCGCGGCGCACGATCAGATGGACCTTGCTGCCGTATTTCGTGAGATACACCGCCTCCTCGCAGGCCGAATCGCCGCCGCCCACCACGGCCAGTTCGGCGTTGCGGAACTGGGGCGTGGCCCCATCGCAAATGGCGCAGGCGCTGATGCCCCGGCTCCAAAAATCCTGTTCATGGAGTAGGCCAAGGCGGTTAGCGCTGGCGCCAGTGGCCAGGATCAGGGCCTGGGTTTCGATCACCTGGCCCTCCACCGTGACGCGATAGGGCCGCTCGAGCACATCGATCGCATCGACGTCGGCCTCAACCAGGCGCGTGCCCCAACGCACGGCTTGGGCCCGCATCCGGTCCATCAGATCGGGGCCCAGGATCCCATCGGGGAAGCCGGGGAAATTCTCCACATCGGTGGTGGTCATCAGCTGGCCACCGGCGATGCCGCCGGCCTGGAAGCCCGTGATCAGCAGGGGGCTGAGGTTGGCCCGGGCGGCATAGATGGCGGCGGTGTAGCCGGCGGGCCCGGAGCCAACGATGACCAGGTTTTCCGGGGCGACCTGGGGGGCAGCGGCAGAGACCATGGGCTTAGGCGGACTCACTTCGCTTTTAATCTAGGCCCCTTCCCCTGGCTGCAGGGGCCTGCCTCAGCCGGCAAAGGACCGCGGGGAATGGCCGGTAGTCCAAAAACTTGCCGGTCTTAGGGGTCAGTTCCGGGAAAAATTTTAAATTTCAATCGGTCCGTCCGGGGCCTGGGCTGCTCCAATCGCGTAGGCCCTCTCCTCCAAGGCGATCGCCCAGCCTGCCGCCAGGGAAAACCTTCGGAACCATCAACACCGATTCGGCCAGCAGCTCCGGCTGGTCATCCAGGCAGAGGATCCACTCACGAAACTCCTGGGTAAGGGCGAAGCTGTCCTCGTAGCGCTCGCGGGCGTCGAGGTTGGTGATACGTGCTACAGACCAGTTCATCGCCACCGAGAGGCGCCGTTGGATCGAACCGTGCATGATTCAGCTCCTTTAGGAGCCACGCTGGTCGACACGGGGCCGGGCCAGGGCGGCGGGTACGCAGAAGTTCGCATTGTTTCTGGATCCAGTGTGTAATCACGGCTGCAGCAGAAAGTTCGGCAGTTGGGGGCCGCGCAGGCGAATGAGGTCGCCGGCCCCCTCGGCCATGGCCTCCAGGGGCAATCCCGGCGCCCGGCCCCAGCCCTGGGGGTCTGCCGTTTCGGCCACCCCAGGCTTGCTGCGCAGGAGGTAGGGCTCACTGATCGACCAACTGCGGGCGTACTGCATCAGCAGCGGATCGGCTGGAGCAAACACATAGGAGGGATGGCGGGGCACGGCTTCCAGCTGGCTGCGCTCCCCATCGATGCGCACCGCCCGGGTGATCGCCTGCACGAAGCGGCTGCGGGTCACCACCGTGGTCAGATAGGCCACGACCCTGAGCCGCGGGGCATCAAAGCCCTCCGAGGCCATGTCGATACTCACCAGCCAGTCGGCACGGCCGTTCTGGAACTCGGCCAGCCGGCTGGCGGCCTCGGGGTCCTGGGAATGGACGAGCACCACCTGGTCGCCCTCCTCGATCAGCAGCTGGCCCAGGCCGCGGGCGTGGGCGATGTCGCGGGCAATCACAATGCCGCCGGCGCCCGGATGGTGGCGCCGCACCATCTCCAAGCGTTTGCGGGCATTCAGCAACACCCTTAGGGCAATGCTGCTGCCATCGCCTAGGCGGATCGCCCGGCGCAGGTTGCGGGCCCGCCAACTTTCCCGCTCTTCGGCCGAAAGGGGGGAGCGTTCAAGGTCTGGATTGGTGCCCTCCTGGCGGCCGTGGTCGATCCAGCCATCTTGAAAGCGGAATTCCAGGGGCCGCACATCGCCGGCGGCAATCAGCTGGCGCGGTTCGACGCTCAGGTCCGGCGCGATCAACTCGACCATGGCGCCGGCCTCCTGAACCTGGACGCGACGGGCGGAGCAGAACCCCAGGTTGTCGGCCCGAAATGGGGTGCCGGTGAGGCCAAGCCGCAGGCTGGCGCCGGCGGTTAGGGCGCTGAAGGTCTGCCCCCAGGCGCTGGCCTCCGGCTCTTCCGGATCGAGGCCTAGGTGGTGCACCTCATCGGCAATCGCCAGCCAGGCGCCAAGCCCAGCGCCAGCGAGCAGCTCCTGTAGGGCCACCTGGTTGCGGCTGGCCGCCTGGTAGGTGAGCAGCAGGCCATGCCAGGGGCTCGGGCCCCCGGTTGGATCGGCCCCAGCAAAGGCCGGGTCCCAGTCGCGCAGGTCCAAACCGAGGCGGCTGGCGGCCAGGCGCCATTGGCTCGCAATCGAACTGCGATGGGTGAACACCACAAAGCGCTGCAGCCGCCCATCGGCGGCAAGGGCTTGGTACCCCAGGAGGGCGCCGAGGGTTTTGCCGGCCCCGGGACCGGCGTGGATGAGCACGTCCTGGCCGCCAGGTTCTTGGCGCTCCAGGCGGCGGCGCAGCAACTGGATCAGCTGGCTTTGCCACTGGCGCGGCCGCGGCGACTGGACACCTTTGGCGGGGCCGGAAACCAGGGTGAAGGACGGTGCTGCCATGGCGCCATTGTGTCGCCGCTCCAGGGATCGACATCCGGGCCGCAGATTGGGACCACGATCGCTGATGAGAATGGGTGTTTTGGCCCATTCCCAATGGAGCCAGGCTCTCTAGTTTCAAGCCATCAGCCAGCTTCAGGGTGTTCCCCTGCCAGCCCATGGATGCCTGTTTGCCCTTCTCATTTACGGTGGACCATTGGCGTGAGCGTTTCGAGCTCGCTTGGCAGCAGGATTGCGATATTGATCCGATCATCCTGCGGACCCGTTTCCTGCGCCTAAGGGGCTACTGGCAGCAAGCCCGCTGCCTCGACCAGGAATTACTTCCCTATTTCTGAGGCACTAGCCCGGCTCGAAAGAGGTTCGCTGGAGGTCTTAGGCAAAAACCGAAACGAGAAAGGACGCCCATGGGTGCTGAACCAGGCGATTTTTCGATCTCAACGATCAGCTGGTTCTGCCCCAATAAGACGCGAACCTGATCCATGCTTGGCAAAGCTTTTGACTGGTGCTCAAAAGCCTAAGAAGGCTGAAATGCCGTGCCTGCGAAACTGTTTCCTAAGGCGGTTTTTTGTCCCAGGCGGGTCGTGGCCGGCGCGGTGGCTGCCAAGCTGCTCCCCGAAAAGGTTGGTCCTGGCTTGGAGTGTCCACTAGCCACAGAGCTGGGTTTGCCCCCATTTCGGCCGCGCTGGCCCTGGTGGAGCTCCGACCTCCAGACCCTGCGGGACACCCTGCGGAACCCCTCCTTAGGGCCGGATCAGGGGCAGCCGATCCTGACGGATCTAGGCCAAGGCGACCGGTTGCTGTCGTCCCTCGATGGGCCCCTTGATCGGGCCACGAATCGGCCCTTGGGGCAGGGGGATGCCGGGGGCCAAGCCCGGGGCCTGGTGCTCGTGCTCCATGGTTTGGGCGGCTCGAGCCAGGCAGTGGGCGTGCGGCGCCTGGGCCAGCTCCTGCAACGCAACGGCTTTGCCGTGCTGCGGCCCAACCTGCGCGGGGCCGGCCAGGGCCGCCCCCTGGCTAGGGGCTCCTACGCCGCCCAGTGCAATCGGGACCTCCTGCCCTTGCTCGCCCAGGCGCGGCAGCTGGCCCAGGGCCGTCCCCTGCTGGCGGTGGGCCTCTCCCTGGGCGGAACCGTGTTGCTGAATGGCTGCCTGGCCGAGGATTCCCTGGGCTCGCCATCCCCAAGCCCCGGCGCCTTGCCCCGCCTCGATGGCTTGGCCTGCGTCAGTAGCCCCTTGGATCTGGTGGCCTGTTCGGCCCAGATTGACCAGCCCCGCAACCGGCTCTACCAGCGCTGGTTGTTGCAGCGGCTGCATCGGCAGGTGCGGACCGACCCCCAGGCCGATCGACCAGGGGGCTTGCCCACGGATCGAGGGGGCCCGGCGCCATCAATCCGCAGCTTTGATACCCAGATCACAGCTCCGCTCTGGGGCTACCCCTCGGTGGAGGCCTACTACACCGGGGCCAGTCCCCTGACGCGGCTGCTCCAGGGCGCCCAGGGCAGGGGCCTCGGCCTGCCGCCGGCCCTCTGGCTCCATGCCAGCGACGACCCCTGGGTGCCCGCCAATGGCACCAAGGCCCTAGCGGCGGCCCTGGCCAAGTTCAGCAAGGACAGGGGGCCTGGCCGGGGCGATGCGGCGGTGTTGATCACCCCTGGCGGCGGCCACAACGGCTTCCACGGCCAAGGGGATCCGATCACGGCCAGTTGGAGCGATCGGCTGGTACTGGCCTGGCTACTCCGGCTTGTGCAATCAGCCAGTTGATCCAAAAGCCCTAGG
>ERZ889217.1005-NODE-1005-length-15409-cov-11.257978_pt1 | contig 15409 bp, 13 predicted proteins | sample MGYA00521098_ERZ889217 | MGnify/ENA primary metagenome ERZ889217 (study PRJEB32303, sample SAMEA104408613) | aquatic metagenome | biome: Brackish water; feature: Pelagic; material: water | place: Baltic Sea | collected 2014-06-10T22:04:00 | depth 2,362 m ...
GGGAGTGGATGGCTCGGGAGTGGATGGCTCGGGAGTGGATGGCTCAGGAGTGGATGGCTCTTTTTCAGGCTGCCCGCCTTTAGAATCGATCGAGTTGTCTGGCATGGTGGGCTAGCGGGATTGGCGCTTGAAGATGTTTAATTCTCTTAGCCTGCGGTGGAGCGTGCGTCGGCTAATGCCTAATAAAGTGGCGGCCTTGCTTCTGTTGCCGCGAGCGTCTTCCAAGGCTCGAAGAATAAGGGAGGTTTCAGAGTCTCTCAAATTCAAGGCATGGTCTTGTTGCTGATGAGGGATCTGGAGATGAGAAATTGGGGTGCTGGAAAATTGGCCGTTTTTAACGGATGCCGGCAAGTCCCCCAGGGTGATATCCGTGCCCGTGGCCATTACTACGCCGTGTTCTATCGCGGTGCGGAGTTCCCTTACATTTCCAGGCCAATCATATTCTTGTAGTCGGTGGGTGGCCTCCGGGGAAAGTGGGCGAATGGGTTTCCCGTTTTCTAGTGCAGCATCTTTAAGGAAGGCTCCGATCAAGAGTGGGATGTCTACTTTCCGTTCACGCAGGGGAGGCATGGTCAAGGGGACCACGTGCAAACGGAAGAATAAGTCTTCGCGAAATTTTCCCTCGGAGACAAGTGTTGCAAGGTCCTTATTTGTTGCAGCAACAAGCCGGGCATCTGCCGTGATCGTTTGCGACCCGCCCACGCGCTCGAATGTCCTTTCACCTAGAACACGGAGAATTTTGACTTGAGTGGCATGATCTATCTCACCGATTTCATCGAGGAAAAGAGTTCCCCCATTGGCTTGTTCGAACCTTCCGATGCGGCGTTCAAAGGCGCCTGTGAAGGCCCCTTTTTCGTGCCCGAAGAGTTCGCTGGCCAATAGTTCCGGCGTTAATGCAGCGCAATGCACAGCAACAAATTTTTCCTTCGGTCGCGGACTGAGGTGGTGGATGGCGTGGGCCGCGAGTTCCTTGCCGGTACCGCTTTCACCTTGGATCAAGACGGTAGCTCGGGAGGGAGCAACTTGTTTAATTGTCTCAAACACCTCAACCATCGCAGAAGAACGGCCGATCATCCCATCGACGGTATTTTGTTTTCTGACTTTCGATCGCAGTTCTTTGTTCTCACGCGAGGTGTTGCGTTCTCTCAGTGCACGTTTGATCAACATCTCCAATCGATCGATATTCACCGGCTTGGTGACAAAATCGTAGGCTCCGCGCTTCATGGCCTCCACAGCGGTATCCACCGAACCATACGCAGTCATCATGATGCAGATCGGGGGATTAGGCAATTTGGAGACCGCTTCGATCAGGGACATGCCATCTGCACCCCCAAGCCGCAGGTCGGTTAAAATGACGTCCGCCGGAATTGCCTCCTGAGTGGCGAGCGCGCTGTCGACATCGGCAGCAACATAGACCTCAAAAACATCCTCAAGGGCATTGCGGAGCCCGTCGCGGGTGTTTTTTTCATCGTCAACAATCAGAAGGACAGCAGACATTCTTTCGATCATTAAACTCAAAACGTTGCACGGCATCAACACTGCATCTCAAACATGATGCTCTTGGCATGGAGACCACCCGGTGTTCAAGTTGTGTGTTGACGTTGTCCCGAAGGTATCGATACCTTTTGCGGCTCTCATTGCTGCCATCCATGGTTCCAAAAATGGTCCAGATTGGCGGAACGAGATCCCGAATCCCTTAAAAATCTTACAATATCTATGGAAACAGCCACCCGATTGAAACAACTCACCCCATCCCTGACCTTGGCAGTCGACAGCAAGGCAAAAGCCATGAAAGCCGAGGGGATCGAGGTCTTTGGGTTCGGTGCCGGCGAGCCCGACATGGATACTCCTGAGCATATCAAGGCTGCAGCGATTACCGCGTTGCAAGAAGGCCGTACAAAATACACTCCGAGTTCCGGCATTCCCGAATTGCGGCAGGCAATTTCACAAAAATTTCTTAAAGACAACGGGCTTGATTATAAACCTCACCAAGTAATTGTAAGCTGTGGAGCCAAGCAATCGTGCTTCAATGCCATCGCTGCTGTGGTCAATGAAGGTGATGAGGTCTTGATTCCTGCACCATACTGGCTGAGCTATCCCGAGATGGTGAGGATCGCAGGCGGTGAACCCGTGATTGTGCAGACCCGTGAGGAGAATAACTGGAAGATCACCCCTGAAGAGTTTGAGGGGATGATGTCTCCTGCGACAAAGATGATTATCCTGAATAGTCCCGGCAATCCTACTGGCGCAGTCTACACGAAAGAAGAATTGAAAGCCTTGGCTGATGTCGCAGCCGAGGAGGATATTTACATCCTCTCCGATGAAATCTACGAAAAGCTTACGTATGATGGAGCTGAGCATGTGAGCACCGCCTCGGTTTCGCCAGAAGCCTATGACCTAACAATTACAGTGAATGGTTTCAGTAAAGCATATGCTATGACTGGCTGGAGGCTCGGGTATCTCGCAGCTCCAGAATCTGTTGCAAAAATAATTGATTCGATGCAGAGCCACATGACTTCGAATCCGTGCTCCTTTGCGCAATATGGTGGTCTTGCCGCACTCACCGGCGATCAGCAGTGCATTGTGGACATGCGAGAGGAATTTGATATTCGGCGCCAATACATGTTCGAGCGCCTAACGCAGATCCCAGGCATCACTGCGGTCAAACCCCAAGGTGCTTTCTATGTATTGGCAAATATCAGCTCTGTCGGGCTGAAGTCACAGAACTTTGCCGATCGGTTGCTAAGCAAGGGAAATGTTGCAGTCGTTCCTGGTATCGCCTTTGGAGATGATCGTACTGTCCGTCTCAGCTATGCTACTAGCCTAGACGTGATCAAGAGCGGTCTTGATCGCATCGAGGAATTCTGTAAGTCGGTGTAGTGCCTCGCGGTATGCCGCGCAAATTTGATGAACGTCTCACCTCATGCTGTACCAGGTATGGCATGAGGTGTTTGCCTTCTCCCTCTGTAGGTTAAAGGAAGGTTCAGCGTTGTCCTGCGCGGTTGATTAGGAGTTCAGCAATTTTGCGTGCGGCGGAAGTTTTTTGCATGTGGAGGAGGTTTTTTCTCCAAGTGCGCCACAGAGCCGCATCGTTTGCCATTGCCCCCTTCACGAGATTAAGAACATGCATCGGGCTTTGCGATGCTAGGGCGCCGATGGCGGATTGTTGGATCAGGGCAATGTTTCCCTCCTCCTGGCCAGGAACAATGTGGCTGACAACAAAAGGAATCTGTGCGGCGATGGCTTCTTGGACAGTGGCGCCGCCCGCCTTGCCAATGAAAATATGGTGTGATCCCATGAGTTCCGGCATCTTGTCAGTCCAACCAATAAGGTTTCCACGGCGAGGGAGACGCGCTTTGGTCAACGCCGCGTGTGTGGCCTTTCTGCGTCCGGTAATGACGGTGATGGAGACGCCATCCAGTGAGGCAAGCAATTCCAACGTTTCAATCGCACGATCTTGTGGTCCGCCTGGAAAAAAGAGCAGGTTCCATGTGCCGGCACGCGGTGGAGGAGCCGGCATGAAATCTTCGTACTCAAGGTCAACCGGGAATCCAAGGGTGTGGATTTTTTCCTCTGGTACCCCGTCACGACGTAAGACGTCGGCCGTCGGTTCGTCTGTTACAATCGCGCCATCGCATGGGTAGTGATACCACGACTTGCTGATCATCGTGGAATCTGTGATCACCATAAAAAAAGGCACGGGGGGTGACGCGCTGGAGGCGTTGATTTTCTGCAACACATGCCCGAAGACTGGAAAGGTCGAAGCAATTACATCCGGCTTGAACTCACGAATGAGGTCACGAACTGCGTTGTTGAGTTGTGAAAAAAGAGGGGACATTCCTTCGATAACCGCCGGTCGGTTAAGCATTGAGAAGGCAAGTTTCCAGAGAGTCGGATAGTGGTTGATCGCTATGCTATAGCCTCGCTGCATGAGGTTGTTCACAACTGGATTGGTGCGGGTGTAGGGATCGACCACGAGAACCTCTGCCGAACGGTCCACGACCAACGAGATGGCATTTCGGATGTTTCGAGCTGCTGTATTATGCCCATCGCCCATGCTGGCAGTCAGGATTAGGACGCGAATGGGGTTATGGCTCTGATGTGTCACTGGAAAGATAACATCTTTGCAAAAATAAAATCCAAATCAAGCGGCTGGCGTTTTCAGGGGAAAGTGTCATCGGCGCGCTTGCCAAGCTGGGGTGCACTTTTCATGATGCGCTCAATGGAAGAAATTATCCAACTACTCCAAAAAAACGCTCTAATGCCCCGAGACGAAATGGCCCGTTTGCTAAACAAGTCGAAAGACGAGGTAGAAGCGGCTATTGCGGCGTTGGAGGCCGATGGTGTTATTCTTGGTTATCAACCCGTGTTGAATCGTGAAAAATGGGGAACCAACACAGTCACTGCTGTGATCGAGGTGAAAATCACGCCGGAGCGTGATGGCGGGTTTGATCGAATCGCCTCACGCATTGCCAAGTTTGAAGAGGTGAAGAGCTGTTATCTTGTAAGCGGCGGGTACGATTTGTTGATTGTGGTAGAGGCTCCCAATCTCAGGGCTGCAGCTTCGTTTGTGGCTGAGAAGCTCAGTACGATTGATGCGGTGCAGTCCACGGCCACTCATTTCCGTTTGAAGACTTACAAGGAAAACGGAACCTTCCATCATTTTGAAGCAGCTTCAGAGCGCCTTGCTGTCACGCCGTGAGTATTCCAATCGCTGATCACATCCGCGAAATTCCGCGTTCGGGCATTCGCGATTTTTTCGAAATCGTCCAATCCATGGAGGACGTCGTTTCTTTGGGCATTGGCGAGCCCGACTTTGCCACTCCATGGCATATCCGGGAGGCTGCGATCTTTGCCTTGGAGCGAGGGAGAACCGGTTACACTTCGAATCTTGGTCTTCCCCGGCTGAGACGAAGCATTTCAACATATGTAAAGGAACACTTTGGTATCCGTTATGAACCACTTTCCGAAGTCCTTGTCACTGTGGGTGTGTCTGAGGCTATCGATCTGGCATTGCGGGCAATCTTAAATCCCGGGGACGGGGTCCTCTACCATGAGCCCTGCTACGTCTCATATGCCCCGACCATTGTCATGGCGCGCGGTGAGCCGCAGGTCATTCAAACTCGCGATGAGGATGCATTTGCTTTGCGTGCTTCGGATTTGGAGAAGGCAATCAGACCAAATACCCGGGCCCTCATGCTTAACTTTCCGACCAATCCAACCGGAGCGACGATGTCCCCTGAGGAGATGGAAAAAATCGCCGCAGTATGCGTGAAACATAATCTAGTGGTGCTAAGCGATGAGATCTATAGCGAATTGACCTTCGACGGGGGAACCCACACAAGCATTGTGACATTTCCTGGTATGAAAGAACGAACGGTTTTTCTACACGGGTTGTCCAAAGCATTTGCGATGACCGGATGGCGGATTGGCTTTGCCTGTGCGCCGGCGCCTCTCATCGAGGCAATGATGAAAATCCACCAGTATTCAATTCTTTGTGCCTCGATCATGGGGCAGGATGCCGCGATTGAAGCACTGGAGCATGGTGAGACAAGCGTCGCTGCGATGAGAGCGGAATATCAGATGAGGCGTAACTATATCGTTTCATCGCTCAACGAAATGGGGCTCGATTGCCGCTCGCCGCGCGGGTCTTTCTATGTGTTTCCAAAAATCACATCGACTGGTCTGTCGAGTCGTGAATTTTCAATGGGCTTGCTTAACTCGAAGATGGTTGCAGTGGTTCCTGGGACAGCCTTCGGAAAATGCGGTGAAGGGCATGTGAGATGCAGTTTTGCTACAGGACTGGAGCAAATCAAAGTCGCGATGACTCGTATGGCAGAGTATTGTAGCGAGTTGAGATCCGCGTAGCCTAGGGTTGCTTCTAATCAGGCTATAGCTGGTTGCTGTTGCGTAAGGCAATGAAACGCCCCTAAGCCCCAGATGAGTTCGCGGCAGTCGATGGGAACGATTCGCCGTTCGGGAAATGCTTCATGAAGGGCTGAAAGTGCCCAAGAGTCGTTTGCCTCGCCGAATACAGGAAGTAGGACAACGCTGTTTGCGATGTAAAAGTTCGCATAGCTAGCGGGAAGCCTTTGTCCTTCGCGCATGATACGAGTGGGCATGGGGAGGGTGAAGACGTGCAGGGGTTCTCCGCCAGGCATTCGGGTCGTATGTAAGCGGTCGAGATTGCGCTGAAGAGGTTCGAAATTAGGGTCTGACTCGTCTTCCTCCACGGTAGTAATGACAGTGGCGGGGGCGATGAACCGCGAAATGTCATCCACATGGCCATCCGTGTCGTCGCCTTCGATGCCGTCACCAAGCCATATGATGGTTTTGAATCCGAGAGTATCGCGGAGTTTTTTTTCGATTTGTGTTTTATCAAGCGACGGATTGCGATTGGCGTTTAGCAAGCAGCTTTCCGTGGTCAGGACAACGCCTTGCCCATTCGAATCGATCGAGCCCCCCTCAAGGATGAAATGCGATTCGTCAATGAGAGGCACGCCTAGAGCCTTTGCAATAGCTGGAGGGACCGCATTGTCCTCGTCGAAAGGCGATAATTTGTATCCCCAGGCATTAAAGCCAAAGTTCACGGCAACTAATCGTGGGTTCTCATTGCGCACCAAAAAGACGGGACCGTGATCCCTGCACCAAGGTTCGTCGGTTGGAATGTGAAAAAACTCGATCCGTTCGGGCGGGCAGGATTTCAGGAGTTGGCGGACATTTTTTTCCTGCGACGGGCTGATGACATTGATGCGGACAATTTCAGATTGAGCGAGTGCCTCGGCCATTTTCACAAATGTTGGAATGACTTTGTCATAACTTCCAGGGAAGCTGTTTCCTTCTGCGTGGGGCCATGAAATCCAGGTCGCTTCATGGGGTTCCCATTCCGCTGGCATCCTGTAGCCATTTTCCGAAGGAGTCGCGTGCATCATGTGGAGCTGAAGTTTCATTCCCCAGTCAATCAGGACAAGGCGAATCTCTAAAAAAGTGGAGTTATTTAAAAATGAATTCCTCAATAAAGATTTCGTCCGGATGTGAATTATTAGCGCATTTAGAAATCCACCCTTGACCACAGAAATGCAGAGAAGTGCACTGGGGCATGGATTTTTCCAAGAGCGACTATTTTATCAATCGCGAGTTGAGTTGGTTGGAGTTCAATCAGCGTGTATTGGACCAGGCGTTCGACGTCTCCAACCCGTTGCTCGAACGCTTGAAGTTCCTTTGTATTGTGAGTTCGAACTTGGACGAGTTCTTTGAGGTTAGGGTCGCGGGTCTTAAACAACAGAAACTGATCGGAGCCTCACGCGTCGAAGCCGATGGATTGTCCTCGAGTGAGACGTTGGCGAGGATCAGTACCCGTACCCGCAGGATGGTCGATGACCAGTATCGCTGTTGGCGAGAGATGCTCCAACCTGCTCTTGAGCTAGAAGGGATTCGCTTTCACAACTACCCCAATGTCCCCCCAGAGGAATGCGAGCATTTCGAGCGCTACTTTCTGGATTTGATCTACCCAGTTCTTACACCCCTTGCAGTCGATCTTGCCCATCCCTTTCCACAACTTCTCAATAAAAGCCTTAACGTAATTGTTGAGCTTGAGGGGGACGATCTCGGAACGGATATCGCAGTCGTCCAAGCTCCTCGAATCCTTCCGCGGGTCGTTCCTTTTCCAAAAGGGAAGGATGGCGCAGACTACGTTTTTCTCGGGAATATCATTCAAAATCATGTTCAGTCCCTCTTCCATGGGGTGAAAGTCAAAGGTGCACACTTGTTCCGTGTGACACGCAACAGCAACCTGTACGTCGATGAGGAGGAGGCGGGAAATCTTCTTAATGCAATCGAGGATGAGCTTAGAAAGGTGAATCGTGGCGCTGCAGTACGATTGGAAGTAAAATCGGATTGTCCTCCCCAAGTGCTCGAGCGCCTTCTCGAAATCTTCAATCTTGAAGAGGAGGATGTCTTCCGCATCGACGGCCCGCTGAACTTCTCCCGACTCATGCCGCTGGCAACGCAAATTGACCGGCCTGACCTACGTTATAAGCGCTTCACTCCTTGCACCGTGGTGTCCTTGGAGGCGGAATCAGATTTGTTTTACCATATCCGCAAAGGCGACATTTTGCTGCACCATCCCTACGACAGCTTCCAGACGGTGGTGGATTTTTTGGCACAGGCAGCGGAGGATCCGCACGTCCTTGCGATCAAGCAGACTCTCTACCGTACGAGTTCAGACTCGCCGATTGTGCACTCGCTGATTGCCGCTGCCCGTAATGGAAAGCAGGTCACTGCGGTGATTGAGTTGAAGGCGCGGTTTGACGAGGCTGCGAATATCAATTGGGCACGTCTCATGCGAGAAGCCGGTGTGGATGTGGTTTATGGCGTGACTGGTTTGAAGACCCACGCAAAGGCGATGCTCGTGATTCGCAGTGAAGGCGAAAAGATCCGTCGGTATGCACACATGGGGACAGGGAATTACCATCCCTCGACTGCTAAAATTTATACAGATCTCAGTCTCCTGACAGCGAGAGAATCTTTGACCACCGACCTTGCTGAGACATTCAATTGTCTAACTGGTGTGTCGAGATTTCCCTCCATGCGGGAGTTGATGGTGGCCCCATGGTCCCTGAATGAGGGTTTTACCAGCCACATCGAAAAGGAAATCGAGCATGCCATAGCCGGACGGCCCAGCGGGATTTATGCGAAGGTGAACTCGCTAGTGGAGGAGGGGATTATCCAAACACTCTATCGAGCATCTGCAGCCGGCGTGCCTGTCAGGTTGTTGGTTCGGGGCATGTGCGCCCTCAAGGTTGGCATTCCGGGGGTGAGTGAAAATATTGAAGTGCGTAGCATTGTCGGCCGATTCCTTGAACACAGCAGGATTTACCATTTTACAAATGGCGGAGAATCCGAGACCTATCTAGGAAGCGCTGATTGGATGCCTCGAAATTTGTTTCGCCGAGTGGAAACTGTTTTTCCGCTTCGATCTCCTGGCATGTGTAAGCATGTGATGGAAATCCTTGATTGGTTCTGGCGTGACAACGTGAAAGCCCAAGTGCTGCAGACCGATGGTACATACTCTTTTAGGAAGCGACTTTTAGAAGAACCGTTGTTTGACGCCCAAGCGGAATTCCTTGCAGACTCTCAAAATCGCCGCAAAGCACGGCATGCTCCCAATGATAAGGGGGGGATTTCCCTCGACACTCGGACCCCAGCGAAATAGTCGTCAACACACAATGAGCTCTCACAGTGAAATCACCCTCTTCAGGGAATGCGATGCCGTTCAGATTCCAAGCGGCCACCCAATTGTTCTTCCATCGGGAATGTCCGTGGTAATAACCCAGTCGCTGGGGGGCACCTTTACCGTTGCAACACCCGGAGGATTGGCTCGAATTGACATTAAAGATGCCGATGCCTTGGGATTGGATCCGGAAAAAGGAATTGAAAAAATCAAAGTATCAGGTGATCTCGACCAGGCAGTTTGGAATCAACTGAAGTCTGTATTCGACCCGGAGATTCCGGTCAATGTGGTCGACTTGGGGTTGATTTATGATTGTTCGCTGAATTCTGTCGACGGGAAAACCACGGTTCTCGTGAAGATGACGCTGACCGCTCCAGGTTGTGGCATGGGACCGACCATTGCTGCCGACGCACGAGCCAAGATTCTTGCACTTGAAGGCATCGACGAAGCCGATGTCGAGTTGGTATGGGATCCAGCATGGAACCAGTCGATGATCAGTGAGGCCGGCAAGATGAAGCTTGGAATCCTCTGACCCGGTTCATCATTTTCTTGATTTCGAGAACCAGAAGACGGCAAGACCTGCCGCAATGGCCATGGCGTTGACGAGATAGAACGGTAAGTAGATGCGTTCTCCGGGGAGGGGTAGTTCCACATTCATCGAAAAAACTCCTACCACAAGGTTCGCCATCATGATGGCAATTGTCCACAAAGTGAATTTCTTGATGAGTGTGTTCAGGTTGTGACTGACAATTGATGCGCGAGCATCCATGAGGCCCGCGATAACTTGGGAGTAGATCTCCGAGCGCCTGAGGCACTGCTGGTTTTCGATGATGATATCCTCGAGGATACCAGTTTGGTCATGGTCGAAGCCCAGTCTTCCCGCCAAGGACTTCATTTTGTCGAAAAGCGCTCCATTGGAGTTTATCGCATTTAGTATGTAAACGAGGCTTTTTTCCAATGCGAACATGTTGAGCAGATAGCGAGTCTCCATGGAAGTGATGATGCGTCGCTCGAGTGAGTCGGAGAGCATGTTTATGGCTTTCAGGTGACCTTCAAAGTGGCTGATGCTTTGATATAGGAGTCGCAAGACCACATCTTGGATCGAAAAAATCCGGAGTGGGGCGCGTCCTTCGAATAAGGGAGCATCGTCCGGCATGACGATCACCACGCGGTCTTCGTAAATAAAAACACCTGTAGAGGTGAGTTTGAGCAGAAAATTGTCATCCGCTGAAAAGCTTTTCGGGCGTTTGAAAATAAATGCGGCATGATCGGTCTCGAACTCGAGCCGGGAGAGTTCCTCTGGATCCAGGGAAGACTGCAACGTGTGGTAATCAATGTTGTAGTATTCCATGAGGTCAGCCTCGTCTTCAATCGTCGGGCTGTTGAAAACTATGATCTGGGCATCCGCTGGTTCGCATTTGACTACTGTCCCGGCTTCCTCGGCGACGCGGAAATACGAGCGTACCCCCCCCGGTCGCACCGTGAGCATGGTGTCGATGGATTCTAAATCGGTGAGGGGTGCCTCAATGCCTGCGAATTCCGACATACTGATCAATCTGCCGATTTTCAAAAGCACGTCGATGCGAATTTTTCATCTGCTTTTTTAAAGCCTGTTTACGAGGAAGCGTCATTGCATTTTTGGTGCAGGCATTGTTTCTTCAAAAGTACGGGCTAATCTCATGCGAATGCCTCGAATTCGTTTTCAAATAGTGCCGCCGATCGACCGTTCTCAGGAGTCGTTGTCAATTCTTGGAGTCCATGAGTTGCTAGGTGGCGGGGATGTGTCTCGTGCCATGGAGCTTCGCTGGGAGCCCCCATTTCATGTAGGCGAGATTGAAATTCCCCGAGGCGAGCATTTGAGGTTTCGCGTTATTCGAACCACTGGCAAGGCGTTGGAGGTTGATGCTTTCGGACGCCGAGTTGCTGAACGCGCTCATGAGGTATTTTTGGATGCCACCTTGGAATACATTGTCGCTGATTGGGAGGACAGATTTGCGGGGTGCTTGGAGGGCGTGACTGTGACTTCACGCCTTCTGGGTTGTGATCGGGAGTTGATGGTTTGGTTGCCTCCCTCTTATTTTAATCAGGAGTTCGCCCAATTCCCTCTAATCCTTGGCTTCGATGGGGCCAGGTTTTTTGATCCAAGGACGAGCCCTAGTGGAATCGATTGGGCCTTGGACGAGTGGGTGGGATTGTTGTCACGCCGGGGAGTGATGCCGGAAAGTATTGTTGTAGGGATTGTTCAATCGCTTGGCACTTCAGAGGAGGGGATTCCTTTGCGGGATGTCGAGTTGTCCGAGGAAAATGAAGGGAGAATGTTTACTCGGTTTGTTATTGAGGAGGTGGTTCCATTTTTGGAACAGCGCTATAGAACGATCCCAAAAGGTGCTGCACGAACGCTTATTGGAACGGGGTTGGGAGCGCTCCGCGCATTTTGGACGTCAATCAAGCACCCTGACGTCTTTAGCCGGACTGTCTGCCTTTCCACCTCATTCGAAGATATCTCGCAATCTATTCCCTCATCATCGCTCAGCTTGCTTGCCTTGGAGAAAATGGAATGCGCTCCCGGCATCGGACGCTTTTATTTCGATTATGGTGATACGGGTTTGGATGAATGTTATGAAATCTACCACTCGATACTGGGCGGATTGTTGAGCGAGCATGGATGGATCTTTGGGGGGGGAGATCTAGTAGTTCATCGCGTTGCCGGAGGGAGGCATGACGACTCCTCTTGGCGTCACCGCGTGGGAGATGCGTTGCGCTGGGTCGCGTCCTAAGCCTCCCGGTAGTGAAGACTGAGGACCTTGATCGACTCCCCGTTTTTTTCCGCTGTGTAAAAAAACAATCTTAGGGACATGAATCCCTGGATCCATTGGTATCCAGCCAAAGTCAAGAGGACATCTTGTTCACGGTTGCGATCCCTCAACATCAGTCGGCCAGGTCCGTATTTTTTATCCACATTCCTGCGGACTTCGTCAAAGAAGCGCTCATATTGAACTATGTCCCAAGTCTTGTTGCCGTATTGCAATTCTACTTCGGAAAGGCCTCCGTTTTTGAAATAAAAGACCGTGCGTTCCAAATGGCGTTGAGGGATCCCCTGAACAACAATCGTTTCTCCCCCCGATGTTTTTGTTCGTTCAACAATGTTCGCCTTTGTTCCTGAGAGGCTCTGTTCGATACGCTTCACTGGGTCGCCCCACTGAAAGTTGAATGGCACCTGAATCTCAGTCACGGCATGGGCGCCGGAACCCATTAACACGATAATGCATATTACAATTGAAAGCCGTGAAGTGGACATTTATTTGAATTTCCTCAGAACCAGCCTTCACGTCAACTGCCGCAATCGTGCCATGGACAAAATGGTTTTAAAAAAAACTCATTGCCAAGATTCTGAAAAAGGGCGAATACCCAGCTTGCAGAATTGATCAGGAATTGGTGGACAGCCCAGGAAGACACTTTCGGGCGGTTTGAAACCCGGAAGTCGGGAACAGACCTCGATCGTTTGCGAAAAGATACTAAAGTAATAATATGGGTACCAAACTCTATGTCGGCAATCTCTCGTTCAATACGACAGAAATTGCCATCCAAGACCTGTTCTCACAATTCGGCACAGTTTCCGAAGTCCTGCTCATGCAAGACAAATTCACAGGTCGTTCCCGTGGATTCGCATTTGTGACGATGTCCTCAGACGCCGAAGCCAAGGAAGCCGTCAACCAAGCCACAGGGCGTGAGTTGGATGGCCGTGCGCTCACAGTCAATGAGGCTCGCCCACGTGAGGATCGTCCTGCCGGTGGCGGCGGCGGATTCGGTGGACCTCGCCGCGACTCGCGCGGTGGTGGGGGCGGAGATGATCGCCGTTTCAGTGGCGGTGGCGGAGGCGGAGGACGCCGCGATTACGATCGCCGCTAATTCATTTCTAGTTTAATCAAAGAGGTGCCTGGCATAGCTGGGCACCTCTTTTTTTTTGAAACTTTCCATTGACGACATAATCTTGGGAAGCTAAATAGAAATCCTCTCGCGCGGGTGTAACTCAGTTGGTAGAGTGCAACCTTGCCAAGGTTGATGTCGCGAGTTCGAGTCTCGTCACCCGCTCCACTTCCCTCCATTTTTTATATCCTGGTCCATTTGCAGGGGGGATTGTTTTTATAATTACTGGCTCCAGTAAATTTGTGATTGTGTTTTTTTCTGAGAAATCGTCTCTGGCATTTAGATGAATATTCTCATTGAACTCTCCCTATTTGGCATAGCTGTTATTGGTGTTATTGCTTTTGGAATTTGGAAGGCACGGGATGAAATCCACGCGGGCGAGGCTGGGGCAAGTGGTTACTTCTTGGCTGGTCGTGGACTTACTTGGTGGCTTGTTGGGTTCTCGTTGATTGCTGCTAATATTTCGACCGAACAGTTTGTTGGGATGTCCGGTTCAGCTGCCAACTGGCTTGGTATGGCAGTTGCCTCCTATGAGTGGATGGCCGCAGTCACATTGGTAGTAGTTGCCTTTCTCTTTTTGCCACGGTTTCTTCGCACAGGGATTTACACGATACCGGAATTTCTCGAATACCGCTTTGGTGTATCGGCGCGGGTGGCCATGGCTTTGCTGACAATTTTTATCTTGGTCGTAGTGCCTACCGCATCGGTGATTTTCAGCGGCGCTAAGTTCATTTCCGGATACTACGCCGGCATGCCGATTCTCGGCGACTTGGTGACTGGATGCTGGTTGATCGGAATTCTTGCGGCTGCTTATGTGTTTGTAGGGGGTCTCAAAGCTTGTGCTTGGACAGATTTGATTTGGGGAGCCGGTCTGATTGTCGGCGGCTCAGTTGTAATGTTTCTCGCCTTCCAAACTTTGGGGGAAACCCCTGCTGAAACCCTTATTGCAACAAAAGTTGCAAATTCCCAAGCTACAGTTGAAAGCTTGCAGGGAGCCAGTGCCTGGGACCGTCTTTGGTTGCTGAACGATGGGGTGGATGGTGAGGCGGTTGCGGTTAACGGGACCAATGGCTCGGGGGGCAAGCTTCACATGGGGCGCCCGATCGAAGACACAGACATTCCATGGTCTGCTTTGTTGCTCGGCCTTTGGATTCCAAATTTCTTTTACTGGGGTCTCAACCAGTACATTGTTCAACGCACCCTCGGGTCTAAATCACTGGCGGAGGGTCAGAAGGGAATCGTCTTTGCTGCATTGCTTAAACTCATTATTCCGTTCGTTGTCGTGATTCCAGGGATCCTCGCCTACAACCTATTTTCTTCGGACCTGCACCTTTCCGCAGCCTCAAAAAACGTGATCGCTTTTGAGGCCGCGGCTGACACATCCACGGTGACACTCGAAGAATCCGTGCCGGCACTTCAACCGGAACTTGCCGCACGTGCCCTTGAGCGAAACGCCAAACTCGCCGGCGTTGCTCCGGGTGCCGTCGGGGATCCCATCATTCTCGCACAAAAAATCAATGTGCTGTCCGCGCAAGCCATTGCAGCAAATCCTGGGATTACCGAAGGTCCGCGCCTTGTCGGATATGACTACGATGCGGCATTTCCAGTCCTAGTGCGCAATCTGCTGCGGGAACATTGGTATCTTTCCTGGTTTGTCTTGGCCGCTCTTTTTGGGGCTGTTGTTAGTTCATTAGCCTCAATGTTAAATTCAGCCTCAACAATCGCCACCATGGATCTTTACGCTAAAGTAACCAAGACGACTGATGGACTTAAGTTGGTGAAAGCCGGCCGTGTTTTTGTTGTCCTCTTTGTCTTGGTGGCGATTTTGGTGGCTCCGAATTTCGACAATCCGAAACTCGGCGGCATCTTCAAAATCATCCAAGAATTTCAAGGATTCATCTCCCCGGGTATTCTCGCGATTTTTATCATCGGATTTTTTATTCCAAGGGCACCTCGTTACGTCGGTCTCATGGGAATTCTACTCAATGCCGTTGCTTATGGTGCCCTGAAGTGGGGGGTGGGTGACGCAATAGTGTCTGCTGGCCTTTGGTTTGCGCCAACAATCTCGTTTCTCGACCGAATGGCACTTTGCTTCCTGCTTGTTCTTTTGGCATCCGGCATTGCCACGCTGCTTCATCCTTTGAAGGAACCAGCAAAACTTCCCATCAATGAATCAATGTCGCTAGAACCCTCCAAAATTGCAGCTTTTGGAGGTGTTGCCGTAGTCGTTTTGACGGCAGTTCTCTACAT
>ERZ889217.1006-NODE-1006-length-15394-cov-10.844318_pt1 | contig 15394 bp, 15 predicted proteins | sample MGYA00521098_ERZ889217 | MGnify/ENA primary metagenome ERZ889217 (study PRJEB32303, sample SAMEA104408613) | aquatic metagenome | biome: Brackish water; feature: Pelagic; material: water | place: Baltic Sea | collected 2014-06-10T22:04:00 | depth 2,362 m ...
CCGACACTCTCCGAGATTGATTACTTGGTCAATTAAGAGCTCATCGGTTTCACTCGTGAGTGAAAACGACCGCTGACCATTGCTCTAGTTCAATACGATCGACTTCTCGTAATGGTCGTAGCGCCTCAGCCACATGTGCATAGTTTTGCGTCAAAACTCCGCTGATAATTAAGAATCCAGTGGGGCTGACAAGCCGTCGCAATTGTTCACTCAGTTCAATGAGCGCCGGAGCCAAAATGTTGGCTACGACGATCCTCGCTGGCGATTTAATCTGCTCAAGCGCATCAGTGCTCACACTCCATCGATCAGTAACCCCATTACTCTCGGCATTGGCACGCGAAACTTCAATAGACGCGGCGCTGATATCAATTCCCGTGGCGCGACGCGCTCCGAGGAGCAAAGAGGTGATTCCAAGAACACCGCTACCACAGCCGACATCAATAACTTCGTCGTCCAACAATAAGTATTTTTCGATCGCTAACAAACTTGCCATCGTGGTCGGATGATCACCCATACCGAAGGTACTACCCGGCTCAATCGTGACAATAAGGGCCTCTTGCGAATTATCCATCGCTCTCAGGATCTCATCAATCTGTGCTGCGGATGACCACTGAGGAGCAATCACGAGACGTTTTCCCACAAGCACGGGTTTGGCAAACGCCCTCCAGTTATCCCCCACATTTTCGTCAACTTCACTCAAGATCCATGTCGCCGACCAAGATAAAGAATTCAAGACTTGGGTCACGACTTCTCGATCGTTGCCGAGCGATGTTTGTAAGCGCACCTCGTGATCCGTATCCCAGTGCTCTTCAATCGCCACAACACCAAGCGACCACAACACATCACTAACTAACTCAACCTGCTCCGCAGTCGTCGAGACGATAATCGACAGAGCCATGCTCTTAATCGAGTCTCCGTAGTTTTTCTTTATAGATCGCCGCCCGCGCAACATAGGAGGCAGCACCCATAGCGATCTCTGCTGGTCGAGCTTTATCTAATTTGATAACGGCGGGGACCCCCACGGCAAGGGCCCCACTAGGCACTTCAAGTCCATTTAAAAGTACTGCGTTGGCAGCCACCACTGCTCCCGAACGCACGATCACACGGTGCATTACAATTGAGCCGTTACCCACCAAACAGCCATCTTCGATCGTGCACCCCTCAAGATGAACGATATGACCAATCACGCAATCGTTGCCGACAATTGTCGGAAAAACATGGGTGGTGTGCAGCACCGAACCGTCTTGAATTGACGTCCTATCACCGATGATGATGTCCCCGTCGTCTCCCCGCAGGACCGCCCCGGGCCATATCGAACTATGAGTCCCAATGGTGACTGATCCTATGATCACAGCATCCGGGTGAACATAGGCATCGGGATGAATCGTTGGGATACGTTCACCCAAGGCGTAAATCGGCACGAGTGAAAATTAGCACTTTTGCCTACCCTAAGGCACTGTTCATCCTTCACGATAGGGTTGCTTTCCATGTCTCGAAGGATTGAAATTGAGTTAACAAGTTTGCGCTCCGATGGTACTTGGACGTGGCGCGCGGCTGGCGCACGCGAGCCCAAAGGTATTTTGCAGCCAAGCGTCCTTCCACAGGAATCAAAAACCGGTGATGTACTGAAAGTGGAAGCCGACTTCGATATTGACGGCATCACCGTCTTGGGTGTTGTGCAAGGTCGCGTCAAGGTTGACAAAGTAGAGACGATTACCGTCAAAGGAAATGACAGGCCTTTTGAAGCCGTTACTCAGCAACTCGCACGAAAAGAAAAAAGTGATCGTGGCGATCGACGCGATCGTCCCGCACGAGGCGATCGTCCTACCCGTGATGGTGCACGTGATGGTGCACGTGCTGGCACTGGCCCAGATCGCCGACCGCGCCGCGATGGTGCGCCAACAACAGCGACCGATAAGACACGAACTCCACGCCGCCCACATTTTGAAGCGCCACCTGAATTACCTCAGCGTCCCCGCGCTAAGCGGCTCAAGCCGCTCAACGTCAATCGTAAAGCTGTCCTGAGCGAACTGCCCGAAGAGCAGCGTTCAATTGCTGAGTTGGCTCTGCAAGGAATGCAGACAGTGCGTCAACGGATCAAGGATGCCAATCTCGCTTTAGCAGAGCAAGGCAAACCAACCATGCCAGAACAAGCTGTTGTGCAGATGGCGGAGAATCTTCTCCCCCGCTTACGAGTAGCAGAATGGCTTGACCGAGCACAGGCCGCCAAGCGTGATTTGGCTGAACTCGATCTCGGAGATCTTCGAAGTGTCGTCTCTGCAGCATCCGATCCGTTGATTGAACGCTCAGAAAACTGCCGCGAACTTGTCGCTGAATTGCGCAGTGGTTTAACGGCTCGCGCCGAACAGGACTACCAGAAGTGGTTGCAAGACATTGAAGCCTCCCTTGGAGTGGGACGTATCGTTCGAGCCCTCAAACTCTCTGGTCAGCCACCCAAAGCAGGAGCCATATTTCCCGATGAATTGGGTCGTCGATTGGCAGTGGCAACTTCATTAAGTTTGATTTCAGATGCACCGAACGAGCGTTGGATTGCCGTTTTAGAAGCCGTTGCCTTCGCTCCGATTCGCTCTCAAATAATTGTCACTTCGAAGCCTGAAGTGCTTTCAGTTGAGTTGACCAAAACGGTTCAACGATTGAGCGCCCTCATTCCGCAAATCGCTCTCGCTTTGGGCATCGAGGTAACGGCTTCAAGCCACACACCGAAACCTTTGCGAGCCGTGCGTCCGCCCACAAAAAAATTGCCTCCAAAGCCACCTGCAACCCCTCTCACCGCTGCCCCAACGCCTGTGCTTGAAGCAGCAGTAGTGGCACCTGAGTCGCCAGCCAAGCCAGAAGGCGAAGTCGAAGTGACCCTCGAGAATGAGCAGACCCCAGTGGTTGCTGAAGTAGTCGAAGTGACCCTCGAGAATGAGCAGACCCCAGTGGTTGCTGAAGTGCTCGAAGACGCCGTCATCGAACCCACAGTTGACTGACAGTTAGTCGGCGCACCTCTGGTGCTACTACCGTCAATGGTATGAGCGACATCGTTACCTACAGCACCGACGGCCGCGTCGGAATTATCACCCTCAACCGTCCTGATGCACGTAACGCCATCAATGGTGAGGTTGCCCAAGCAATGGAAGCGGCAATCGATCAACTTGAGGCTGACGATGAGATCTGGGTAGGTATTTTGACTGCCAATACAGAAGGCCAAGAACGGCCAGTCTTCTGTGCTGGGGCCGACCTCAAGGCAATCAACTCCGGCCAGGCTGCTCACATCAGCACACGTCGTGGCGGGTTTGCCGGTTTCGTCTACCGTGAGCGCCGCAAGCCAATCATCGTCGCCGTTGATGGTCTTGCCACCGCGGGTGGATGCGAGATTGTTCTTGCGGCAGATCTAGTTATTGCGACGACCCGTTCATCCTTCGGGTTAGCCGAAGTGAAACGTAATCTCATCGCTGGAGCAGGTGGGTTGTTCCGACTTCCGCGTGCCATTGGTCAAGCCGCCGCAATGGAAATGATTTTGACTGGAGAACCCCTACCGGCTGAACGCGCTTTCCAATTAGGACTCATCTCTCGGCTAGTTGCCCCAGGTGAAGCAATGAATGAAGCCCACAAGTTGGCGCTACAAATCACTGCGTGTGCGCCATTGGCGGTATACGCCAGTCGCAAAGTTGTATTGGCCGCGGCCTATCAGACAGATGAAGAACTGATTGACTTGACGAATCAAGAATTTGCCAAAGTCATGGCATCAGGTGACACTAAAGAAGGTCTCACGGCTTTCATCGAAAAACGCACACCAAACTGGACTGGTCAGTGAATCGTCGGCCCTAGAGGTCGCGAAACAATAATATTGCGTGCCTTAATTCCCGCTCGTTCGTAGAGGTTCTTCGTTTCACGATCACCTGGCAAAGCATTGGCTTCGATTGCTACACAATGCGTTGATACAGCGAACTCCATCGCCGCCGCCAAAAGTGCATCTCCGAAACCAAGTTGGCGTGCCTGCTCAACAACGAAAACCCGATCCACGGTATAGACCATTCCGCGTGCTGGGATGATGTCGATTGTGCCGCGCAAAAAACCAATCACTGCCCCGTCAATTTCTCCAACAAAACTACTTTCCACAACATCTTGCGGGGGCAGTGTTATTAATGAGGCGTGTTCTGCTAGCCAAGCAATTCCGCCTCGCTGATCCAGCAAAAGATTTCGATACTGCGCATCCAAATCCAACACAACCGACATATCAACGATATGCGCCGGACGGACAGTTGGGTCAATACTCATGAAGTCCCAACAGGGTTATCAGAGAATATTGCGCTTTTCATTACGAAGAAAATAGAGGACAAGCGTCATCGCCGATGGGACACATCGGAGCACCTTTGCGGACCAAGAGGAAACACTGAGTGCACATTCGCTCATCGGGTCGCTTCGGCAGAATGCCAGACTCAGGGTCATTAGAGGCTTGAATATCTTCCTCTTCCTCCTCGGCTTCTTCCTCGTCATCTTCACTGCGACCCTTGACAGCAGCATCAAGGATCTTGGCTAAGTCCGACTCGATATCGTCTTCGCCCAACAAATCGTCGTCGTCGTCATCATCTTCTTCTTCGGCAGCAACAGCTTTTTTTGCTTTTTTCGCTTTCTTCTTCGAGAGTGCGGTGACCGGCTCTTCATCCTCTTCGGCAGGTAGTTGAACCTCGTCCTCTAAAGCGCCGTCGTCGATCTCATCATCTGAATCGTCTGCAAGCAGATCATCGGGATCCTCGTCAACATCATCGCCATCTTCGAGGAAACCCTCCGCCAGATCATCCGGGTCCACAACATTGTCTTCTTCTGCTGCCATTTTGTCTCTAACTCCTAAAGTTGATTCGCCAAAAAAACGCGAGGCGAGCGCGGATGTTAGGCATAGAACGCCTGATAACCGTGGGATAGTGAAGTGACTCCCGTCACACCATGATCCGAACTCTCACTACTGGCCTCCACGCTTTGCTTCTGCACGTCTTTCAGCCGCTAAACGCTCAAGTTCAGGTTCCTCAGTGGTGAGGTGAGTCATCGCCTCAGCAACGGCCTTATGCCCCGCCTGCTCGCCGATCAGTCGATGCATTTCAATCGCCACTCGGCGATACGCCGGGTGCCCTTGTGGGGAGGAACGCAATTCCAGCATGTGCATCGCCTCTCTGGCGTTGAACTGCATCACGTAGCGCACTCGGTAGGCCATCGACACTGCGTATGTGGCTTGCTGAGGGAACTCTGGTTTGAGATCGTCATATAACGCCGCTGAGCGGTTCATGACCTCATCGAAAACGGGAGTCATGCCCGCTTCATCAATCAGATCCGGTCGTGTATAGCCATGATTGGCCGAAAGTGGTTGCCATTCAATAGTCAGCAAACGATGCCGCTGCATATCGCGAAAAGCACCGTAATCCGACAGCACATCAAAGCGATAGTCAATTCGTTCGAACGCTCGGCCTGGACGATGACGGCGATTCTCACGCTCACCAATGTACGACTTCAGGATGGCCACTTTCTCATCATGCCCAAGACGTTGCACGCGTTGCAGAATCTGCGTCTCAGGCAAACTTGTATGCGAATAACAGATGGCTGCTATTAATTTATCTTCACCTTCAGGATCAAAATCTGTCAACACGACTGCGGCGCTGTGATCCACCGGAGTCTCATCAAACAGACCTCGGACAACCTCTTGAGTATTTTCCCGGTTGTCGCTCAGATAGTCACTCCAACGACCACCGCGATCCGCAAGGTCAACTCGTCGCAAGAAACTCGGGATGACCTTACGCAATTCTTCCAACATCAAATCAGCGTATTGTCGCGCTTCTGGCAAAGGATGCGCCCGCATCCGAATCAACATTGCTTCGTAAGACTGACCGCTGCCATAAATGCCAACGTTAGATAGAGAAGCAGCGGGCAAGACCCCGCGTACCGCATCAAGGGCCTTAGCGCGCGTGGCCATCCGAAAGACGAAATCACTGTCAGCGGGATCCCGCTTCACGGTGGCACGAATGTGCTCGGTGACTTTCTCCATCAGAACTGAATATGAGTCAAACATGCGATCTAAATCGCCGACGTAGCGCGTCCCAAAACGGGAGGTCAAAACTTCGGGGTCCCGATAGAAACGGTACCGACCAGCCAGACGTGCGTCGTAAGCGATATAACGAGTGCTCTGCTCCAAATAACTGGCGAGTCGTCCCCATTCAAGAATCTTGGTCAGAATATTGCTGGCTTGTTCACAAGCGAGGTGAACCCCACCTAATTGAGCGACGGAATCATCGCCATACTCGAAGAAAACCTTCTCGTAGAGTTCTTCAGCTCTTTCCAAGCCAATCGTGGCATCCACGCTTTGATCACCGGCGATGTCTAGGTCCCCAACAAACTCATCAAGAAATAAACGCCGCAAGCTTTTATGCGTACGGCTATATCGAGCAAACAAAGCACCCTTAACCACCTCAGGTAAGTTCACTAGGGCGAAAACTGGACCGTCCAAATTAGTGAAATAACGTCGGAGAATTTCCGACTCCTCGGCGGTGAACTCCTCTGGCGCATAAACCGTCACGGTCTGTCACGCTAGTTGCTCGGGCTATCCAGAACGCGGACGCAACTCTCTCTTAGGCTAAAACGTCAATGTCACTTGTCACCTGAGCAAACTCACTACTCAACTGAGCACAAAGGTCGGGTTTGGTCCAGAGATCAATCACCGTCATAGCCATCGCCTGCGCTCCCGTCACAACGGCAGAGTCCCCCAGTGCACCACCAGCGAAGTGCGCGAACTCTTCAGTATGAATAGCAACTCCATCAGGGGCCATCTTGATCATGGGGTGGATGGAAGGCAACAAGTACGAGACATTTCCCATGTCGGTGGATCCCACAACCGAGTGCCCGCTGAGGCGTGGATCCATAACATGGCGGCCGAGGGCCGTCATATTCTGCACATAGGCACCGACAAGGGCCATGTTGTCTCGAACATCGGCGTAGGTGTGATCATCCCATTGACTATCCATCGTGCAACCACATGCCGAAGTTGCTCCCTCAAGACAGGCCATCACACGTTGTTTGAGGGGCTGCAAACTTGAAATGGTGTCCGATCGGACATACCAGGTGGCGGCTGCCTGCCGAGGCACAATATTTGGCTTCTCGCCAGCCTCAGTAAAGATTCCATGAATCCGTTCCGAGGGACGAATGTGTTGACGTAAAGCGGCCACATTGACGTACCCCAAAACCGCTGCATCAAGAGCGTTGCGCCCTTCCCACGGGGCTGCAGCAGCATGAGCCGCCTTGCCCTGATAGGTCACGTCCACAGTGTGCACAGCAATGGAGTCCATCCGAATGAGATCCGCATCTGCTGGATGGACCATCATTGCTGCCACTCCGGTTTTAAATGCGCCTTGTCGGGCCATGGCGATTTTTCCGCCTCCACCTTCTTCGGCAGGGGTACCCAAGATCCGCACCCTTCCACCCACTTGTTGGGCAAGTGCCGCTGCCGCCAAACCCGCTCCCAAACCAGCCGCCGCAATCACGTTGTGCCCGCAGCCATGGCCAATGCCCGGGAGGGCGTCATATTCCAATAAGACCAAGACCTCAGCACCAGTGGTCCCCGCCAGCGCCTCAAAAGCAGTCGCCACGCCGTAGGCATGTCGCGTGACTTGCAGTCCAAACTCTTCTAAAACCGAGCACAGCAAGTCATGTGCATAGTGCTCTTCAAAGTTCAATTCGGGATGCGCATGAATCTTGTGGCTCACTTCAATGAGTTTGGGTGCGAGCCGATCTATTTCAGTAATCACCGCAGTCTTTTCAGCGTTCGTCATGACAACTGTTCTCCCTCATATCCATAATGTAGCGAAATCTTTCATTACCTGAATCTCTACAGCCTGAACTAAACCAATCTTCGCCCCATCAATCCACATCGACATCACTGAACCGGACCATCTGAATTCGCTGACACTCTTCACAGAGATATCTGGATGAGGCAGGTGAGTTCCTGTCTTCATTCGCGAGCGCGCAATCATCCTTTGGCGCACAGACATCTGGGCATTCACTTCTAGAACTTCAACTCTCCCATCATTGGGATGTCCGCGTGGAGCCACATCCCACTCCCCCAAATATTGAGCATTCATCACCGCCACGGCGTATCCCCGAAACCAACCGCCTCGTGCATTTCTGGCGCGCAAAACGCAGTGCGAACTCGCCACCCTTGTCTTCAACTCAGAATCTCGTGAATGTTTGTAACTGATCCGCATGACATCGATTGGCAATTCCAAACTGGGTGTCAGTGATCCTGATGTTGATCCGCCAAGTGTGGCGAACATGTCTCCCCCACACAGCCGTATCGTGTTTATTTCATTGCCAAGATGCTCCCCAATCTCATGATCCGACCTTGCTGAAGGTAGATCCTCAGGCGGAGTTCCTAGACGACCCCAATCGCCTCCACGACGAATAGTCATGGAGCAACTCCAGGGACCGAACTTGACGCTGCAACAACGCCACGCATCAAAAGTTTCGCTGCCGCCTCGGCAGAACCTCGAGTTTGTGCCGAAGGAGCCATGGTCGCTATCTGCCGTAAGAGATCAATCAACTGCTTCATCGTTCGGACAAAATCTCCACCCGACAATTCCTCGGCCTCAACGACCTCTGCGAAGCCTTCGCCGGCCGCCCATGCATGGGCAATAGCGATGTATGTCGGGTCAGGTGCGCGGTGTTGATTTAAAGAAGCCGATTGTTCAGTCTGTTGTAATTCGCGACTGACAGATTCAATTCGTCGCCACTTTTTGCGGACCTCAGCGGAAGGAAACCATGGCGCAGGAGGTGGCTCACTTGAACGATGTTCATAGACAAAAACCGAAGCTAAACCAGCCATCGCAGCAGGATCTAGATCATCCAAGAGACCCCGATCAAGACATTCAGCCACCAGCAAGTCGCTCTCATGAAACGTGCGCGCCAGGACTTCTCCCTTTTCTGTCAGCGACCAGTCAGAGATGTACTCCCAATCCTGAAGGATTTTGAGAACTCGATCAAACTTTCGAGCCACGGAGTTTCCTCTTGCTTTGACCTGTTTACGCAACTCGTCTACTTCACGCGCGAGGCGATCAGATTGCACAGCCGCCTTCAAGCGAGCCTTCAAATCAGGATCATCCTCAACTGGATGAACAGCCTGATGCCCAGGAGTCGGCGTGGTCCACTGTGTCTCTTCAGCGCGCATTGAGATCAGTCGTCCGATCACTAATTTTTGAAACGTAGGATTTGTTGGAGCGTACGGCTCGGGTAATTGCACATGCCCTAAGGCCACCACGGGTTCGCGAAAATCGCGAGCCGAAAGGTTTAAGGTCGCTCTCTGAGTGGTTAATACATTCAGTTTCACGCCACCTGCTCGATGAGCAGTCGCCAGAACAACGCATCGCCCATTCACCTTTGCCTTATCCACGTAAATCACGGCTCCTGGACGCAGTCGATTGAGTGAGAACTCAACTGCACTTTCGCTGCGCACTCCCAATGTGCCATCAATACGCGCTCGGAAGTCGTGGATGTCTCCGTATGGACTTTCGGCTGCTGTCCGCATTTCAGCCAACTGCTCAAGCCGACGATCAAGGCGCGCTTCAATCTTGACAACATCGCGATCTGTTTGATATTGAGCGAAGGACAGATTGAGTAAATGGCGTGCTTCTTCGCTTGAATAGGACCGCACCAGATTCACAGCCATGTTGTAGGTCGGGCGAAACGATGAGGTCAAGCGGAAAGAACGACTACTCGCCAAAACGGCGACCTGTTCAAAGGTGACAAACGGATTCCACAGCACTACGGCCTGTCCCTTTTCATCGAGACCACGCCGACCCGCCCGCCCTGTTAGTTGGGTGAATTCACCTGCTGTCAAAAATTCGTGATGTTCTCCCGTAAATTTGGAAAGTTTCTCAATCACCACCGAGCGCGCCGGCATGTTGATGCCCACTGCCAAGGTTTCGGTCGCAAAGACAATCTTCACTAAGCCCTCGACAAAACACGCTTCAACTGTCTCTTTAAAGGGTGGAACTAATCCTGCGTGGTGAGCGGCGATACCTGACTCAAGTTGAGCCACGAATTGCGGATATCCGAGAACATCCAAATCATCATCTTCCAAATCACCGAGACGACTTTGGATAATCTGTGTAATGCGCCTGCGCTCATCGGGAGAGGTCAGTCGGAGACCTTGTTTGAAACAAGATTCGGCCGCTTCGTTGCATCCATTGCGACTGAAGATAAAGAATATTGCAGGAAGCAGACCTTCCTCGTTGAGTCGTTCGACGACATCAAGGCGCGAGGGTGTGTACAAACTCCTCCGACCCCGACCCTTGCCAGCGCTTCGTCCACCTAATTTGCGGGACTGTTCCTCGAGTCGCGCACCTTCTGGGTTTGGGCGACCATCGATCAGGGTTGGAAAGAGGTGTTCACGTTCAAAAGTTCGATCGCCGACCATGAAGAGATTTTCTAATTCGACGGGTCGCTTTTCTTCTACGACAAAACGCGTCATCCCGCGTACCGTGCTGATCCAGTCAGCAACTTCATGAGCATTACTCACAGTCGCCGAGAGGCATACCAACTTCACAGCGCGAGGCAAATGGATAATGACTTCTTCCCAAACCGGACCCCGAAACGAATCTTGAATGAAGTGCACTTCATCTAAAACGACCACGCCCAAATCATCAAGGGCTCTCGAACGCGCGTAAATCATGTTACGGAGAACTTCAGTTGTCATGACCACGATCGGGGCGTCTCCGTTAACGGCGTTATCTCCCGTCAAAAGACCAACTTTGTCCCGTCCATAGAGCTCAACAAGATCATTGAACTTTTGGTTGGAGAGAGCTTTAATTGGCGCTGTATAAAAAGCCCGTTTACCGTCCGCAAGAGCACAGGAAATGCCATACTCTGCGACAACAGTCTTGCCACTTCCTGTCGGAGCCGCCACCAAAACAGACTCGCCCACATCTAGGACCTCCATGGCCTCAATCTGAAAGCGATCAAGAGGAAATTTGTACTGGGCGATCAGCGCCGGCCGGTCAATCCGCACCTTAGTAGTCTGCCCCGTGGAACAGCCGAACTAGTGACTTAATCGTCATCCTTGCGATTTCGAGTCGCTAAATGTCCGATCAAAATTGCAATGAAATAGAACAACACCAGTGGAACTGAGAGCAATAAGAGCGTGATTGGGTCTCCAGACGGCGTGATCACAGCAGCGATCACCACAATGACCACGATCGCCACCCGCCACCCTTGAACCAATTGTCGCGGCTTCACGACACCAGCCAATTGCAGAAAAACCAGGAGTACAGGAAACTCAAAACCGATTCCAAAGGCGGCCACCATCAAACCCACAAAACTCACATATTTGGAAATCTGGAAGGCCTGTCGGACATCGCTTCCTGACCAGGAAATCAACCACTCCAGACCTTTATCTAATGTGTAATAGGCGAAGAAGCCGCCCAAGACAAAAAGAATTACCGACGACAACACAAACGGGATCGCGTACTTCTTTTCTTTGGAATGCAGTGCGGGAACGATGAAGCGCCAGATCTGCCACAGCACAATGGGTAGAGCCAAAATCAAACCGCCATATAACGAAATTTTCAGGCGAGTGTTAAACCCCTCAAGTGGGCCAAGAGTGGAAAAATCACAATCCTGTACGAGGTCTGGGCGACGAGCACAGACATTGGCATACGGTTGGCGCAAGAACCGCAAGACGGGATCGTAGAAGGCCAGGATCACCATCATCCCTAAGGAGACGGCCAAAACAGAGCGAATAATACGCGAGCGCAATTCACCCAAATGTTGCGTCAAAGTCATTGCCTCGCCACCAGAGGGTTGAGTCTGCGCAGAACGAAACTTAAACGGCAATTTCATGATTCAGTGTCTTTTTGGGGAGGGTCGGCTTCACTCGTATCGGCCACTACGGGAGGGGTCGGATTTTCTTGCAGAGGCTTCATCACCGCATCTTTAGTGAGTTGAGCAGTTTCGCGTAGTTCACGTAGAGGCTCGTCGAAGGCAGTTTTGAATTCGCTTTGAAAACCTGTACTCATCTTGCGGATTTCTCCGTAGACGCGGGCGAAACGACGAATCGCCTCAGGCAACTTCTCTGGTCCGAGCACAATCAATGCCAAGAGCAAAATGACCACGATCTCGCTTCCCGACAGGTTGAACACAGATGGAGTCTAGATAAAGATCGTCTCCCTCAGGCACTCAGCGTGCCAACATAGAGAGGTGCAGCAACGTCTACCTTCTTTGCTTGATCCCCCCATCGGCTTTGCCCATCGGGGTGCTCGGGCGCATGCCATAGAGAACACCTTGGAAGCTTTTGCCCTGGCACTGCGTCTTGGGGCTACTGGACTTGAAAGCGACGTTTGGTTGACTGCCGATAATGTCGCAGTCCTCGATCACGACGGCGTTGTCCGGCGATGGGGGCGCAAGCAGCCCATCAGCCAGTTGAAATCTCACTCCCTCCCATCTCATATTCCTTCCCTCGCCTCCATGCTGAGCAACTGTGTCGGCGATTTCCACCTTTCGTTAGATGTCAAAGATCCATTGGCATTTACCGCCACTTTGGCGACAATTCGCGAGGTGTGTCCTCATCTTGAGGAACGTCTTTGGCTGTGTCATCCAAACTGGGAGATAGTTGCCCAGTGGCGTGGTTTGACACACGCAAAATTGGTTGATTCGACTCGACTTTCACGCATCAAAGAAGGTCCCGAACGCCGAGCCGCTTCGCTCCATGACAGTGGAATCGACGCCATCAACATGCATCACACCGACTGGAATGGTGGACTCGTGACGCTCTTTCACCGCTTTGAGAAATACGCCTTGGGTTGGGACATGCAACAAGATCATGTCATCAGCGATGGACTTCGTATGGGTCTGGACGGGATCTTTAGTGATCACACAGATCGAATGATGGATGCTTTTAGCCGCCACGTCTGACTCAGCGGCAAGAGACCTCTACAACCACGCCCAAGCACCAAATGGCCATAACACGACAAATGCCCGGCCCCGCACTTTGCTCTCTTCAATAGCGCCAAAGTCACGCGAGTCGAAGCTTTGTTGCCGATTATCTCCCATCACGAATACGTGATCCTCGGGCACTAGCACTGGTGCGAGATCGGTATGTGACCCACAACGCTCACTCATTTCTGGGTTTGAAAGTTGATCCTGATCAAGGTAGGGCTCTTGCAACTCTTTACCGTCAATGAATACGACGCAGGATTTAATTGTGACCGTCTCATTTGGCAAAGCAATGACACGCTTAATCAAATCATCATGAACGATTTCGTTAGTCACACGATCGAAGACAATCACATCACCACGACGAATATCGTGGAATCTGTAGGAGAGTTTATTCACCAATACTCGGTCATTAGGCTCCAAAGTCGTCTGCATACTTGGCCCGTCAATGTAGTACTGCTGAAAAACGTAGACCCGAATCAACATTGCCGCCGTTAGCGCTACGACGACAACAATGACCCACTCCCAAACAGTGCGCATCTGCTCTCGTCGTTTGTCATTTAAGTCGCTACGCGAGGACTCCCCCGTCGGTTCCTCATCAACTGCCATCAGGTCAATATCCATCGTCTGTAACGGTACAGTACGGGACCACATGATGCCCCGTTTCACAACGAAGCGATTAACTTCTCCACCCGCTCATCACGACTTTTCAACGGGTCTTTACAGAGCACCGTCCTTTGTGCCTGATCATTCAATTTCAGTTGCACCCAATCAACGGTGTATTCCCGGTTCTTAGCTTTGGCAGCCTTAATGAATTCACCTCTCAGACGCGCCCGTGTCGTCTGTGGAGGAACGTCGATCGCCATTTCAATATCACTCTCGAGACAAACTCTTTCTACCATGCCGCGCTCTTGTAATTTGTTGAACAATCCTCGAGAGCGCAAAATATCGTGATACTGCAAATCGATCAACTGCGCCTTTGGATCTCCTAAATCAAGACCATTCTTTGCACAGTAGGCATCGAGCAATTTGTGCTTAATCACCCAGTCAACCTCTCGGTCAAGTTTCAAGGGATCATCTTCAATCGTGCTCACACAATGTTCCCACATTTCAAGGGCTCGTTGTTCGAGATCAGTGAACCCCTTTGTCTGCGCGTATTGCAGGGCCGCATTGAGATATTCGCGTTGAATATCCAAAGCGCTGACCTCCCGTCCACTAGCTAAGAGAACGGTCCGCCGACAGGTGATGTCGTGGCTAATATCACGAATCGCCCTGATGGGATTTTCCATTGTCATGTCGCGGAGTATCACCGAGGGGTCTTCCATCATCCGCAACATGCACGCCGTCGAGCCGATCTTGACAAAAGTTGAATATTCGCTCATATTTGAATCACCGACAATGACATGCAGTCGCCGATAACGCTCAGCATCGGCATGAGGCTCATCGCGGGTATTGATAATCGGCCGACTTCTTGTGGTCGCTGAGGACATTGTTTCCCAAATATGGTCAGCGCGTTGGGTGATTGAGTACTGCGGACCCCTCGCGGTGTGCACGATCTTGCCCGCTCCAGTGAATATTTGGCGAGACACCAGAAACGGAATGAGCGCTTTTGAATGCTCACTTGGGTCATCACTTCGACTCGTCAAGTAGTTCTCATGGCAGCCGTAACTATTCCCTGCTGAATCAGTGTTGTTCTTGAAGAGATAAATCGTGCCGCGAATACCTTCTTCACGAAGTCGTTCCTCAGCAGAAATCAGCAGGCTCTCAAGGATGCGTTCTCCAGCCTTATCATGCACTACTGCTTCATAGAGCGAGTCACACTCTGCAGTCGCGTATTCAGGATGTGATCCGACATCCAGGTATAAGCGGGATCCATTTTCCAAAAAAACATTTGAACTACGTCCCCATGTCACAACCTTGCGGAAAAGGTATCGCGAAACTTCGTCGGGACTCAGACGACGTTGACCTCGTAAAGTACAAGTCACCCCATATTCATTTTCTAGCCCATAGATGCGACGTTCCATCAGAAAATCCCTATCTACGAGAAAAAATCACGAGAGAAAAGCGTCAATCTCTTGATCGTCGAATCGCTTAAAGCAACGGCGTTCGATTGAACGGCTCAGTATGGCGACCTCCAACCCGTCGGCCTGAAGCGTGCGGTCGGGACCTGCAAGGGCCGCCACGCACTTTCTCACGGCGACATCCAAAACGTCGCCCGGCAACCATGTTTCGCGTAACCGACCGCCAATCGCCTCCGCATCACCTCCGAGGACACTCAAGCCTCGCTCGTCCATCAAAGTTCCGTCGTACATGATGTGAAATAACTGATCCGAATTCTGATCCGTGCCTACTTCAACTAGCAGGATCTCTACTTCGTAAGGCTTGACATCGTGTGTAAATGTTTGGCCAAGGATCTGAGCGTATT
>ERZ889217.1011-NODE-1011-length-15355-cov-27.164706_pt1 | contig 15355 bp, 4 predicted proteins | sample MGYA00521098_ERZ889217 | MGnify/ENA primary metagenome ERZ889217 (study PRJEB32303, sample SAMEA104408613) | aquatic metagenome | biome: Brackish water; feature: Pelagic; material: water | place: Baltic Sea | collected 2014-06-10T22:04:00 | depth 2,362 m ...
GGTGAGGGTGATGGCGAGGGCGTCGGCGGCGAGGGCGACGGTGGCAAAGGTGGTGGCGAGGGCGGCGACGACGAGGGCGGCGACGACGAGGGCGGCGGCGGCGAGGGCGGCGAGGGCGAGGGCTGCGGTGGCCAAGGGCGGCGAGGGCAGCAGCGGCAGCGAGGGCGGCGAGGGCGGAGGCGGCGAGGGTGGCGGGGGAGGCCCTCAACCGGGTGCGATCCCGGAAGGTCGGGGCTCTTGCCATGTGGCAGCGGAGCACACCGCCTCGGCTCGTGCCGGAGCACAGCCTTGAGGGTTCGATGGCAGGGGGCGGAGGCTAGCTGCAGCGGCGAGGCAGCGGCGAGCGCTGGCAGGAGCTGCGCGACGGCCGTGCGGGAGGGCTGCGCTTGGGATGCATGCGAGCGATGGTGCGGGCGGAGGCCCAGGCGGGCTGAGGATTGGTCAGTCTGGATTCGAGTCGCGGCAAAGGTTCGAGAGCCGTAAGGATGAGGAGAGGAAAGCTCCCACCCAGCGCGCTGCCAGGGGTAAGGAAGGAGGTGTGTAAGAAGCAGACACGGCGCGTAAGCGACGGGCCACGGTGGCGGGGCGGCCCGTGCACGACCGACGACCTGCGGATGCAGTGAGAAACGCTGCGGCGAACGCGGGCACCTTGCTCTCACTCACCTGTCACTCTGCGCTGCGCGCACGCAACGGAACAGGGTATTACCTCCCTCCGCGCGATGCGCCGATTGCGCAGGAAGAGCACAAGGTGGTACCCATCCAGGATGAGCTTTTCGCGCGCAAACGCGCCTCCAAAACCCCCGATTGAGCGGCCGCAAGGGCCGCTCCACCCGCCGTCCGCCGCACTTAGCCGCGAAGACGAGCCAGCGAGGACGGCGTGCAACAAACCTGGGAATGGCCCTGGCAGTTTCACCGTTGTGGAGTGGGCGAGAACGCGGCGACGGATTAGATTAGATTAGATTTGACAAAACGGGACCGGGCCCGAGTGGGCGTGGCGATCGAGGAGCACTCCACGCCTCCAGCACCGCCGGAGCGGTGGCCCCCCGGGTCTATGCTTGACCCGTTGGGACTTTTTTGGGGGGGTCTCCACCGCCCGCGCGTGCGCGGGCGGTGGAGGTTGGGGTGGGGAAATGGGGCGACTAGGTCGCCCCACTCCCACCCCTCCTACGTTTCGTCGGCCCCTGCTGCGGTTGTGTCCCGTCCCCGTCGCCCATCCCTGGTGCGCCCGTGCCACCCTCCCACCTGCTCTGTGTATTCCGCCGTTTCCGCCCGGCTACACTCTCTCCACCGCCTGCGGGTCCGGTGCGCTGCGTATCAGTCGCGTGCCCCGCTCGCCGCGCCCTAGCCGCCGCATCCTGCTGCACCGTCAGCTCCGCCGGTGGGGCCCATCGCACCCGCTTGTACGCCGCCCCGTCCAGATCCGCGTCGGGAGCGCCCTCCGCCTGTAGCTGTGCGCGATATGTGCGCGTCTGCTCGCCCATGTCATAGTCCCAGCGTATTTCCGTTCCGGCCAGCACGCGTTCCGTCGTGCGTATCACCACGTACGTCTCACCCGTGTGTCGCGATGGCGGCCGGTGCGCTTCATCGGATGGTGCCGCATTCGCTACTGTCTCGTGTGCGTAGTTCGCATAACCCGCTATGTTCCCGCCACGCCCGCGCGGCGTACCGTCTATCGTCACCACGTCCTGTAGGTCACCCACTCGGCGGGCGTCTAGCATGTACTGGTTCCCGCCCGTCGGCACCGCCCGCAGCTCCGCCTCGGACATCAGCGGCCCGCTATACTCCACTACCTTCGTGCGTGCCGGCAGCGTTCTCCTGGCGAAGAGCGCGCCGACCCAGCGTCCGCCAAGCCACGTGTAGCTCGCGTACGCCTGTTCGCTGAGGTCCAGCAGCACGTCCCACTGGCCGGGGCGCGTGTGTGCACGCTCGCCGCTCCCTTGCGCGCCTTGTACCCCCGCTCCCTCTGCGGCCTCCACCTGCGCCGCCGCCGCCGCGTTTGCGCGTGTGAGTCCCGTGGGCGTCGTCGTGTCGTCGCTCATACGTGAGCTGGCAGCCCCCGCCTGTGCGCGTTGCGCCCATCGTACTGGCCCCGCCCATTCCTTCAGCGGCCATGCGCCTAGATTGCCCGGCACGCTTGGTCCAACCGGTTCACGAAACCGCACCACCGCCGTTATCGTGTGCGCCCACTTGTAGGGCGTCACATACCACCGCCGACCTTGGGCTTCGTGCGCTGGTATCGCGCCCGCTATGTAACATAGTCCATATACACACCCACGTGGCATGCTTCGGGCGTCTGGCATGTCGGGGTGCTCACTCCTCAGCGCGTTCGCCGTCGCCGGATCCGTCTTCGCGCCCTTGCCTACGTGGACCGCGTACCACCCCGTCTGGAAGCGGGTCATGCGGTTTTCCAGGTCCTTTACTCCACTGAGGATCAGCCACGCGAGCGTGGGGTCCGACAGTGTGAAGGCGTGTGTCACTTCCGCCGGCGCTGGTGCGCCCGTCACCACCCGCGGTCGTGCCGCCGGTTTCGTTGCGTTGTTCCCCCCCGGGGTACTCCGGTCACTCGTGATCGGAGCTGGCGCAGCACTCGGGCCCGGCGTGTCCCGCTCGTGCTGCCTACGCTCCGCTGCTGCCTCGGGCCCGTCGTCTGCCGTGGCCGTCGTCGTGCCGGCCGCGTCGTGCTGTCGGTGCTCCTCGCTGCGTCGCCGCGTCTGCTTGTGGTGCGCCTCTCCTGCGGCTGTCTCGCCATCGGCCGCCTTGCTTGCATTGTCCCTCTCCTCCACCACCGGCGCACCTTGCTCACGCTTCCGCCCGCGTCGTCCTTCCATGCTGCCGCGCATCTCAGTGCGTGTGTCGGTTCGCATGCCGTCGCGCTCATCTCCGCTTGCTCCACCCATGTGACCCACCTGGGCTCCTCGGTTCACCTCCACTGTTCCACTCGCCCGCGCGTCGCCTCCCGTACCCTGTCCTTCTGCGTCGCTCGCGATCGGTTCCACCTCGCCGCCACCGCATCGCTGTGTCGTAGTCTGCGTGTCGTCCTCACGCCTACGCACGTCGCGTGCGTGTATATCCTCCATCACCCCTTGCCCATGCCACATGAGCAGGTGCCGCGCTTCGTGCGCGTGGTTCGCGCTCCATCTCATACCATCTCCCAGCTCCTCGTGGGCCTCCTCGTACAACGTGCTCACCCACCGCGCGTCCACGTCGCGGAGTCGATCCACGTGCGCCGCTACCTCCGTTTCCCATTCGTCTTCACTCTGTAGCAGCTGCTGTGCCAGCCTATGCGCCATGACGGCTACACTGGCTACCATGTACACCTGCCCTGCCTTCGTCACATACATTGCCGCACCGTCCGTATCCAACTGTGGCTCGAAGCCCAGGTCCTGATACAGCCCCACCGCATGTTCCAGTCCCGCCCACACTATCAGGTGTACATTCTGCGCGCGAGCGCCTTCTTCCCCTAGCATCTCTGCGAATAGCCGCCGCCCGGCCTGGATCCCATGGCCGCGTGCGTGTGGCGAGACTACCAATTCCTCAACGAACACCGTGTCGCCATCATCGTGCATGCTGTACGCCATGAACCCACCACGCCGCGTGTCCACGTGACCTCGCCGCCGCTCCGCGTCCCGCCGCTTCCAGTACGCTGCGCCATACGCATACAGTATCTCCTGTCCCTCGTTTATGTTCTCCCGCGCTGTCACGCTGCCCGTGTTGTGGAACTGCGCATTATCACTGCGGGTTTGCAGGCCTGCATTGATGTACTGCACCCCGTTCACAGTTGTGCGCCCGTCAACATACCGTCCGTTGACGACCATCACGTGGTCCGCCCGTTGAATCTGCGCAAGCCGGGTGCGCATCTCGGTGCCCTCGGTCGTATCTACTCCTCCGAGATCAACGCCCATGTACGCCGCTATGTATTCCCGGGCCGCGTATGGCCGTGCCGCAAACAGCCCGCGCCCAGCGATGTCCGATTTCTTTATATAAAATCGCGTCTCCCATGCTCCGCTCCCGTCAGTGTCGAATTCTACTATTTCCACGCCCGTCGCCACCGTCGTTCCTCGTCGCCACCTTCGCGGGTCAGCGACTGCCGCGGCTGTCGTTCTTGTATGGCCGCCCGTGTTCCCTGCCGCCCTCGTCGCGCGCTCGGCGTCCTGACGCCGCTTACGTGGCTCCGGTGCCTGCGTCCGCGCTGCCGTCGTGGCCGCCGGTGCGTTTCCAGGTGCGTGTCGCCTGCACGTCGCATCACACATCCCTCGCAGCGTTTCCAGGCATTCGTTTTCGCACATGCGCCGTACGATCCGTGTACACTTCCTGCACCACGTACCCGTCCATGCACTACCTAGACACTCCTCGCACAATTCCTGTACGTGCTGCGTGCACGACCGGCACACACCATGCGCACGCTCGCAGCACGTGGCACAGGCCGTGTCGCGCTGTGCTGTCCGCTTGCGTGTCGCACGTGTCTCCGCTACCGCGCCGTCCATCCGTGCGGTGGCCCGTCGTGTCACCTCCCCCTCCGCGGAAGTCGCCTGCCGCGCGCGCGCCTCCGTTTCCCGCTGTGTCCGTGTCTCCGCTGCTCGGCGCTCCGCTTCCGCGCGTGCGTCCTCTGCCTCCCATTCCGCCTCTGCTGCACGTGTCATCGTATCCAGTGTCCTGTACTCTTGCTCGCGTTCTTCCGCCGCTGCGCGCTGCTCCCGCGTCGCTTCCCATCTCCCTACCATCATCGCCATCACCTCACGTTGTAGCGTGTATATTGCGCTTGCCATCTGTTGCACTGCAGCTGCTTTCGCCTGTTTCTCCATACCTTCCACGCGCACGCTCCGTGGCAGCACGCCTGCCAGTACGTCACGCATGGCCACCCACTCATCGTCACTCGTGCCCCCTGTATCCGTTGACCTCATGTGTGCGGTCGCCGCCTGCGCGCGCAGTACTAGCTGGCGGCACGGGCAGTTGGAGTCGTCAATCGTGGTCGTCCGTCGTCGCCGTGACGATTTCGTCGCAGACGGCAGCGCCTGCGCCACTCGTTCCATCGCCGTGTTGACGCGTTCAACGTACACGCCCCGCCCAGGTGTGCCGCGGCACGCACCGGTCACCACATGTCGTATTGTCGCGCGGCACTTGCACCCTGCCGCGCACGGCGGCCGTATGCGGGCGTTCTCGTGCTGTCTGCCGCTGTGTTCTGCATTCTCAAGTTCCCCCGCTCGCATACCGTGCGTGAACCCGCACGCGCCCCCTACCGTCTGTTTCATCATCGCATCTTGCTCATCATCTCCCCATCGCACGGTTTCGTCGGCGTCTGCCTGTCTCTTGCGCCGCGCTGCCCGTCCCGTTGCCGTCACAAGCTCTGTCCACACGTCTTTCTGTGCGTGCCCTAGTAACAGTCCCGTGTGTAGTGTTTCCCCCAGTCGCTCTGTCACCCATTCCCTTGCCGCCGTGCCCGCAGATTCGTACACGCTGCGGGTGCATAGCCCGGTGCGTTCGCCGGTCATGCTGTACACGCACGGTCGACTCCGCACGTGCCGTGCGATCTCGTAATCAGTACCCGGTGAGATCGCTTCCCACGCGTGGGCTTTCGCCGCGGCGTCGGCGTACTCGTTGGGGCTGATGCCGCGATGTCCAGGTGTGTATACTATCACCACCCTGTCCAGTTTTGCCCTATGCTCGCATATTTCCTCTAGCATTGCGGCGCTGCCCGCCGTCGATCCTGCCCCCACTCGCCCTCGCCGCCATGCGTCCTCTATCTGCTGCATCGCCGGTTTGCAGTCGCTCAGCACAAGCACCCGTCGCTTCGCGACTGGCTGCTCGCTCACCGTGTCGTCCTCTTCTACCACATGTCGCAGGTACCGCAGGATAGCATACATCTCCGCGTCCGCTATCTCCCAGTTTGACGGTACAGCCATCCCCCATAGCCCGCGTCCCACTCTGTCCGCTTCCGTCCCACGTGTGTCACCTTCGTAGTCGGGTTGTACGCCGCTCCATATTCCGATTGCTACGCCTCGTCTCCCTTCAGCATCGTGCTGTAGCGAGGCGTCCGTCGCCGCCGCGTGCGTGAAGTGGTGTCGGAAGTGTAGGCTCAGCGTCATCCAGCGCGCTCGCCATGACTCCCTGAATCCCGCTTTCTGTAGTATTTTACACCCTTCCGCGTCACACTTTACCACCGTCCCTGCGCTATCCCGCGCGCCCGCACGCAGCCGGTCCTCCATCAGCACCGACCGCTGCCATAGCCTGTTCACAGGGTCGGCGCTCAACCTGTTGTTCATGACGGCCGCGTAACCCTCAACGCCCCCGCCGTTTCTCCAGAAGCTCCTTCCCACCACGTCAGGCAGTTCCATTCCGTGCTCGACATCGTCCTGTGGGTCGTTCGCTGGCATCAGGAGTGCTCCCGGCCTGTGTTCGCGCGCCAGTCGCGCTGCTTCCGCTACCCCGCCAATGGCAATGCGTGCTATCTTACGCCCACAGGTCCGCGCGACACTCGCCCGCCCACGTATGCCGCCGAGCAGCGTCCGCCATACACCTCCGTCCTCGCCGCCGCCCCCGCCTACATCCGCATCGCTCGCGCTGTCGGTGTCGTCCGCTCCCTCCGCTGCGTCCTGTCCCCCCCTTGATCTCCCTTCCGCTACCGTCCGCATGTCGCGCTGTAGGTCCTCCTCGATTCCCTGCACGATCAGATCTGCCTCATCGTCATGTACTTTCTGCACCTGTCCCTCGGCTGTGACTCGCTCTTCCGCAGGTATCTGCGCGTCCCGTGCGCTGCTCGTTGTCAGCGACATGCACGGTCGTTTCTCTTGCTCGGTCCGCCCGTCTTGCCCCACTGTTTCCGCCATTTCCTGTGACCCCGCGTAGTATGTCTGGTACATCTCCGCCGCGCGCGTCTGCCACTCGCGCCACCGGTTTGTGTCCATCGCCGCCGTTGCCGCCGTGGGTGCGTCCGGGGTTGCCCGGCTGTTCCGCTGGGCCTGTGTCGTGTCACCCCGCATATCATCCACATGGTGTGCCATCTCGTCTATCAGCCATTGCATTTGTGTGTCCGTTGGCTGCTTGCGTTGTGGCCCCGGTGCCGCCGCCACGCAGGCTGTGCGGGCGTTTTTGTAGCTGTTCGCCCACGGCCCCGTGTTCGTCTGCAGCCGCGCGTACATGCTCTCCGGCACCATACGCGCCCGCTGCATTTGTGCCGCCGCGTCCTTACCTCGCACCTTCCTCATTTCGTACGCTGGTACCCACGATTTAACGTTACACCCCTCCCATTCGACTAGGTATTCCCAGTCCCCCACCGACCTGGGCGCCCGTCGCTTGGTGACTATTCGCCGGTACGCCCACACATCCGCTTCACCGCCTCCGTCTCGCACGCCGCGTGCCTCCCCGCGTGTGTCCTGTCGGCGTTTCATTGCTCCCTCGCTTCTCACCCGTTGTCGCCACGTTTCCCATGTCGCCGCATTCGGGCCGCCGACGTCTCGTACCATCTTACAGAGTCTTGTGTACTCCCGATGTGCGGCAGCCCCAGCCAGCTTCTCGACCCCATGTCGCGTACGGAGCGCGCCCCATTGCAGCAGTTCCCCCGTGGTGCCGTCCGTCACGTCGGCCCAGTGTACGATCCCCGCCGCCGCCAGGCGCCGCGCGTGCGGGTGCGCCACTGAGGGTCGGCCCAGTCGCCCATCCCGCCCCCACAGCCCACCGCTTTCCCACAGCATCGGCCCTGACGCGTATCCGTCCGCCCACGTATCGTCGCGCGCGAGTTTCGCTATCATCTGCTCATGCTCCGGCGTGGCTGTCCGCACCGCACGCATTCGTGTCCTGCGTTTCGCCAGCAGCCACGCTTCTATCAGGTTGTTCTCATCCAAGTGTACGTGTGCTGGTTCCCAGGTTAGGGGCGATTCGCCCCGGCACCCAAGTCGCTTGCACGTTTCAACTATCGCCGATTGCACTGCGGCACGCTGGGGTTCCCCGTCCGCCCCGCTCAGCGCCCGATCTACCTGTGCCATCAGCGCCGCGGCAGCCACTCTGTATACATGGTGGTGCCCCAGGCCACCCTCGGGGTGTTCGGCATATATCTGGAGTTTCGGCACGCCCGGTGAGAACCCCCGTAGTCGAAGCGCGTACGCCCTCGCTTGTTCCATTCGCTCGCAGTCGCCCCACGTGAACGGTGTAGCCCGCCCAAAGTACCCCATTACGCCTTGTACCGCTACGTCCATCGTCTCGCACATGCGCGCATTGTCCATACCGGGTATCCGCCCGATCGCCCCGAATATTTGCACCATCCTGTTCGTTACTTCCCTCCGCGTGGGTTCGTACCCATCGGCCGTGAACGGGCTGATCTCGCAGCCCAGGTATCGATACGTGCGTGTCTCCTTTGCCCCCTTCGTCAGGGTGGCTGAGCCCTTCTTTCGCTGCCGCACACCTGTTCGTGGCGTCGCAGCTTTGCGCTGCACTGTCCGCGTCGCAGCGTCAGCCGTGGCTCCATCGCCGTCATCGTCGGCGCATATTTGTGGTATGTCCCGCCCATCCGGCAGCCTCATGCGTACCGAGCCCATGTCTACGTTCCGTTGTTTCGGACCCTGCTGCGTGCTTTCCCAGTACGTCGCCATAAAGGCAGTCTTGGACTTGCCCTTTATCATTACCTGCAGCCCCATCATCGTCATCATCATCCAGCACGTATCGAACATCATCTGCAGGTCCGCTATCGTCTCCGCTATGTACAGGGCGTCGTCCGCATATACCAGCTGGCCCACCTGCCCGTACCCGCGGAATCCGTACCCATTGCCTAGTCGCTCGATCGCGCGTTGTACTACCGCGAATTGTAATTTGCTACGTACAGCGCCGTTCACGCACCCCTGGCCATTGCCGGTGTCCATGTCGAACGGTTCCGTGCAGCCGTGCGCCGTCTCATACTGTGCCGTCACCTCCGTATGTAACGCACGTACAACCGCGGACACCCCCGGGTCCACTCCTACCCATTCTTCACATTCGCGCTGTACCGTCCGTACACAGGACATGAAGAACGTTCCGCAGTCCATGAACCCGACGCACATCATCTTCTGCTCCCGCATCTGTTGCTCCGCCGCAAGTCGCGCCACTAGCACCTGCTCCGTCGTCCCGCGCCCTCGTGCGTATCCCGACTGCGACAGTGGTACCCCCGCTTCCGCCGCCCTCTCGTACTCTGGGTTCAGCATTCTCATTATTATTTTCTGCCCGTGACACACTATCCACAGGTCGCGCCGCCTGGCCAGGTCACGCGGATTCTCGTCTGCACCCTTGATCGCGAGCATCGCGACCCATTGCTTGTACTCCGTTGGGAACGTCATTGTCTGTATCATTTCCACCAGGCACTCCCAGTATGCGCGCCGCACGTTCACCGGCGATTTGCGCAGCAGGTACGCGTTCCAGCCATCCACGCCCACCCCTTTCTCCTGTTGGCATTTGACAACGGCGGTTTCAAACGCTTCCCATGAGCACGCGCGTGCGAGCCCTTCGCCTGTTGCTCGCGCGCCCGCCAGTCCCGCCCACATCTCGTTCATAGCCCGCTTGGCCACCGCAGGGTTGGCCTGTCCCGCTCGATGGCGCTGCTGGCCGTACCACTGCGCCTCCTCTCGCACGCGTGCTGCTCCCCGTACAATGTCATCCTGTGTCCCCGGTCGTACTCCCATCATTTCCGTCAATTTCGCCGCGCCCTCACGCCCTCGCTTTCCGCACGCCCGCTGTATCACATCGAATATCCCTTTGATCACACTCCCGTTCGTGGTGCGTCGCAGCACTTCACGCATTTCCGTTACCACTTCATCGGTATCACGCGAGTCGTCGGCGCGTTTCATTTTCTTCGTGTATTTTTCGATCTGCCGTTCGCATAGTTCGCGCACCCGCCGCCGCCGGGCGTCATACGTCAGCTGCGGATCCGTGTCCGTCATTATTGCTCGTGTCCGTGCGTCAGCCATCAGCGTGTCCTTCCGGTTTCCTGCGCTGGCGACCCATCGTGCGCCGTTGTACCGCATCGCTGCGGCGTGCATGTGCATCCAGCGCTGCACCCGCCATCGCATCTTCTGTGGCCGTCCGCCCTTCGGTCGCTCCTCCTCCCACTCATCCCCCGTCACCGCGCGTGCCTGCTGTGCCGTGGCACGTTCGCGTGCGCCCTCCTCCATGTCTCCCACACCCATGTTGAGCCGGCGTCGCGTGGCACGTCGCCCCGCGCCACGTTGCTCACCTCCGTCCGACCCCTCGTCCTCACCATCATCGTCGCTCGTTTCCTGCCCGTCCTCCGCGCTACCGTCGGCGCTTTCATCGCCATCGTTCTCTGCCTCCCCCGTATCGTCAGGTTCCGCAGTCCGCTCGATCGCCGGCGCTGGTGTCCCTCTCGTCGGCGTAGGCGTTGGTGCGTCCCGTACCCCTTCATCACCCGCCACCGCCCTCGATGGTCCCGCCGGTTCCGTGCGCTGCTGTCGAGGGGCTTCGTGCCCATCGGCATCGTGTGCATCCTGCGCGTCCTCACATTCTGGACATCTCCCCCCCGTACCCACTGCGTGTTGGTCGTCTTCATGCCACGCGTCCATTTCATTCGCGATCTGTTCGTCCGCATCCCACTGCGCCATCTCCGCCGCTTCTCCGTCCGCCGTCACCTGCTCCTCCCATTCCTCCTCCTGCGGCACTCCCTCTGCTTCCGTGTCCCGGGCGCGCTCCGCTGCCGCCCGTTCTCTGCCCGCTCGGTCCATGTACGTGAGCGCGTCAATTATTTTGTCATTCATCTCCGCCGGGTACGCCGCAGCGCGCGCCGACTTCCACGCTCGAAACCACCCCTTCGCTCGGCGAAGCCAGCCGCGTGCTACGCTGACGTGTTTGGCGTGCGTGCATTCATACAGCGCTAGCCCTGCCATCACAGCCTCCTGTTCTCGTGAGTACATGAGTGTCGTGTATTTCTGATAGGCGCCTCCCATGGCACACTGTGGGTAGCTAACCGTCGTTGCCCGTGTGCGTCGTTGCAGTTCCACTATCTCCTCCATCATCCACAGCGGGGCATGTTCCCTCCATTTCTCCTGGAACCCCTTCGATCCCGGTACTCCCCGGTCCATGGGGTTTTCTATTATGAAGGATCCCCCTGTTCGCCACACTTCTTCCGCCAGTTCGGCCGACCGCGCGACCAGCAGGTTTGCTCGCTCCACCTCCGTTCTTTCATCTATCGTCAGTGTTTTAAGCCCACGGTGCTGTCCGCCCTCTCGCGACCGCACCTTTGTTGGGCCTGGGTTGTCTGGGTCGTAGTGTAGCCTTGCTACCGTGAATGTCGAGCACGGCGTTCCGATTATCGCCCCTATGAACTCACCGGCCGCTGCCCGCGCGCGTAGTACCCCAAATACCGTGTCGCGCGTCAGGTCGCACTCTTTGGCATCCACAAGCGTGTCTACCTCCACTACTTCGTACCCCCGCTCCGCCGCCTTCGCCGCGAGTCCGTCCTTCCTGTCGTGCGGCCCCGAGAAGAGGTGCAGTATTTTCCCTTTGGTCGCCGTTCCCGCCCCCGTTGCCGTGGCCCGCTGTCCTACGTCCGCATCGCTGTGCGCATGTTCGTGCTGGGTTCGGGCGCGCGCCGGTGCCTGCTTACCCTTCGGGTCACGCGCCCGTCGCTTCGCGTCCTCATGTTCCCGTTTCTCTTTTTTGATCGTCTCCACTGTACGCAGCATCGCGTCTTGTATCTCACGCGCCCGCTCTATCGCGCTCTTCGTGTTCAGTTCCGTTGCCATCCTCGCCATCCACATGCTCATGCGCGTTTCGTACACGCCCCACTCCATTTTCCCAAAGTCGGACAGGCGTGGCCCGACAGCTCGTGCCGGCCCTTGCCCTGTCGCGTCTATCTGGAAGTAGTGCCGGGTCCATACGAGGTTGTGATCCTTCCCACACACTCCTGGGCCCGTCTTCGCGTCGTCCGTACTCGCCGCCTGCGTCTCGTTTACTATTATGTGGTCTATCTCCGTCCCCGCCCGGTGCGTCGGTCGCCCGGTCCCTTTGGTGTATAGTCCGTGCATGCGCATCAGGCCCTCCATCCGCACGTCCGCCTCCGTCATGCGTGCATTCCCGCCTCGCTTGTTCACCATCTCTCTCGTCTCCGCGTTCATATCCCCCATTATCCATACCGCATCACGTCGCTCTGCGTCGGCGGTAAGCGCTCCCCATGCTGCTATCACGTCACCGTCCATGCCACTTCTCTGTGGCATGTACGCCCCGTATACCGTCATGGTCCGCACAGGTACCGCGCCCACCACTTCAAACCGTGCCCGCAGGACCCTGTGTGGCACTATGTCTGCCACCTCGCCTATAAGCCGTAGTGCTTCCGGGTCCCACACGACGCTTACCCCCCATACCGTCTGCTTGCTCCTCGTATCCGTGCTGCCCGCTAGAGCTCGATGCTCGTACCCCGCCCGTTTCAGGTGACCCGTCACCGCCGCAGTCTCTCGCTCGTGCAGGCGTGTCTCCGTTACGACCATGAGCGATATTTTGCGCCTGCGCAGTTCCTCCTTGATTGTCTGGAGTTTCGGCGCGGGTTTCGTCAGTAGGTCCCACCCGTCCCCCCATCCATCCGCGTGTTCCGCTCCTGTCCTGTCGCGTCTCAGTACGTGCAGCCCCCCTGGCGCATTCAGGGTCGCCATTCCAATGGAGTTGTGCGTACGCACCGTTGGACCCGGGTGCGGGTGCACGTTCCCGGATCGCAGCAGGAGTATTCTCACCGTCTGAGCGTCGAGTGCTGTCCGCAGCGCCCATGCTAGTGCCGCCGTCCCTATCACACGCGCCGCGCTCGCCGTCTCCGGCATCGCAGTCAGCCGCATGCGTGTGAGTATCGGGGCGTGCACGCGTGTGCGGTGTGCTTCTACATTGATCCGCCGTGCCATAACCGCCGCGTATCGCAGTTGTGCCCGTAGCCACGCCGCCGGCATCGTGCTAGACGTCGCCTCCCACCCCGCTCGTGCCGTTTCCGCCGCGCAGCACATCACCCACACCGTCGTGAGTATCGTTCCTATCATGCCTATCCACACGCTGTCCGTCCAGGCGTCGTCATCCGCCATGCTCCCGCCGCCTGCTATCGCGACAACCGCTGCCACCGTCATCGCGTCCCACACCGTGCAGCTCGCCGCTCGGATCATGCGGCACGCCTTCCGTAGGGTGGTGCCGCCATGTCGCCTGCGTCGTACTAGACGGGGTCGGTACGCATGTCCACGGCGGCGCCTCCACCCGCCCTGCCCACGCCTCGTTGGCCGCGCGCGGGCGCCTCCCCTCGTGCGCGCCGCCCACGTGGCCTCCCTTCTCCTCCTACCCCGCAGCAGTCCGTACGCCGCTCGCATGTTCATTCTCCATGCACTCCACGCGCTGTGTATTGCTCGTCCGTCGTGTGCCCCCGGTGTGGTTCGTTCGCTAGTAGCGCCGTGCACTTCCACCGCGCGTGCGTCGGTTTCGTTCACATTCACAGTGCCGTTCACAGTTTCTTTCACAGCCGCGTTCACGACAGCGGCCACGTGTCCGTGGATAGTCATACCGTGGCGCCCGCTCCCCTCGCGCGCGCTATGCGTTACGTTTTTGCACCGCGTACCAATTGCTAATGTCGTCTTACATAGCCGTTTCACGCATCTAGCGTCCCTTCGACCACCATCACCAGGCGCGGTGGTTCCGCACCATGCATGGCCGATCACTCCGCCGCATCCACAGTGACGGACCCTACACCACGAGGGCGCCCTGCCGTCGCTCCCATCGCGTCCGGGGTCGCTCGTCGCGCGCCTAGCCTCCCTTCCCCATGCTACCAGCATGCTATCGTCGGCGGCACCCGCCTGTCGTCCCCGGCTCTCCGCGTGCGCTGTCGCTGCCCTCCGTCCGCATTCCGCTCGGGCGCCCGCGGGGGCGCGCGCGCTGCCACCGTCGCCATCGCCGCTCACTCGTCGATCTCGCCCTCTTCGGCCACCAGCTCCAGCGCCTCGCGCTTCGCTTTCTTCGCCGCGGCGTGCAGCAGCTCGCCCTTGCGAGTCGAGGCGACGCACGGCAGGAGGCGGCAGCTCGCTTGGCAGTACTGCCCGATCGGTTTGCCGACGGCGCCAAAGGCTTTGCCGGCCCACGTCGGGCACGGGTTGCCGGCGAACACCAGGCCCCGCGGTGGGCGGACTGCCTTGCCGCCTGCCGCCTGGCCGATCATCTCGTTGGCCGCCGTGACCAGCGACGCCATGTAGTGCTCGCGCACGGACGGCGCCTCGAGCTTCTCCTCGCGCTGGGCCTCGAGCTTGCGTGCCTGCATAACGTGTAACGTCGCTACTTAGTTCCTTCGCATATCGTGTTGCCGTGTCTTCTACTCGCGTCGTGCTATCGTTACACGCGTGCACGCGTGCCCTCACCTTCTGCTTGCGCTCGAGCTTCGCGCGCCCGGGGCACTTCACGTCCATCGCCCGCGCCTTGCCCGACGCCCCGAGCTTCGGGTCCGGTTTGGAGATGCATCCGACGACTCCGCACTCGCGGCAGAACGCGAAGCCGTCGACGCCGACGTGTCCGCGGGCCGTCACCTTCAAGATGTCAAAGCTAGCGCCATTCGCCCACTCCGTGTACTTCACCGACTCCGGGAACGGCTTGATCGGAGGGCCGCTGACGCGGAAGATGATCCGCCCGGTGGGCCGCCGCTTGTCGAATTTGCCGGACTCCTCATCGTACTCCTGTTTGTTAGTACCGTAGGGTGGTGTGTCTGTGGTTGTTCTATGAGTATGACATGTTGTCACTACCCTGTTGTCACTGTCATCGTTACATTCAATTACATGGCGCTCACGTGCTTCGGCGCGTACGACAGCAGTGTGCGGTACTGCGTCTTCTTGTCCGCACCGCCGTACTCGTGGTTGTCGGCAATGACGCCCTGCATCGCCATCACCGCGTTCTGCATGTTCGGGCCGCCGTGGCCCAGGTTCACGTTCTCCATGAAGTAGACAGTCGTCTGCGCATTCGCGCGGCGCTCCTCCCGGCCAGCCGCCGTGACGGTTTCGCCCTCGAAGTACTTCAGCCCGTCGCCGAGCAGCTTCTCCAGCCGCGTCCACGTGAGGGACATCTTGTTCCCGTTGACAGTCGTCACCTGTGTATATGTGATGTAGGTATGTCCTACGCCTGCTGGGTCGGTCGTCAGTACCGGCCACGTACCACGTGGCCACGTGGCGCTGCACGTACGGCCACGTGCCATGCCACGTGGCCCCTGTGGTACGTGCCCATCCCTGTGCCGTCCATCGCGCCGCGCCAGGCCTGCCGCTCAGCCATCGAGTCACGCCACTCCGCCATTCCGTCGCCGGCGCTCTCCGCTGTCGTGCCGCCGTTTCGCCCTGCGCATGGCCGGTGCCCTGTGCAGCAGCAGCGGCTTCCCTGCACACGG
>ERZ889217.1012-NODE-1012-length-15345-cov-22.562590_pt1 | contig 15345 bp, 8 predicted proteins | sample MGYA00521098_ERZ889217 | MGnify/ENA primary metagenome ERZ889217 (study PRJEB32303, sample SAMEA104408613) | aquatic metagenome | biome: Brackish water; feature: Pelagic; material: water | place: Baltic Sea | collected 2014-06-10T22:04:00 | depth 2,362 m ...
ACTCCGAATATGACCGTGTTATTCATGACTGGGTTGTTCCGTGGTGTTACGACCAGCATCCTACCCTGTCAGCCTCTGGGCCTGGAAGACGGGAGCCGATCGCTCACCCGTCGCCCTTCCGTTCAGAAATCGTGGCGGACGTGCCATTGAGCGGGCTATCCTTTCAATGATGAAGTGCTGCGATACCTCACAATGTCCCGCCACGTGAAACCCCCGACAAACGTCCCCGGCCCCGAAAAACTTCTCTGGAACAGCGATCAAAGATGAGCCTACAAGCCGTCAGAGATTCTAAAAAGCCACCGCAAGTAACTTTTTGCGGGGCAGCGCAGGCCGTTTCTGGCTCGATGCACTTTTTGGAATTTGGTGAGCACCGTTTTCTTCTTGACTGTGGACTCGTTCGAGGGCGGCGTGAGGATTCAAGGCGGCGGAACTGGAACTTTGGCTTTGACCCCTCGACCATTGATGCGGTGTTCCTCAGCCACGCCCACGTCGATCATTGCGGCAATCTTCCGAATTTGGTCCGGCAAGGTTTCTGCGGTCCGATTTACTGCACCCCGGCTACGAGGGACTTGATTGAGGTGATGCTGAAGGACTCGGCAAGAATCAATCAAAATGAAAACGTGATGCGGGCTGATGTGCGCGATCCGAGGCACGGGCAGTTTCCCTTCGACTATGAAGATGTCGACCGTGTTATGGCCATGTGCTCAGGCGTGAATTATCGCGAGCCCACCGCCATAAACCCAGATGTACAAATCCGCTTCATCGACGCCGGGCATATCCTTGGCAGTGCGATGATTGAGTTCAAAGGCCGCATGGATGGCAGAGTGTATTCGATAGTCTTTACTGGAGATCTGGGCCGTCGTGGAGTGCCATACGTCGCTGAGCCCTCTCTGGTTCCGGCAGCTGATCTCATTATTTGCGAGGGTACGTACGGCGGAAAAACCCATGATTCGCTTGGGGCTATGTCAGCCAAGATGGCGACGATCGTCACGAGCACGTTGGAGCGTGGCGGGAAAGTATTCATCCCTGCATTCAGCCTCGGACGGACCCATCTCGTTTTGTCCTATTTGCGACTCTGGATGGCCGAAGGACTTCTGCCACGTATTCCGATCTACGTCGATAGTCCGCTGGCACAAAAGATCGACCAGGTGTTCCTCAAATACAAAGACGACCTACTACCTGAGATCACAGAAATTCAATGCGAGTGGCTCCAATCTGAAGACGATGCACGGCAGAAGTCAACGCAACGCGAACAATGCATTATCGTTGCATCCGGTGGGATGTGCGAGGGAGGTCGAATCGTTCAGCACCTCAAATACCACATCGATGATCCGCGCTCGACCATCGTCTTAGTCAGCTATCAGGCACCGGATTCGATCGGTGCACAACTTCTGTCCCCGGGTCCAACTGTTCGAATTCATGGAAAACTTTGGAATAAGTGGATCGACGTTGCAGAGGTCAGGGGATTTTCGGGCCACGCTGACGAAAATGATTTCGAATGGCTTCTCCAAGGAGCGGTCGCCGGAACGAGCCGCGTTCGACTGGTTCACGGCGAACCGGGGTCGTTGTTGGCACTTGAAAAACAACTTCGCCAAATGGGCTTTCAGGACGTGCGAGCCCCCAATCCAAGGGAGACTGTCGCGTTGTAGTGTTTCACACAATTCCGGGCGGGAACCTTCAGTGGCTCTATCCTCTCAGCCGTGATGGGAACGGTTTTTGATGGAGCGCCCCACACCACACGCCGCCGCTGGGCCGGATAGCACGCGATGCGTGCGCGCACTCCCATGCCTGGGGAACGTCTCCACGATACAGTCTGGCGCGGTTCGCTTTGAGCACCACACGCCTCCCGATGCCGTGTCTGTGTCTGCGGGTCAGTGCAGGCTGCCGGTATTGATCACCGGCTGGGCGTGGCGATCGCTACAGAGCACGACAAGCAGGTTCGATACCATCACCGCCCGCCGCTCCGCATCCAAATCGACGACGCCCGTCGCGGCGAGTTGTTCCAACGCCATGTGGACCATGCTCACCGCCCCCTCGACGATCTTCGTCCGCGCCGCCACGACGGCTTGCGCCTGCTGCCGTTGCAACATTGCCGCTGCGATTTCCTGGGAATAAGCCAAGTGCGAAATCCTGGCCTCGATCACTTCGACACCGGCTTTGTCGAGTCGCTCCTGCACGTCGACGCGGAGTTCCGTAGCGATCTCGTCGGGATTGCCGCGCAGGCTGATGCTGTGGTCGTCGTTGTCGTACGGGTGGCGTGAAGCGAGCGCCCGCAGGGCCGCTTCGCTCTGCACGCTCACAAAATCTTCGTAATCATCGACCTCGAACATCGCTTCGGCTGTATTCACAACCCGCCACACCACCACCGACAGAATATCGATCGGATTGCCGTCCCGGTCATTGACCTTCGAAGGCCGCGCCTGCGTCCGCGACGCCTGAGTCGTCACCTGCCCCGCGGCGTTCTTGATTTCGTGCTGGATCTGCGAGCCGGTTTCGAAGTTGCGGATCTTGAGCGACAGCGGCTTCTTGGTGAAAAACGGATTGACCCAGAAAAATCCCGACTCGCGGATCGACCCCTTGTAAGCACCGAACAGCAGTAGCACACGCGCCTCGTTCGGCGGGACCGCTTGAAACCCGCCCAGGCAAATCACCCCGCTGATGATCATCGCGATCGCCAACGCGACGCCGCTGATCGCCGAACCATTGACAATCGAATTGAAGCACAGGCCGACGCCGCCGAACAGCAGAACCGGGCCAACCACGAGCATCAGCCAACCGGACAATGGCTTGTAGATCTTTTCGACCATGAGTGCCACCCAGCGAAGGTTTGCGGAACTCGTCAATTTAATAACCGGAAACAATATCATTTTGGAATGGTGCGTCAATCGTTGCGGCATGTCATGCATGACTCGCCCGACGAGCTGCTAGTGATTGATAATCACTCGCTCTGAAACACGGATACACAGCACGGGCACCTTGCTTGGCGTTCGACGCTGTCGAGTACTGCCGGGAGCATCCAATCGTTGACGTTCGTTCGAGTAGGGTCGGGGCTGCCGGCATCCTCGCGCTGGACGCTCACTCCGGCCCTCCAGACCCCCGTTCACTGCGTGTCCGCTGCGCTTCGCCATCCATGGCCTCGCTTGCTTCTTAGCTCGCTCGAGAAGGCCGGCAGCCCCTCGTGTCTTTCCCGTTGGCTGATGTCAAGAAGAACGTGCTCCCGGTCGTACCTGGCGAGCCGAGCCGCCGACGCCAGGGATCCGCCCAACTTGACAGATACTGTACAGAAGTATATACTTAGAGCTTCGTTCCTCATGGATGCACCCCGATGCCCCACGACCTCCAGTCCGTCCTCAATCGTTCCTTCGGCCACCCCTCGTTCCGCCCCGGCCAGGAGCAGGTGATCACGGCGCTGCTGGCAGGCCATAGTGCGCTCGCCCTCTTTCCGACAGGCGCCGGCAAATCGCTCTGCTATCAACTCCCCAGCCTGCTCTTGGACGGCCTGACGGTCGTGATCTCGCCGTTGATCGCCTTGATGAAGGATCAGGTCGAGTCGCTCGAGGCGCGGGGCATTGCGGCGGCCCGGCTCGATTCCTCGCTGACACCGGCCGAGGCGGCGGGCGTGTATGACCGCATCCACACTGGCAGGCTCAAGCTGCTCTACATCGCGCCGGAACGGCTGACGAGTGAGCAGTTTGTCGGCCGTCTGTCGCGGGCCAAGGTGGCGATGATGGCGGTGGACGAGGCCCACTGCATCTCGGAGTGGGGGCACAACTTTCGGCCCGAGTATCTGCGGCTGGCGCATGTGGCCAAGGAGCTTGGCATCAGCCCCGTCTTGGCGTTGACGGCCACGGCGACGCCCGCGGTCGCGGCCGACATTCGCCGGGCCTTCGGCATCGCCGAGGCCGACCATGTGCAGACCTCGTTTCGGCGGCCAAACCTAGCCTACCGGGTCACGCCCTGCGCTGACCGCGATCGCCTTGCCCTGCTCACCAGTCGGCTCCAGTCGCAGACGGGGAAGCGGCAGGGGGCATCGATCGTCTACGTGACGCTGCAGAAGACGGCTGAAAAGCTGGCGAATCACCTGCAGCAGAACGGTCTCAAAGCCCTCGCCTACCATGCCGGCCTGCCGGACGACACGCGGCATGCGGCGCAGGATGCCTTCATGACCGGCCGCGTCGACACGATCGTCGCCACGATCGCCTTTGGCATGGGGATCGACAAGGCCGACATCCGCGGTGTCTACCACTACAACCTGCCGAAAACCCTGGAGAACTACGCGCAGGAAACCGGTCGCGCGGGCCGCGACGGTCAGCCCTCCGTCTGTGAACTCCTGGCCTGCGCCGACGATCGCATCACGCTGGAAAACTTCAGCTACGGCGACACGCCCACGCCGGAGACGCTTCGCCAGCTCCTAGAAAAGGTTTTTTTAGAGGAGGTTTTTTCGCCGGCGGGTTCCCCGGCCTGCCAACGATCCGAGCATCGGCCGGGCGAGTTCGACCTCTCGCTGTACGAGCTCTCGCAGGCGACCGATATCCGCCCCCTGGTGATCGAGACGGCGCTCACCCATCTGGAGCTAGGCGGGATCATCCGGCCGCTGGGCTCGTTCTATGCCGGCTATCAGTTTCGGCTGCTCGAGCCCGAGGCGGCCCTCTTGGCGAAACACACGCCTGAGCGGCAGGCCTTCCTGCGAAAGCTGTTGCAGTCCGGCAAGCGGGGCACGAAGTGGACCTCGATCGAGTCCGATCGTGCCGCGGTCGAGCTGGCCGAGCCGCGGGACCGGATCGTCAAGGCGCTCAACTGGCTTTCCGACGCAGGTAGCATCGAGCTCAAGCCCAGCGGCAGCCGGCAGCGATACCGGCTGACCGGTGGCGGGCAGCCTGATGCGCCGGCCCGTCCCGATCTCGACACGCTCGCTCACTCGCTGGAACAACTCTTCGCCGTCCGCGAAGCCCGCGATCTCGAGCGGCTTGCGGCCGTGCTCAAGTTCGCGGCGGACCGCGGCTGCCTGACACACAGGCTCCTTGTGTATTTCGGCGAGCAGGCCGGGCGGGCGGAGGGTGACGAGCCGCCCATCCGCTGCGGCACCTGCACAAGCTGCGACGATCCCGGGCACCCGGCCGCAGCATCGTGCGCGGCCACCGCCCGGGAAATCCCTGCGTCCACAGAGCCGGAGATCACCGCCGCGCAGGCCGCGGCCATCGAAGCCGTCGTGGCTGAGGATCGGCAATCGCTCCGCACCCCGCGGCAGCTGGCCCGGTTTTTGTGCGGGCTCACCAGCCCCGCCACCACCCGGGAGCGGCTTGGCAAACACGCCGCCTTCGGCCTGCTGGCCAGCATTCCCTTCGCCACCGTGCTCGCCCACGCCGAATCGCTCGCGGGAGGAGCGTTGGTCGCCGACTCGAATCGCGGCCGTGATCGGCCGGTGCCGGCGAGGTGAAAAAAGACGGATTTATTGCGCTCGGAATCAACTTTTCGGCGGCGCTGGTCCTCGCGAGCGTTCATGGAGATCCAGACCATTGAACCACGGACCGTACCAGCAAGTGCGTGTCTATGGTCAGCCTCCGGAATACCTTCTGTGGTATTGCGCCCGGCCGCCCTTTGCACCAGAGCGGCTCTCCGTGAGGCGCGGTGAAGATGGTCGCATCGCCCGCGTCCGCTCCGTGCTCCCGCGACACAAGGCCGCCAACTGAATCGGCCCGCGGCCCGGCGGGAAAAAAACGCTGCGCCGAACAGTCCGCCTAACAGTCGACCCCTTCAGGGGGTGACCACGAGGGGCCGCACGATTGCGAACCCCTTGTTTTCCAGAATACCGAAGGTGGGACTTGAACCCACACGCCCTTGCGGGCAACGGATTTTGAGTCCGCCGCGTCTGCCATTCCGCCACTCCGGCTGGATTGCGATCATGCACCGATCGCGGAGGTCAATAAAACATAAGACTACGCCGCCGCCGGCGGGTTTTCCAGTTGAAGATGGCTCCCCCGGGCGAATGGCTACAATAAGTCAGGTCTGTTGACCGATTTGGCTCAGTGACCAATCGATGGTGTGAACCTCCAGCGGGAGAAGATTCCGTGTCGATCCGCGAACCTTATGAAAATGGCCGCTTTGGCCTGTCATTCGAACTCTTTCCGCCTAAGACGGAAGAGTCTGAAGCAGCGATGTGGCGGACTGTCGGCGAACTGATGGGCTTCGAGCCAGTGCTGTTCACCTGCACGTACGGAGCCGGGGGATCGACTCGGGGTACCACGCTCGACGTGCTGCGTGGGCTTCGGGAACGGTATGACGTGCCGGTCGCCAGTCACCTCACCTGCGTAGGTAGCAGTGTGGCTGAACTGCGGGCTTACCTCCAGGAGGCGGCTGATTTGGGGGTGGCTGCGATCATGGCGCTCCGCGGCGATCCTCCCAAAGGAGAGACGACGTTTTGTCAGGCCACAGGTGGCCTGCGGTATGCCTCCGAACTCGTGGCCCTCATCCGCGCTGAGTTCCCCGGCTTCGGGATACTGGTCGCGGGCTATCCGGAGATCCATCAGGAAGCGGTCAGCGCTGAGGACGACCTCAAAAACCTCAAGCAGAAGTGCGACGCAGGCGGCAACGTGGTGGTGACACAACTCTTCTACGACAACGCCGATTACTTCCGTTTCAGAGACCGCTGTGTGGCCGCGGGCATTACCGCCCCGGTGGTACCGGGGATCATGCCTGTGACGAACTACGCTCAGGTTCGCCGAATCGCTTCCCTTTGTAAGGCCCGGCTGCCTGACGACTTCGCACGAGCGTTTGAGGCGGCCGGTGACAACGAGGCAGCCCAATTCGAGGCGGGGGTACTTTATGCGGCCAGGCAGGTCGAAGAACTCATCGCCGGTGGCGTACCAGGCCTGCACTTCTACGTACTCAACAAGTCACCGGCCACGATCCAGGTGCTCGAGCACGTGGGCCTGCAACGAGGACTGTGCCACCGGGAACATCCGGTCGTTGACTAGCAAGCGCCGGTTCGTCGTCCTGGTGACTGACCACGTCGAGGACTACCTCGGCGTTCGCTTCGTGACGACGCCCCCCGCAACGACCGTGTCGCGGGCCGCACTCGGCGGGAGCGACCTGGCCCAGGCGATCGCCTTCTCCGTCAACGCCTTCACGTTGTCCGGATGCGTGGCTGCAACGTCGTGGGATTCGCCGGGATCAGTAGGAACACGATAGAGCTCCGCACCAGTACCGTCGTGGTTCACGAACAGCTTCCAATCACCGTCGCGGACGGCGAGCGCCGGAGGCATGTAGCCATCCTCCGTGCCCTGCACTCCGAACAGCCACTCCCAATGCAGGGGCTTCTTCCGGACGGTCGGCCTGCCGCACCAGAGGCCGCTGAGATCCTCTCCGTCGGCCGCGAGCCCCTCCGGCAAGGCAGCTCCGGCGAGCGTGGCGATCGTCGGCAGCAGGTCGACGGCGGCCATCACGCTCGTCTCGTCCACCCGGCCGGCGGGCACCTTGCCGGGCCAGCGGACGAGCCCGAACGTGCGAATGCCTCCCTCATACATGCTGCGCTTCCGGCCGCGCAAGGGCCCTGTGCTGCCCACGCCGGCATTGGCCGCATTTCTGATCCGGTAGTCCTCGGGGCCATTGTCGCTGGAGAACACGATGATGGTGTCGTCGGCGATCCCGAACTCATCGAGAGCGTCGAGCAGCCGCCCGATCTGCGTGTCGAGGTCGGTCAGCGACGCACAGAACACTCTCATCTGTGAGCGAAGATCCTCGGCGTTGCCGAGGTAGTTCCGCATCCACGTGCTAAACGCCGGGTCGTCGGCCCGTGGCTCGAGGTCTGCATACACCGCCAGCTGCTCCGGAGTGGGCTTGAGCAACGCATGCGGCAGGAGAGTCCACACGTTGGCGTAGAACGGACGATCCCTGTGTCGCCGGATGAAGTCGATCGTCTCATCCACGATCAGTCGGGTCGATTCGGCGCGAAAAAAAGGCGACTTGCTCTCGTTGCCCAGCGACGGACCGGATGAGTTCACGGTCTTCGACTCGTCGAAACCGTATTCATCGGGTGCCGGGGCGTCTTGGCCTCCGCCCAGATGCCACTTGCCGAAGTGGGCGGTCGCATAGCCGACCGTCTTGAGCAGATCGGGCAGCGTCGTGACGTCTGGATCGAGCCAGTTCGGCATCGAGCGGGCCGCGTTGCTCTCGGCGGTGGCAAAGTGGCCGTGGATCTGGTGGCGGGCCGGCTCCTGCGACGTCATGAAGGCCGCCCGGCTCGGGGAGCAGACGGTGGCGGCCACGTAGAACTGGCGAAACCAACTGCCTTCGCGGGCCAGCCGGTCGAGGTGCGGCGTCTTTACGTATGGGTGGCCGGCGAATCCACCGTCGCCCCAGCCCTGGTCGTCGGTGAGGATGAAGATCACGTTGGGCTGACGTGCAGGGGCATCAGGCGCCGCAACGCCCGAAACGCCTGCAATCGCGATGACGACCGACAGCAGAAGGCTGTTGCGCATGGCTTGGATTCCTTGTCGAGGTCGAACGGGCAATGAATAAACCGGTCGATGGTGTTGCTGATGACCATGCCAGTCCGGTGTAGAGCTACTGACTGATCTGCGACACGATGTCTCGGTTGATCAGGATTGTCAACGAACGAACCAAGCCCAACTCTCAGTGTGGTTTCGCTCGGTCCCGGGGCAATCCGACCTGATCCCACGCGAAGGGTTCGATGCCGAGCCGCCGCAGCACGTCGGGGTCGAAGCGGGGCCGCCCGTCGGCGTCGCGGTGCATCCCGGGGTAGATGGCGATGCTGCCCGGATCGATGCCCGCCGCCTGGTTGGCTGCCACGAAGGCCTCGGCCCAGCCAGCCTGGCCGTTCACCCAGTAGAGATTGTCGCGAAGCCCGAGTTCCCCGAGCTGGGGCGGCGTTGCGCCCGGCAGCCACGAGGCGAATCCGCAGGAGTAGAACTCGGGCTCACCGCGGCCATTGTCGCAGAACACGTTGCGTTCGATGACGGCGCCGTGCACGAGGTCGTTCCAGAGGATGACGTATCCCTTGAACAGGATCGGCAGGTCCGAGTTGCCCGGGTTCAGCACGTCGATGAGGAAGTTGTTGCGGATCGTGCTGCGGGCCCCGTTGAGGGTGATTCCCCCGTGGGTGACTCGCTCGATCAGATTGCCGGCGACCACCACGCCGTGCTGCAGGTCGTCGCAGCGGATGCCACCGGCGCTCCGCGGCCCATCGATGTCGTGCACGTAGTTGCCGCGGATCACGTTGCCCGCGTGCGAGGCGAAGCGGATGTAGATGCCGTTGCCATCGCCGAGGGTCTGCACGACCCGTGTCACCTCGTTGCCGGCGACGAGATTGTTCCGCGAGTGCAGAAAGGGCTGGAACGAGTCGTGCGTGAAGGGGCCGTCGCCAGTCTCGTCCCACCGCACCGTGCGCATCTGCTCACGGGCCGGCGCGACCCGTTGCTCCGGCGTCATCTTCTCGACCTGGCCGTTGCCGCTGACGACGATGCCGGAGTAGGGCAGATCGCGGACGAGGTTGCGGGTCACCTCGTTGTCACCCGACTGCCAGAGATGGATGCCCGGACGGTGCCAGAGGAGCCGGCCGCAGTCCTCGATCAGGTTGCCGTGGATCACATTGTGGTTGTTGACGTCCTTCGTGCCCGGGCCGTAGCCGCAGAGGAGCACGCCGCCCCCGCCGAGGCCCCGAAAGATGTTGCCGAGGATCCGCACGTGGCGGGCGTGCAGGTCGGCCCGCAGGCCGGAGCCGCCGCTCTCGCTGAAGCGGCAGTGTTCGACCGTAACGTGTTCCACCCAGCGGAGCCGCAGCAGGGCGTTGGCCTTGTCGTGGAAATCCCAGTCGTGCTGGAGGCCGGCGTCGTGGGGGGCGATCGACTCGCGGTCGGCCTGCGCGAAGGAGAGCCGCCGCAGCGTGATCCTCGTCAGCGGCGTGTCCGCCTTCTCGTCACCCTCAATCCGCACGAGCTCGATGAGCCGCGGCCCGCGGATGCCCGCGGGAGGCCCGCCGTCTCGGGGCCAGAGGTAGACTTGTCGTCCATCCGGACTCGTCGCCCAATCGCCGGGCTGGCGGATGAATACGGCGCGGTTTTCAAACCAGGCGGAGGGCTGGCCCGCAGGACCCCAGTCGTTCATCGGGGCGATCGCGTAGGTGGCAGGAATGGCTGTCGTGCCGCGGCCGGTGGCGCGGTCGAGGGTAGCCACCGGCAGGATGTTGTGGATCCAGAGCCAGCGGGGCCGCACCGACAGCTCGAGCCCCGCGACCGTGTCGTCCGCCGGCAGCAGATCGGCCGGAAAGCCGAGCGCCGTCGGCGTGGCCCCGGCCGCGGGCGGAATAAAGCCCCGGCTGCGGGCCCGTGGCAGCAGCCCATGGCCGTCGAAGAGCGCCTTGGGCGATGCCACCGTGAGTGGCGCGACCCACACCTTGCCCTTGGCCTCGGGGGCGAGCTCATCTTCGGCCGCCAGCTGCCAGCCCTCGATCGGCACCGATCCAAGCAGCACCGCCGCGGCGTCGGGCGGCCCCTCGAGCACGAGTTCGCCCCGGAAGTCCCCAAGCGCGGCATGGTCGAGCACGAGCGTGTCGGCCAGCGGATACTCCCCGGCCGCAAATCGTAGCACGGCCCGCTCGAGGCCGCCGCCCTGCGCCGCGGCCCGCAGCTCGCCGAGCGCCTGCCGGATCGATGGGCCTGCGTCGGTGCTGGGATCGGCACCGGCCGGTGGGCGCAGGCAGGTTTCCCAGACGCTTGGCGGCGCTGCGTCGCAGGCCGCGCCGAGCAGCGTTGCGCGGAGCAGGGCCACGAAGAACAAGGCCGTCAGGCCGGCCGAGCACAGCGGATGATGCTGGAATGAGCGCATAGCGATAGTGTCGCCCGCGACCCGCTTCGTGGTCCAACCCCGTCGCCTGACGAGGTTGCGACCCGAGTCCGACGGAGCGCCAACGACCTCGTGCGGAAGTTTTACCGTGTATTCCTGACGATGGACTGGCATCGCCGCTACGACCGTACACGCCATTGACCGGGCTATCCCTTATCCTGCTGAGACCATCACCATACTGGAACCACGACCATGCCAGTGCTGCAAAAGGTTCTTCTTGCCGTTCTCGTCGGGACGGCCCCGCTTCTTGCCGCCGACTTCCGGCTCGCCGCCCCGGTCTCCGACCACATGGTTCTTCAACGCGACAAGCCCGTCGCCGTCTGGGGATTCGGTGATCCGGAGGAGGAGATCGACGTCGCCTTCGGCGGTCAGAACAAACAAGCCGTGGCCGACGCCGAGGGGCGGTGGAGCGTCCGGCTCGACGCCATGCCCGCCAGCACCGAACCGCGGACGCTCGTGGCGGTCGGCAAGGGCGGCCGCAAGGCCGAGGCGAGGGACGTGCTGGTGGGCGAGGTGTGGCTCGGCTCCGGACAGTCCAACATGGCCATGACGGTGCAACGATGCCTCGATTTCGACCGCGAGAAGGCGGCCGCCAACCTGCCCCTGATCCGGCACTACAAGGAATCGTCCGCCCCCGCCGAGGCCCCTCGGCTCGAGGGGACGGGCGTCTGGAGCGTGTGCTCGCCCGACACGGTCGGCGGCTTCTCGGCGACGCTCTACTTCTTCGGACGCGAGGTGCGCCGGGAACTCGGCGTCCCCGTGGGCTTGATCAACACCTCGGTGGGCGGCACGCCGATCGAGTCGTGGCTGTCGGCAGAGACACAGCGGTCCGACCCCGCTACGAAAGCCGTCTACGAGTCGAGGCTCCAGGAGTACCTTTCGTTCGACGTCGCGGCCGCCCCGGACCTCCACCGCAAGCAGATGGACCTCTGGAGGGCCGCCGTGGCCAAGGCGAGGGCGGAGGGAAAGACCTTCGTGACGCCCCCTCCCAAGAATCCGCTGGCGATGCGAAAGCTCAAGGGCGGCCCGGCCTTCCTCTTCAATGGGAAGGTAGCCAACCTCGTTCCCTACACGCTGCGAGGCATGCTCTGGTACCAGGGCGAGGGTAACGCGAACAGCCCCGAGCTTTACGAGACGCAGCTCGCCCAGCTCGTCACCAGCTGGCGTGCGCTCTGGGCGGATGAGTTGCCCTTCGCATGGGTGCAGCTTCCCAACTACCGCGACTCGAAGAGCGAGAACTGGCCCCGCATGCGGGAGTCGATGATGAGGGTGCTCGCCCTGCCCAAGACCGGGATGGCGATCACGCTGGACGTGGGTGACCCGAAGGACATCCACCCGAAAAATAAGCAGGAGGTCGGACGCCGGCTGGCGCTCTGGGCGCTCGGCACGGTGTACGACCGAACGGTTCCAGCGATCAGCGGTCCGTTGCCCGCAGGACACACAGTCGATGGCTCGTCCATCACGATTGACTTCCGCCACGCGGCCGGCCTGAAGACCCGAGACGGCGGCCCGCTTCGGGGGTTCGTCATGGCCGGAGCCGACAGGGTGTGGAAGACCGCCGCTGCCTGCATCACCGATATTTCCGGCGAGACGGTCGTGGTCAGCAGCGCGGAAGTGCCCGCCCCCGTGGCGGTGCGGTACGCCTGGGCCGAGAACCCCGATGGCAACCTGATCAACGGCGCCGGACTGCCCGCGACCACGTTCCGGACCGACGACTGGCCCGCTGCCAAGTGACGCACGGGAGCGGGCCGGTTGATCGAGAAAATCGACGGCCCACGCCGACACACGCCGCGAACTCGAAGCCCTGCTCCTGGCCGAAATGCAGCGGCTCCACGACCCCTACCGGTTCTCCGACCAGCCGCGCGAAGAGTCCGTCTCATGACAATGCAACCAGTACCCCAAAGACGACACCCACTGGTCACCCCAGCTTCCTCTGCGGGTCGTCAAGCGAGCGGTAGCCCGTGCCAATCGAGCGGCGTGGGAAACCGAGCGGAGTAGGATTGCGGAGCAAGGTTTCCTCCGAGCGACCGGAGGGCAGGATGCCCGAAGGGAGCATCCGGCGAGATGGCACGGGCTACCCCGGCACCCCACGGTAACCAAGGATCTTTCTGATGAGAACATCGTTCCTGGCAGCATTGTTCACAGCCGGTGTCATCTCGGTGGCCGCCGCCGAGGACTTCTCCCGCTATGGCCTCGACCTCAAGACCACCCCCCGGCCGGCTGCCTGCGCGCCGGTCGCCACGACACTGCCGCTCCTACTCCGCCGCGGCGACCACGTCTGCCTGATCGGCAACAGGCTGTTCGAGCGGGCGGCCCTGTTCGGCGACATCCCGACCACGCTCTATCCCGTCGGCCAGCAGGAGGAGCCGGTGAAGCCCGAGGGCGCGAAGCGAAAGCCCGCCCAGGCGGCGTCGTTTTCCCGGCAACCGGCGGCCGCGGCGGGGAGTCGGGCCCGGCCCAACATCGTGCTCTTTCTGGCCGATGACCTCGGCTACGGCGAGCTCGGCTGCTATGGCAACACGGCTGCCATCACGCCGAACCTCGACCGGTTCGCCACCGAGGGCCTGAGGTTCATCGACTGCCACTCCGCCTCGAGCGTCTGCTCACCGTCACGGTCGAGCCTCTTGACCGGCCGCACGCCCTCCCGCAATGGCGTGTTCACCTGGATTCCCGAGGGCAGCCCGATCCACCTACGCACGAGCGAGATCGCCCTGCCGAAGCTGCTGCGGGCCGCCGGCTACGACACCTGCCATGTCGGCAAGTGGCACCTGAACGGGATGTTCAACTCCCCCGAGCAGCCGCAGCCCGACGCCCACGGCTACGACTGGTGGCTCGCCACCCAGAACAACGCCGCCCCCAGCCACGCCTTCCCGACGAACTTCGTCCGCAACGGCACGGCCATCGGCAAGGTGGACGACTACTCGGCCCCGTTCATCGCCAAGGAGGCGGTGATGTGGCTGCGGGAGAAGCGGGACGCGGAAAAACCCTTCTTCCTCGCCATCTGGACGCACGAACCGCATGACCCGATCGCGTCGGCCGAGCGGTACGAGAAGCTGCATGCCGCGATCGCGGACCCCGAGGAGCGGACCTACCGGGCCAACATCACCCAGCTCGACGACGCCTTCGGCACGGTCATGCAGGCCCTCGACGAGCAGGGCGTGGCCGACAACACGCTCGTGTTCTTCACGAGCGACAACGGCCCCGAGGGGGCGGGCGACAAGGGGCCGGGCCGGGGCCTCGCCGGCAACCTCCGCGGCCGGAAGCGGTCGATGTACGAGGGGGGGCACCGCGTGCCGGGGATCGTGCGCTGGCCCGGGAAGATCGAGTCGGGAGCCGTGAGCGACGTGCCGACGATCGGCAGCGACTTCTTTCCCACGGCGCTCGCGGCCGCGGGCGTCGAGCCGCCGGCGGGCGTGACGCTCGACGGGGTGAATCTCCTGCCGGCCTTCGCCGGCAAGCCGGCCAAGCGGCCCGGGCCCTTGTATTGGCGGTGGGGCGGGATGGTGGCCTACCGGGAAGGCCCCTGGAAGATCGTGGTGGACGAGAAGCTCGAGCAGCCCGAGCTCTACGACCTGGCAGGCGACGTCGCGGAGCGAACCGACCTGGCCGCGCGGGAGCCCGAGCGGCTGGCGGCCATGATGACGCGGCTGCGGGCCACCACGGCCGAGCTCGCCGCCGAGGCGCCCGAGTGGCCGGCCGCCGAGAAGCAGCGCGAGCGGAAGCGAAAGGCGGCGGCAGCGCCGGTCGAGCGATCAAACGTGCTCCTCATTTGCGTGGATGACCTCAAGCCAGCGCTCGGCTGCTACGGCGACCAGGCAGCCAGGACCCCGCAGATCGACGCCCTCGCCGCGCGGGGCGTGCGGTTCGATATGGCCTCCTGCAACCAGGCGGTCTGCGCCCCTTCCCGCAATGCGCTCCTGACGGGCCTGCGGCCGGGCACGCTGGGCATCTATGACCTCGGCACGAACTTCCGACGCGCGGCTCCGGACGCGGTGACGCTGCCGCAGGCCTTCCGGGCCGCGGGCTGGCGGACCGAGGCCATCGGCACGCTGTTTCATGTGGGCCACGGCAACCGCGACGATGCCGCGTCGTGGGAGGTACGGCACACGAATCCGAAGGCGAGCGCCTACGTCCTGCCGGGGAATCAGCCACCGCCCGACACCGCGGAACTCGAACTCTACGACCACCAGGCCGATCCCGCCGAGACCAGGAACCTGGCGGCCATCGAGCCGGAGACGGTTGCGGCGCTCGGGCGACTGCTCGCCGCCGAGCCCGAGCCCAGGCTGCAGTGGCGGCCTGCCCGGGAAGCGGCCTCCGGGAACCGGTGACGCCTGCCGCCGCCGGGGATGAGCTGAAGAGGCCGAAGGTCGCGTGACACCGGCGAGGACGGCGACCCGCGAGGGGTGGCAGGCGGGCGCGGCGGAGTGGGCGTCGGTGAAGGTGTCGGTGAAGGTGTCGGTGAAGGTGTCGGTGAAGGTGTCGGTG
>ERZ889217.1013-NODE-1013-length-15345-cov-15.212426_pt1 | contig 15345 bp, 13 predicted proteins | sample MGYA00521098_ERZ889217 | MGnify/ENA primary metagenome ERZ889217 (study PRJEB32303, sample SAMEA104408613) | aquatic metagenome | biome: Brackish water; feature: Pelagic; material: water | place: Baltic Sea | collected 2014-06-10T22:04:00 | depth 2,362 m ...
AATAATTTTAACTGGTGTTAGCGGTGCAGCTACTTCAATAGGTGCATGAGTTTGGGCACTACCTGTTTCCAGCATTAGCTGCCGCGGCGAGCCCAGGGCCCGCTCAGTGGCTTGCTCCAATAGGGGCAGGCGGCTTTGCACCATCGCCAGCCAATTTGGCGCTACTCGCACCACAGCTTTTGATTTATCAAGCCGCACTAGTTCGCCCTGTTGTGATAGCAACATGCGGGTAGAAGGTAATTCCAAACTTGCCAAGATCTGTTGCCAAATGGCTGTTAAATCGGGTCCGTTTTGATTTTCTACTGGCGAAGCTGTAGCTGTAGTTGGGGGATTTGGAATTGCAGCTGGAATTTGACTTTGAGTAGAAGTTTGCGCTGGAGTGGTGGTTGTAGTTGGTGTTGAAACTGCTGTTGGCGCGCTGATAGTGCTCTGTTCCGCCAGTAATCCCAGCATTAAAACTTCAAGCCATAAACGCGGTTGGGCGCTCTGGCGTAGTTGGGCCTCACTACCTTTTAAACCCTGTTGCCAAGCCAGTAATTTTTGCAGGCCAGCTTGGTTTGCTAACGCCGGTAATTCAGCCCTATTAGCTGGAGAAAAGCTGCTTAATTCCGGTTGCTCCGGTGCAGCTAAAGCCAGCACTAAATCCCGCAATAAACCCGCAATACCCTGAAGCACTGCGGTGGCTTCCCTACCGCGATCCAGAAGGCCGCGGCAATTTTCCAATAGGCCAACGGGATCAGTTGCAACCAATGCCCTCGCCAGGCTCAATAATTCCTGTTCTGGCACCGCCCCAAGTAGTTCCCAAACCGCCTCTGGTTCCACCGGCGGCGGCAGCAAACTGAGTTGATCCAGCAGGCTTTCCGCATCCCTTAGGCCCCCTTGGGCCAATTGGGCCACTAGGTGCAAGGCCGCTGCATTGATTTGGATTTGCTCTTCTTTGGCAATCCAAGCCAAATGACTTTCCATCGACCCCAAGGGAATACGGCGAAAATCAAACCGCTGGCAGCGGCTCAAGATCGTTGGTAACACCCGTTGGGGATCAGTGGTGGCGAGCACAAACACCACCCTTGGTGGTGGTTCCTCCAGGGTTTTTAGTAGGGCATTAAAAGCTGCCGTTGAAAGCATGTGGCATTCATCCACCACATAAACCTTCCAGCGCGCCTGCACCGGTGCAAAGCGGGAGCGTTCGATTAAATCGCGGATGTTGTCTACGCCTGTATTAGATGCGGCATCTATTTCGATCACATCAAGGGCGCTGCCGGCTGCGATCGAGCGGCACAATTCGCAGCTACCGCAGGGTTCTGGCGTGGGGCCATCACTGGCAATGCAATTAAGCGATCGAGCCAGAATGCGAGCGCTGGAGGTTTTGCCCGTTCCCCTCGGGCCGCTAAATAAGTAGGCCGGTGCAATGCGACCAGTGCGTAATGCATTGCTAAGGGTGGCTGCAATTGCCTCCTGGCCCACTAGCTGATCAAACCGCTGGGGCCTGTATTTATGGTGCAGCGGTTCGTAAGCCATGGCTAGAGGCTACTCAGGCTTGGGGTTTTCCCCTCAGTAAATCTTGGAGCTGGCTTTTTAGGGTTTCCACCGCCTGCAATTGATCTGCAAAGGTTTGTTCACTGAGTTGTTGGCGCTTTTGTTCCAATTTTTTTAGGCCATTTTTAAGTTCTTTTAGGCCATGGCTAATATTTAGTTCTTGATTGATATTTAGGCCCTGTTCTAATAACATTTGACCGTAACCCAAGGCCTTTTCCACTTGGCTGCTGCGGTGGCAACCGGTTTTACACCAAACTGCAAAGTGTTCGCAGTTATTTAATAACAGGTTGTAGCGTTCTTCCCCCAAGCGTCCCATCGCTCGCCGCAGGGTTACACCAACGGGATCAGCATCAGCATGGGGCACTATTTTGAGCGGTTCACCAAGGCTGAATTCTTCTACGCTGCTGCGCAGAATTTGTTTTCCCTCCAAATAATGCACCACGGTTCCATCGCCAAGATCGATGCCATGGTGCATAAATAAACCATGGCCCCTAGGTACCTCTAGGTGATCGGCCGCGGCCATTGGCTTAGGCCGTTTCCTGTTGATCCAGGCTGGTGGGATGGGCTAGAACCTTGGCACCATGGCGTTCTTCCACTAATTCTTGGGTAATAACAAATTTGGGTACATCATCCCGGCCAGGTAGGTCGTACATCAAATCAAGCATCAGCTCTTCCACAATTCCGCGCAGGGCCCGGGCGCCAGTTTTTCTGCGGTTGGCTTCAATCGCAATTGCCCTAATCGCCCCTGGTTCAAATTCCAAACGCACACTATCCATAGAAAGCAGGGTTTGAAATTGCTTCACTAGGGCATCGCGCGGTTCGGTGAGAATTGCCTCTAGGGCATCCTCATCTAGGGGTTCGAGCACGGCGCTAACCGGCATGCGACCAATGAATTCAGGGATTAGGCCATATTTCACAAGATCATCGGGTTCCAGGTGGCGCAATACCTTGGCGGCATCCAATTCCTTATTGCGATTGCGGCCCCTGTTGTCGGTTTGCACAAATCCGATCGCATTGCGGCCCAAACGCCTTTGGATCACATCCTCGAGGCCAACAAATGCCCCGCCGCAGATGAATAGGATCTGGCTGGTATCTATTTGAATGCAGTCTTGATAGGGATGTTTGCGGCCCCCTTGGGGTGGCACATTCGCCACTGTGCCCTCAAGCATTTTTAGTAGTGCTTGCTGAACACCTTCACCGGATACATCGCGGGTGATCGATGGATTTTCACTTTTACGGGCAATTTTATCGATCTCATCAATATAAATAATGCCCCTTTGGGCTTGTTCCACATCTAAATCCGCTTTTTGCAGTAAGCGCAGCAGGATATTTTCCACATCCTCTCCCACATAGCCGGCTTCCGTGAGGGTGGTGGCATCAGCCACGGCAAAAGGCACCTCAAGCAATTCAGCCAGGGTTTGGGCGAGCAGGGTTTTACCGCAGCCCGTGGGACCGATTAAAAGGATGTTTGATTTGCTTAAACGGGTGGCACTCTCCTCCCGTTCACCACTGCCATCCCCCTGCCAGGCCAAGCGTTTGTAGTGGTTATAAACAGCAACGGAAAGCACTTTTTTTGCTTCCTCTTGGCCCACCACCTGGCGATCAAGGAAACTTTTTATCTCCCGTGGTTTCGGGATGCTGGCAAGGGTGGGAACAGGTTTAGTTGCTTTTTTGCTTGGAACCGTTTTACGACTGTTCTCCTGGTGGGCATGGCGGCTACCTCCTTGGGCTTCCACCAGCTCCTCATCAAGGATTTCGTTGCATAGGTCGATGCATTCGTCGCAGATATAAACGCCGGGCCCGGCAATCAACTTGCGCACTTGTTCCTGCGATTTACCGCAGAACGAGCACTTCAGGTGGGCATCGAATTTGGCCATCGCCTGTTGCTGGTTACCTTCCTAGAAAACAGGATCAACCCCAAAAGGGCTCGCGTCAATCGTCAATCAACTACTACTTTGTCGATAAGGCCATATTCCACAGCCTCATGGGGTGAAAGAAAGTAGTCCCTGTCTGTATCCTCGGCAACTTTTTCGATTGGTTGGCCCGTGTGTTCGGCCATTAAGCCATTGAGCGTTTCTTTGAGAAACAGAATTTCTTTGGCTTGGATTTCAATATCAACGGCCTGGCCCTGGGCGCCACCAAGGGGTTGGTGGATCATTATCCGGGCATTGGGCAGGGCTAAGCGCTTGCCTTTGCGGCCGCCGCAAAGCAGAAAGGCACCCATGCTGGCGGCAAGGCCATAACAGATCGTTACCACATCTGGGCTCACCTGCTGCATGGTGTCGTAGATGGCGAGGCCAGCCGTAACGGAGCCGCCGGGGGAATTCAAATAGATCTGGATATCTTTCTCAGGGTCTTCCGCTTCCAGGAAAAGCAGCTGGGCAACGATTGCATCAGCCACCGCATCATTAATCGGTGTGCCGAGGAAGATGATCCTTTCCCGCAGGAGCCTTGAATAGATATCAAAGGCCCGCTCACCTCGCCCGGATTGCTCCACCACGGTGGGAACCAGGGTGTTTTGCCAATGGCTATGAACCGGATGGTGGCTTAAAGCGTTGAGCACGGGCCGCTGCTGGATTCCATTCAATCTATGGCTTTAGCCTTTGCCTTGGGCTTTGCTTTTGATTTAGGGCTTTCAGCGGGCTTTTCAGCACCAACAATGGTGATGCTGGCATTGGCTTCCAGCCAAGCAAAAACCGCTTCCTTGAGTAGGTCTTCCGACACCGCAGCCCGCAAGCGGTTTTGATCGATCCGGTTGGTGTCGCTTAAACCACGGATCACCTCCTTCATTTTTGCTTCCAATACCGCCGCATCCACACTGATGGCCTCCGCCTTGGCAAGGGCTTGCAGGGCAAGGCTGCTTTGCAGGCGTTCGGTGGCTTCTGGCCGAGATTTACTCGCCAAATTGCGCACCACCTCAGGGGTAAATAGCTTTTTGATATCCAGCCCCTGTTGGGCCATCTCAGCAGCGGTTTCCTGCAACATCGCGTTTATCTCCTCTTTAACCAAACTCTCTGGTATTTCAACTTCAAGTTCCGCCACTAAAGCCTTGAGTAAGGCCTGCTCGCGGTTTTGTTTTTGACGTTTTTCGGCATCTGCTTTTAGGCGGGTTTCCAATTCGGCCCGCAGCTCCTCCAGGGTTTCCTTATCGCTTGCCTGTTGAGCAAAGGCATCATCCAGCGTGGGAAGTTCCTTGGCCTTGAGGTCGTTGAGGCTGATTTTGAACTTTGCAGCGCGGCCGCGGCAGGTTTCATCTTGATAGTCGCTGGGGAATTCACAGTTCACCTCGGTTTCAGCGCCGAGTTTTAGCCCCACAATCCCTTCTACAAATCCGGGAATCATTCGACCCTCCTCCAATTCCACCTCAAGGCTTTCGGCGCTGCCACCACTGATCGGTTCATTGGTATCGCTAAAGCTGCCACTGAAACTCACCACTGCCACATCACCCATGGCGGCAGCCCGATCACTAATCGGCACCAAGGTGGCCAGTTGCTTGCGGGATTGCTCTAGCAATTCATCGATGCGCTCAGGGTTGTAGAGCACCTCCTGGGCCTCTGCCTTAAGCCCTTTTGTGGTTTTTAACTTTGGAGTGGGTGGCACATCCATCTCGAGCTTCAGCAGCAGCTCCTTACCCGGCTCAAATTGCTCCAAAAGCGTGTCGAAGCCACCGCTTAATTCCGGTTGGCCCAGGGCTTCTAGGTTTTCTTGGCTTAGGGCATCGCGCAGCACCGCATCAACCAATTCCTCAAGGGCGGTGGCCTTCACCCGCAGGGGGCCAATTTGTTGCAACAGCACCGAGCGCGGCACCTTGCCCTGGCGGAAGCCAGCCAACTTCACCGTGCGACCTAATTTCAGCAGGGCAGCTTCGTAGGAGGCTTGGCAGCGGCTGCCTGGTACCCCCACCTCAAGGGCTAAACGACTGCCGGGGAGGGGAGAAGTGCTGACCTTAAGGGTGCTGCTCATGGGTGGGCCAAATGGAACCAAGCCCGTGATCCTAGAAACAGGCCGGTGCACACCCCCCAAGCGCCTATTGTTTCTTCTCAGGTTTCGCTTGATTTCATCCACCACCGTTGACTCCCGTAGCCGCGGCAAATCCGCAAACAGTTGCCATCCTTGGAGCCACCGGAGCTGTGGGCCAAGAGCTGCTTGCTTTATTGAAGGAACGCGCCTTTCCAATTAAGGAATTAAGGCTGCTGGCCTCCCCCCGCTCAGCCGGAGCTTTGTTGCCATGGCAGGGGCAAAACCTAGAGGTGCAGCCCGTTAGTGCAGCAGCTTTGCAAGGGGTTGATCTGTTGCTGGCATCAGCTGGGGGTTCGGTGTCGCGCCAGTGGGCGCCATTGGCGGTGGAGCAGGGGGCTGTAGTTATCGATAACTCAAGCGCCTTTCGGCTTGATCCAGAGGTGCCTTTGGTGGTGCCGGAAGTTAATCCGCAGGCGGCCCTGCAGCACAAAGGAATAATCGCTAATCCAAATTGCACCACGATCCTGCTCAGTTTGGTGTTAGCCCCTTTAGCGGCGCGGCGGCCTTTGAAACGGGTGATAGTGAGCACCTACCAATCCGCCAGTGGTGCAGGCGCGAGGGCCATGGAAGAGTTGCGGGAATTGAGCAGCACGGTGCTAGCTGGCGGCGAACCGGTAAGTGAGGTTTTGCCCTATTCCTTGGCCTTCAATTTGTTTTTGCATAATTCCGCTCTGCAGGCCAATGGCTATTGCGAAGAGGAGTTGAAAATGCTTAACGAAACCCGCAAAATAATGGGCCTAAGCAATCTTTGTTTAAGTGCCACCTGCGTGCGGGTGCCGGTATTGCGGGCCCATTCGGAGGCGGTGAATTTGGAATTTGAACAACCCTTTCCGGTGCAGGAAGCGCGGGAGCTATTGGCGGCAGCGCCAGGGTTGGAATTGATCGAAGATTTTGCCGCTAACCGCTTCCCAATGCCCAGTGATGTAACCGGTCGCGATGCTGTGGCGGTGGGTCGTATTCGCCAGGATTTAAGCAATCCAAATGCCCTTGAACTATGGCTTTGTGGTGATCAAATCCGCAAGGGAGCGGCTTTGAATGCCATTCAGATCGCTGAATTACTGCAGGGGATAGGGCGATGAGCAGTGCTGTATTTGGTCGTTTGGTAACGGCGATGGTTACCCCATTCGATGCTGATGGGGCCGTTGACCTCGGTTTGGCTGGCCGCTTGGCCCATCACCTGGTGGAGCATGGTTCCGACGCCCTGGTGGTGTGTGGCACCACTGGTGAATCACCCACCCTTTCCTGGGATGAACAACATGCCCTGTTGCAGGCAGTGCACTTGGCGGTTGCAGGAAAGGCCAAGGTTCTAGCCGGCACAGGCAGTAATTGCACCGCCGAAGCGGTGGAAGCAACCCGGCAGGCCGCAGCCCTTGGCGCCGATGGTGCCCTTGTGGTGGTGCCTTATTACAACAAGCCACCCCAGGAGGGTATGGAAGCCCATTTCGCCGCGGTGGCGGAAGCGGCAGCTGATTTGCCTTTGATGCTCTACAACATTCCCGGCAGAACAGGTGCCAGCCTGGCGCCTGAAACAACGGCTCGTTTGCTGCGTTATTCCAATGTGGTTGCCTACAAAGCAGCCAGTGGCAGTGTTGATGAGGTGAGCCAGCTGCGGGCTGTTTGCGGAGATCGGTTGGCTATTTACAGCGGCGACGACTCATTAACTTTGCCCATGTTGGCCCTCGGAGCCGTTGGTGTTGTGAGTGTGGCAAGCCACTTGGTGGGCGAGGAATTGCAACAGATGATCCAAGCGTTTCTTGCCGGGGAAGTGCAAAAGGCCCTCGCCATCCATGAGCGTCTATTACCATTGATGAAAGGTTTGTTTTGCAGCAGTAATCCAATTCCTCTTAAAGCGGCCCTAGAGCTGGAGGGCTGGCCAGTTGGCTCCGCCCGATTGCCATTGCTACCCGCCTCTAATGCCGTGCGGGAATCCTTAGCTGTTTTACTTGCCGCCCTGCGTCCTACCTGACCTCAAGGCGATGGGCAGCTGCTCATTATCTTTTCAACCAACTAATTTTTTAAAAGGTTTCTATGGCTACTTCCGCAACATCTGCAACCAAAACCCCCGCCCTACGGGTGATTCCCTTAGGTGGATTGCATGAGATTGGTAAAAACACCTGCGTATTTGAATACGGCGATGATTTGATGATGGTGGATGCGGGCCTCGCCTTTCCAAGCGATGGCATGCATGGCGTTAATGTGGTGATGCCAGATACAAGTTATTTAAGAGAAAATCAAAAACGTATCCGTGGCATGATTGTTACCCACGGCCACGAAGATCACATCGGCGGCATATCCCATCACCTCAAGCATTTTAATATTCCTATTATTTATGGGCCCCGCTTAGCCCTTTCGCTGCTCGAGGGCAAGATGGCAGAAGCCGGTGTGGCAGATCGCACCACACTGCAAACAGTTGCACCACGGGATGTGGTGAAAGTTGGCCAACATTTTAAGGTTGAATTCATCCGCAACACCCACTCAATTGCCGATAGTTTTTCATTGGCGATCACAACCCCAGTGGGTGTTGTTGTATTCACAGGCGATTTCAAATTTGATCACACCCCTGTGGATGGTGAGTATTTCGATATTCAGCGCATGGCCCAATACGGCGAGCAGGGTGTGCTCTGCATGTTTAGTGATTCCACCAATGCTGAACTGCCTGGTTTCACCCCTTCTGAGCGGGCCGTATTCCCCAATCTCGATCGCCATGTGGGCAGTGCAGAAGGCCGCGTGTTGATCACAACATTTGCTAGTTCAGTGCATCGGGTATCGATGATTCTTGAGCTGGCGCTTAAGCATGGCCGCAAGGTTAGTTTGCTTGGCCGTTCGATGCTCAACGTGATTGCTAAGGCCCGGGAATTGGGTTACATCCGCTGCCCAGATGATCTATTTGTGCCAATTAAGCAAATACGCGATCTGCCCGATCGTGAAACCCTTTTATTGATGACAGGTAGCCAAGGTGAAACCCTCGCTGCCCTCAGCCGCATCTCCCGTTGTGAGCACCCCCAGGTGCAGGTTAAATCCACCGACAAAATCATCTTTTCAGCCAGCCCAATTCCAGGTAACACGATCTCTGTTGTTAACACGATCGATCGCTTGATGATGCTCGGTGCCAAGGTGGTTTATGGCAAAGGCGAAGGTATTCACGTTTCAGGTCACGGCAGCCAAGAGGATCAAAAGTTGATGCTTGCCCTAACAAGGCCCCGCTTCTTTGTGCCTGTGCATGGTGAACATCGCATGTTGATGTGCCATTCCCGCACCGCTCAATCTATGGGTGTGCCAGAGGAAAATATATTAATCATCGATAACGGTGATGTGGTTGAGCTCACCCCAGATTCAATTCGTAAGGGTGATCCAGTGAAGGCTGGTATCGAATTGCTTGATAATTCCCGCAACGGTATTGTTGATGCGCGCGTTTTAAAAGAACGCCAGCAATTAGCAGGTGATGGTGTGATCACCCTTCTTGTTGCCATCAGCACTGAAGGCTTGATGGTGGCTCCACCACGGGTGAACCTGCGCGGTGTGGTTACCACTGCTGATCCCCGCAAGATGTCGATGTGGGCTGAGCGGGAAGTGGGCTGGGTATTGGAAAACCGTTGGAATCAGTTATCACGCAACACCGGTGGTAATGCCCCCGATGTGGATTGGGTGGGTGTGCAACGGGAAATCGAGGTTGGTTTACAGCGGCGCATGAGGCGTGAATTGCAGGTGGAGCCAATGATTATTTGTTTGGTGCAGCCAGCCCCAGCTGGTACCCCTGCTTATAAATCTAAAAATCCTGTAGAAGATCGCACCCCCGTAACTCGGGCGGCAAGGGAGGAACGGGATCGTCCCCAGCAAGCTAAGCCTGAAGCTCAGGTAGTTGCTCAAACTGAGGAAGATAATCGCCAGCGCCGCCGTCGCCCCAGCGCAACGGTGGGTTGATAAGCCATAGATAGTGTTTGTTCCAACTCAGAATTTGCTGTTTTGCCAATTCCATTTGATTGGCACCACGGCTGATTTCAAGTTGCGGCCAAAGCTGATTTAACTGCTCAACGCCAAGGGGTTCAACCCCCTGGCGTTGCAACCAGTTCAACAAAAGTAGTTCGCGATTTACCTGGCCGATGGCCATAAGTTCCCTTCGCTTCAGTTTTTGATCCGCCCCAAGCAAAGTTTGTAGGGCAAGATCTAGTAATTGCTGCTGGCTTTCTTCTTCTGCCTCAAATCGTTCTGCCATTGCAGCGATCCGCCTGCTGGCACCTGGATGCAGTTGCTCCAGCACCGGTAATACTTCAGCGCGGATGCGATTACGGCTAAAGCGCGGATCTGTGTTGCTTGGATCTAGCCAGATTGGCAGCCCTAATTCTGCGCAGATGCGGCTGGTGTCCGATCTTGAAAAGCAGAGTAAGGGCCTTACCAAAGTTATATTTTCAACCAGGGTTCTTGCGCTACTAAGGCTTGCTAAGCCTTTGCGGTGGCTGCCCCGGGCCAGATGCAACAGCACGGTTTCGCTGCGGTCGGTGGCGGTGTGGGCTGTGAGCACATGGCTGCAAGCCAATGCCTTGGCTTGTTTTTCAAGGCAGCTGTAGCGCCATTCACGGGCGGCGGCTTCCGTGTGAATCGGTGTTTGCCAACTATCGCAATGGCTTTCTATTCCTTGGCTTTCTGCCCATTGCAATAGTTGTTCTGCCTGTTGGTTTGCTTCCTGCCGCCAGCGGTGGTTGCCATGCCAAATATGTAAACACCAGTGGTGCAGCCGTTTTAGATCCAGCAGCAAGCCTGCTAGTGCCATTGAATCCTGGCCGCCGGATACGGCCAGCAGCAGCCGCGCCCCTTGGGGTAGCAGCAGCGGCTGCCGTAATAGCTGTTGATGCAGCCGCAAATGATCAGCACTCCAGCGGGGTGCCATAGCTTGCGTGGGAGAATTAATGATCTGCATCTAACACCTGCATGTTGCTTCCTAACTTGCTTAAAGCTGCCCTAAACGAGCAACGCCTGCTCAAAGTGATAGCTGGCCTAGCCAATTTTGATCCAGCTTCTGTGGCAATGGTGGCTAGGGCGGCGGCTGCAGGTGGGGCGGATTTAATTGATGTGGCCTGTGATCCAGCCATCGTTCAGCTGGCTGCAGCCGAATCAGGCTTACCAATCTGTGTTTCGGCGGTGGATCCTGAACTATTTCCTGCGGCGGTAGCAGCGGGGGCAACGCTGCTGGAAATCGGCAATTACGACAGCTTCTATGCCCAGGGCCGTGTGTTCAGCGGCGCTGAAGTGCTTGAACTCACCAGGCGCACAAAGGCTTTGCTACCCCAGCTCAGCCTTTCGGTAACGGTGCCCCACACCATGGCCCTTGATCAACAGGAGCAGCTGGCCATTGAGTTGGTGGCGGCAGGAGCTGACCTAATCCAAACAGAAGGTGGCACCAGTGCTCGGCCATATAGCGCTGGCATCCAAGGCTTAATTGAAAAAGCAGCACCCACCCTGGCTGCAGCCCACTGCATCAGCCGGGCGGTGCAGGTGCCAGTGCTTTGTGCATCTGGCTTATCAGCCACAACCTTGCCCATGGCCCAGGCCGCTGGTGCCGCAGGCGTTGGTGTGGGTTCGGCAGTTAATCGCCTGAGCGATGAAATTGCCATGCTGGCGGTGGTGCGTGGTTTACGGGAGGCGCTAGTGGCTAGGGTTTCACTTACACATCAACGCTGAGCTAACAGGTGACTGGCTTTGACTGGTTGTTGCAGTGGCCGATTCGCGCATTAGTGCTGCTTTTAATTGCCAGTTTGCCCCTTGGGGTGGAATTCGAAGGCTTTGGCGCTGCGCTGCTATCAGCTGGCGCCATTGGTTTATTGGGTAGTTTGTTAACTTTGCCATTAAAAGCATTATTTTTATTGCCATGGGCTGTAACAAGCTTAGGTGGTTTAATTCAACCGATCAGTTTGTTGTTTAATTGGCTTATTACGGCAATTCTATTTGGTTTAGCAGCTGGTTTTGTGGATGGTTTCCGCCTGAAAAATGGTGTATTTAGCGCAATTCTTGGTTCTTTGGCTTACAGCATCATCAGCATGGTTGTTTTGTCTTTAGTATTTGGTGCCATCTGATTGGCCCCGGTGGATTTCCGCCTACAAGCTCCCTATAGCCCCAATGGCGATCAGCCCACTGCCATTGAAACCTTGGTTAAGGGCATGGATGATGGCGAGCGATATCAAACATTGCTTGGTGCCACTGGCACCGGCAAAACTTTTTCGATTGCCAATGTGATCCAGCGCACCGGCCGGCCGGCTTTGGTGTTAGCCCATAACAAAACCCTTGCGGCACAGCTATGTAATGAATTGCGGGAGTTTTTCCCGCAAAATGCAGTTGAATATTTTATTTCTTACTATGATTATTATCAGCCTGAGGCGTATGTGCCTGTTTCTGATACATATATTGCAAAAACAGCATCAATAAATGAAGAGATTGATATGTTGCGCCACTCGGCAACGCGTTCGTTATTTGAGCGGCGCGATGTGATAGTAGTGGCATCAATTAGTTGTATATATGGTTTGGGTATTCCCTCTGAATATTTAAAAGCTGCGGTGCCATTTAAGGTGGGAGATAATTTAAATCTACGTTCTTCATTGCGGGAATTGGTTAATAATCAATACACCCGTAACGACACTGAAATTGCCCGCGGTCGCTTTCGCGTTAAGGGTGATGTGTTGGAAATTGGCCCTGCCTATGAAGATCGTTTGGTGCGGATTGAACTATTTGGCGATGAGGTGGAAGCGATCCGTTATGTGGATCCAACAACTGGTGAGATTCTACAAAGTTTAGAAGCAATTAATATCTATCCAGCCAAACACTTTGTAACACCAAAAGATCGTTTAGATGGTGCGATTGCTGAAATTCGCGCTGAGTTGCGCATGCGTTTAGATGAATTGCAAGGCCAGGGCAAATTACTAGAAGCGCAGCGGCTTGAACAACGCACCACCTACGACCTTGAAATGCTGCAACAGGTGGGTTATTGCAATGGTGTGGAAAATTATGCTCGGCATCTAGCTGGTAGGCAGGCCGGTACACCACCTGAATGTTTGATTGATTACTTCCCTAAGGATTGGCTTTTAGTTGTGGATGAAAGCCATGTTACCTGCTCGCAATTACATGCCATGTATAACGGTGATAGGGCCCGCAAACAGGTATTGATAGACCATGGCTTTCGTTTACCTAGTGCCGCTGATAATCGCCCCTTAAAAGCAGAGGAATTTTGGCAAAAAGCGCAGCAAACAATATTTGTTAGCGCAACGCCAGGCAATTGGGAACTAGAGATTTCTAACGGCAATGTGGCAGAACAGGTAATCCGCCCCACGGGTGTGCTTGATCCGATTGTTGAAGTGAGGCCAACCGGCGGCCAGGTGGATGATTTATTAGGTGAAATACGTGTGCGCGCTGATCGCAAGGAAAGGGTACTAATAACAACCCTAACGAAACGAATGGCAGAAGATTTAACAGATTATTTAGCTGAAAACCAGGTAAAAGTGCGTTATTTACACTCTGAAATTCATTCGATTGAACGGATTGAAATCATTCAAGATTTGCGTAATGGTGAATATGATGTGTTGGTGGGTGTGAACTTATTGAGGGAGGGTTTAGACCTGCCTGAAGTTTCTTTAGTGGCCATATTAGATGCTGATAAGGAAGGTTTTTTGCGGGCTGAGCGCTCATTAATTCAAACCATTGGTAGGGCAGCGCGCCATGTGGATGGCAAGGCACTCCTATATGCAGATAATCTCACTGATTCGATGGCTAAGGCAATTACTGTTACTGAACAACGCCGGGCTGTTCAACATGCATACAACCTTAAACATGGTATTACGCCAACGGCAGCGGGCAAAAGATCGATTGGTAATAATCCAATCCTTGCTTTTCTTGAGATGTCGCGCAAATTAAATGATGATCAACTTACAGAGGCGGTTGAAGTTGCCCAACACAATGGAGTGCCTTTGGAAGCATTACCTGAGTTGATTACACAATTAGAGGAAAAAATGAAAACAGCAGCGGCAAAACTTGATTTCGAAGCAGCAGCTAGTTTGCGTGATCAAATCAAAAAGCTGCGCCAAAAGTTAGTGGGGAGAAGTTAACTTTAAATGGCTGAAGTTGCAAGGAAAGCAATTAGTTATCCCTGGTACCTTCATTGATGATTGTGGCCGCCCACATTGCACTAGCGGGGCCAAGCAAAACCCCATTGCGGTAGTGGCCTGCCATTAGGCATAAACCCGGCAGTAATTGTTCAAGCACCGGCGCTGGTTGCGCTAAAGGTTGGGCCCTAACCCCTTGCCAATGGCGTATTACTTTTGCTTGATTTAGCCATTCTGGAGCCGCTCCATTCAGCTGCTGCATATCTTTTAATGCATCGATAGATCCTGCTTGATTTTGATTTAAGCCCGGCTCTAGGGTGGCACCAAGCCAAAGATGATTATCCGGCCGTGGCACCAAATTAATGCCATCCCAATTGATGCTTTGCTGCAAATTTATTCCAGCCGGAAGTTTTAATTCAAGCGCCTGGCCCAATACCGGTTGCATCGCTAGATTATTTGTATTACTTAAACCCAGCGGTGCTAATAAATCAGTGCTTTCAAGCCCTGCGCAAACCATTAGCCAATCATATATTTCATTATCCTTGTTGTTTGCCTCCAAGCTAAGTTGCCAGCTCCCATCAATTTGAGTTAACTCGCTAACTTTGCTATTAATATATTTCAAGCCATTATTTTGGCCATCTAGTAGTAATTCCTCCATCCATTCAGTTGGATCTAGTTGGCCATCCCTACTGCTCCAGATTCCTCCAATCAGCCCCTCTGATAGGGGTGGCAGCACACCTAATTCCACCTGCTCCTTGAGGGCAGCTGCATTGAATATCTCCATGCCAATGCCCTGCTTGCTGCGCTCTTCTGCAAGCAGTTGATATTTCTGCCATTGATTGCAGTTATTTGTTAGTAGCCATAGGCCGCGATTGATTTTTGCTTGATAGCCGGCGCCTTGCAAATGTTGTTGGCACTCGCCAAATAGCTGCATTGATTGTTGCCTAAGCCTCCAGCTGCGGCCGCTGCTGCGCTGAAATACATCGGCCATCAAAAGCCCTAGGGCCGCAGAGCTGCCGCCTGTATTAGTAGATATTAAAGTTACATTATGGCCCTGTTTTGTTAGCAGCCAGGCTGTGCAACAGCCAACGAAGCCAGCGCCAATAACAGCAACCTTTTTTTGCTTATTAATTAAATTCAGTTGAGCGCTGCGCTTGGGATTACTTCGGCGTAGGCGCCAAAACCACTGGCAACACGGATGTAGTTCTTGCTGAGGCTATTGCCATCTTGCAAGCGTGCTGATTCGTCTAATTCCGCTAATGATTCTTTCAATGCGTTAGCTCTTTTGATTGCTTCGGCGCGATCTGCTGGCAGTAGCCGTTGGTTGATGTAGCTCATTTCACGGCTCACCTCTTGCATGGGGCCATGGATCAAATTACGGGTAAACACCCAATTCTTTTCATTCACCAAAGTTGCCAGCTCCGGCAGGCGCTCCTTAGCAGCTAGGAAACCTTTGGCCTGGCGGCCGATGGTGGCCATATCCTCAGGGCTGATCGTGGCTGCTGCCTTGGCATTAGCGCCATCACAGGCGCTTAAACCAATGCTGAGCACAAACGCAAGGCCCCATAGGGCAAGGCGACGCAGGGCAGACACCATTATTAGAAGGCTGGATGGGAGCGAGTTTACCGGCCCCTTCCCTCAGTTCTCACCGTAGATATGAAATTTGACCCCCACCATTGCTACGACGCCCTTGTGGTGGGTAGTG
>ERZ889217.1014-NODE-1014-length-15337-cov-14.024408_pt1 | contig 15337 bp, 18 predicted proteins | sample MGYA00521098_ERZ889217 | MGnify/ENA primary metagenome ERZ889217 (study PRJEB32303, sample SAMEA104408613) | aquatic metagenome | biome: Brackish water; feature: Pelagic; material: water | place: Baltic Sea | collected 2014-06-10T22:04:00 | depth 2,362 m ...
AAATTTCTTTTTCGCCATTCCCGTACAATCTCATGATGTCGATAACAAAGCCCAACCCCGCTCTTTCGAGCCAAGCCCGCAGCGCACTGCGCGCGGCCGCCCATCCCTTGCGTCCAGTGGTCATGGTCGGTGACTCCGGTCTGTCGCCAGCGGTGCTCAAGGAAATTGAGGTGGCGCTGTCGGCGCACGAACTGATTAAGATTCGCATCAGCGGTAAAGAGCGCGCAGACAGAGATAGTATGCTGGAAACGATCTGCGACCAGCTCGGCTGCGTTTCAGTCGCTCATTTGGGCAAGATACTGATCGTGTACCGAGTTGGCAAAAAGCCCGCTTTTAGTGAACAGACTGGCGTCATTGTGATGCCACCCAAACGCAAACCCAGCGAGCCGCACACACCCAAGAAAATGGCGGCCCTTGGTAAAAGGGTTAAGAAGAAATCACGCCCAGCGGTTAAAGCCGTCGATCCCAGTAAGCCCTCAGCGATTCGGGCATTCTCCGCTGAAAAGTCTGAACGCTCAGCCACCAAACGCGCCACCCGACCCGCACGCGCTGCCAGCACAACCGCTAGACCCGCCAGAAAAAGTGCGCTTTCTTTGCGCGCCGGCGCTCGTCGCGGCTTGAATAAATAATCACTTTGATTCGCAGGCAAGCCCTTCGGGTTACCTGCCATATCAAATTCAGAGGTAGCTGACCTCTAGAATTTCGAATTCTTTAGAGCCTGAAGGTGCTTTGACCTCGACAACATCACCTTCTGACTTGCCAATCAGCGCCCGAGCAACAGGGCTTGAAACCGAAATTAAGTTTTGTTTGATGTCCGCTTCCAAATCACCCACGATCTGGTAGACCACCCTTTCACCATTCTCGAGGTCTTCGATCTTGACCGTTGCCCCGAACACAACCCGGCCATCAGCCTCAAGCTCAGTCGGTTCAATGAGTTGCGCGTTCGACAAAACACCATCTAACTCACCAATTCGAGCTTCCACGAAACCCTGCCGCTCGCGCGCCGCGTCGTATTCAGCGTTTTCTGAAAGGTCGCCTTGTGCCCTCGCTTCAGCAATTGCCTCAATCACGGCCGGACGTTCGACGTGCTTGAGTTGGTGAAGTTCTTCTCGCAGGCGTTGAGCACCTTTAACGGTCAATGGAATACCAGACATAACGAATCCTAAAAAACAAAACCCCGGGTCGATAGTGATCCGGGGCACAACATAAGCTGTATTTTGTGGGAAGTTGTGAGACTTTGCAAGTGGTTAACTTGTGCCACCAGAAAATCCATCACGCGGCTTGGGTTGCGCTGAAGCAAAAGGTCAGGCCGCCATAGAAATGCCTAAATAACGCTGACACAGCTCGGTTTGCGCACTGAGTTCGCTCATTGCCCCCTCAAATCGCACACTCCCCTGCTCCAGTAAATAGGTGCGGTCACTGACGGCTTGGGCAAAACCCAAGTTTTGTTCTGACAACAACAAACTCACGCCCTGCGCCTTGAGCGTCGTGACCATTGCTTGCATTTGATCCACGATCACCGGCGCCACCCCTTCTGAGGGTTCATCGAGCAACAAAACCAACGGGTTGCCCATCAAGGTGCGCGCAACGGATAGCATTTGTTGCTCACCACCGCTCATTTGCGAGGCCCGATGATCACGGCGTTGAGCCAAATTTGGAAACAAATCAAACAAACGCTCAGGAGCCCAGACGGGGCCAGGGGCCCCGTCTGGCCAATGGTGCATTGGTCGCTGGGCCACCAGCAAGTTTTCCATGACGGTCAGGTCAGTGAAAATTCGCCTGTCCTGAGGCACGTACCCGACCCCCAATCGGGCCATCCGATAAGGGGGCAAGAGCCCAACCGGTTGACCAAACAAATCAAGTTGCATTTGCCGGCGTTCAAGCAGCCCCATCACGGCTTTGAGTAAAGTGCTTTTGCCTGCACCATTGCGCCCCATCAAAGCCACGACTTCACCGCGATTGACTGTCAAATCAACCTCAAACAACACTTGAGCCATGCCATACCAAGCTTTTAGACCTTGGACTGTTAGCACCGGGTTCATGGCGCCCCCTTTAGCGCTGCCGTACCCACTACGGGGCGCTGGCGGCCAAAATACACCGCCTGAACCTGTTCATTTGACTGGATTTCAGCTGGTGTGCCCTGCGCGATCAAGCGCCCCTGGGCCATGACCAATATGCGATCCGCGTAGCCAAACACCGCATCCATGCTGTGTTCAGTGAACAAAACCCCAATGCGCTGTCGCTTGGCTAACGCATGGGTGAGTGTCATGAGCGCTTGGCGTTCAGCCGGCGCCATACCCGCGGTCGGTTCATCCATCAATAGCCAGCGCGGTGCGCTCGCCAAGGCCAAAGCCAATTCAACCCGTTTGACGTCCGCATAAGCCAAAGCCTGACAGCTCTGGTGAGCCATTTCAGCTAACCCCACTTGCTCAATCAGTGCCAGCGCCTCTACCCTTTTGTACCCTGTGGCTTTTGACCACAAGTCAAAAAAACGACGGTCTCGGGACATCAGCACGGTTTGGACATTCTCCAACACACTCATTGAACCAAACACAGCGGCCGTTTGAAAGGTGCGACCAACACCCAAGCGCCAAATCTGTTGTGGTGTGCACCCAACCAGAGACCGACCCTCCAAACGGATGTCACCTGAGTCAGGTGGCAATTGCCCGTTGATGACATTGAAAGTCGTAGACTTACCCGCACCGTTGGGTCCAATCAAAGCCACTAACTCACCGGGCGCGACCTCAAATGTCACCTCATCGACAGCTTTCACCCCACCGAATGACTTATGGACCTGGTGAACAACCAAATGTGTCATGCCGGCTTACCCGCAAAACGCCATTTCAAGCGATCAACAAGCCAAACGGCATAGCCCGCGATGCCTTGCGGAAACAACAAGACCAGCAACAAAATAATGGCACCCAGTGTTGCACGCCAGTAGTCGGTGTACTGCGACACCGCATCATGCAGTCCCACAAAAGCAGCCGCCCCAACCACTGGACCCGCCAAGGTTTGTACCCCGCCAAGCAACACCATCACCAGGCCATCAATCGAACGTGCCACACCCAAGACGTCGGGCGAAATACTGCCCTTAGAAAAGGCAAACAAAGCGCCCGCCAACCCTGCCACTGTGCCCGCCACCACAAACGCCATCCACTGAATGCGATGCACGTCAATACCCACGGCCTGAGCGCGCAGCGCCGAATCACGCCCTGCTCTTAGCGCATAACCAAACGCAGAAAATAGGCCACGCCTAAGCACCCACAGACCAATCACCAAGCAAGCCAAGGCGAGCCAATAATAGGCACGATCACTTTCCAGCCAAGGGCTCGGCCAAAGCCCAGTCATCCCATTGCTGCCACCCGTGACCGCATCCCACTGAAAAGCAATGGCCCAGACAATCTGCGCGAAGGCCAAGGTCAACATGGCCAGGTACACCCCTGACAACCGGACACTGAACCAACCAAACAGCAATGCGCCTGCCGTCGCAGCCAATGGCGCCAGCACCAAGGCCAGGGGCATCGGTAAGGAAAGGCCAGTCACCAACAGAGCAGCCCCATAGGCGCCCAAACCAAAATAGGCGGCATGTCCAAAAGAATGCAACCCCCCTGGTCCCATGATGAAATGCAAACTCGCGGCAAATAGCACTGCAATCAAAATATCGATCGACAGCACCAGCGCGTAAGGGAAAGCTTGGTCGACCACTGGCAAAGCCACCAAAAACAAAATCAATACCACGCTCAGTAACCGTTGCCAGCGGCCCGGTGAAAGCAACGGCGCTTCGGGCGTGGTGTGCGCCGAAGCCGTCTGTGGGCGACCGAACAAGCCCCAAGGCCGCCATATCAGCACCGCCGCCATCACCAAAAACTCAGCCACGAGGGTTAGTTTTGGGAAAGCGAACTCAATCCCAAACAAGGTCACAATCCCAAGCCAGATACAGGTGGCTTTGATCACGGACACCAAAATCGCCGCCACAAAAGCACCACTCAACGAGCCCAAGCCACCGACCACCACCACCACGAATGCCGAACCGAGAATGGACAAGTCAAGCTCTAAGCTCGCGGGCTCACGCGGCAGTTGCAAAGCCCCACCGAAACCAGCCAAAGCCGTGCCCAATGCAAACACCGCGGTGAAAAGCCAAGCTTGATTGACACCGAGGGCGCCAACCATGTCACGGTCTTGAGTCGCTGCTCGCACCGACAGCCCCCAGCGGGTACGCTTGAGTAACTGCGACAACCCCATCAAAACCAGTGGTCCCATGGCCAGCAGAAAAAGATCATAGGTCGGAAACGCACGACCCCAAATCATCACAGCACCTTCCAAACCCGGTGCGCGTGGCCCCAACAGCTCTTCGGGACCCCATGTCCAGAGGGCCAGATCTTTAATCACCAAAACCAAAGCAAAGGTTGCTAGCAGCTGAAACAACTCAGGTGAGCGATAAATTCGGCGCAACAGCAATATTTCTACAAGCGCGCCACTCAAACCAACCAAGACGGCCGCCACCACAACACCAACCCAGAAACCCGCCCCACCAAATACTGGCATCAACCAACCGACGGTGCTGTAAGCCACATAAATGCCGAGCATAAAAAAAGAGCCATGCGCAAAATTAACAATGCGCGTGACACCAAAGATAAGCGATAAACCAACCGACACCAAAAACAACGAAGATGCGCTAGCCAAGCCGTTTAAGATTTGCAGCGTAAAACTGGCTAGATCATCCACCGGTGAGTTTGCCTTTAATCGCTATTGAAGCGGTCGCAAGAATTGAACCTGGTTGGCAGGCGGTAAAACGTCAACGCCATCAATGTAGCGAAACCCTCGCATCACCCCCTGACCATCGACGCGTGCGGTTCGCCCCACAAAGCTGCCCATGGTGGATTGCTGGTCTTCTGGGCGGTATGTGATCATGCCGAAGGGCGTGTTAACCGTCAGGCCTCGAAACGCTTCAACCAGCTTTTCGGTGTCCACACTGCCCGCTTTTTTAATACCTGCTGCCAATGAAGCAATCGTGGCATAACCGACCACAGAACCCAAGCGCGGATAATCGTCAAATTTGGCTTGGTATGCCTTCAAAAATGCCTCATGTTCGGGCGTCTCGATGCCATACCAAGGGTAGCCTGTGACCAACCAGCCCTCGGGCGTCTCCGCTTTCAAAGGATCCAAATACTCAGGTTCACCGGTCAGCAAACTGACCACCTCGACGTTATTAAACAAACCGCGTGTGTTGCCCTCGCGCACAAACTTAGCCAAATCAGCAGCAAATAGCATATTGAAAATCGCATCCGGCTTGGCATCACCCAAAGCTTGCACCACGCTACCGGCGTCAACTTTGCCCAAAGGAGCAGCCTGCTCAGCCACGAATTCAATGCCAGGCTGGGCCTCGAGCATGAGCTTTTTAAAGGTTTCAATACCCGACTGCCCGTACTCGTAGTTGGGGTAGACCAGCGCCCAACGTTTTTTATTCATGGCCACCGCTTCAGGCACCAACATGGCCACTTGCATGTAGGTTGATGGCCGAAGCCGGAAAGTGTAACGGTTGCCGTTTTGCCAAACCAACTTGTCAGTCAGTGGCTCACTGGCCAAGAAAAAAACCTTTTTTTGCTTGGCAAAGTCACTGACGGCTAGGCCGATGTGAGACAAGAACGTTCCTGCCAACACATCGACCCGGTCACGCGTTAAGAGCGCTTGTGCCACTCTTACGGCATCGCCTGGATTGGCACTGTCATCTCGGGTAATCAAGGTCAAAGGCCGTCCCAACACCCCGCCGGCGGCATTAATTTCATCGAGCGCCAACGCCATGCCCTTTTTGTACGGCTCTAAAAACGCCGGCAAGGCCTTATAGCTGTTGATTTCACCGATTTTGATCGGCTCTTGCGCCCAACTCGTGCTCACAATCAGCGCTGATAGGGTAACCGCTGCGTGTCGCACCATTAATTTAACTCTCACTTGATATTTCCCCTTGTGGCAATCCCTCTTACGCTGACAAGCTGTCAGTCAGCGGTTAAAGTGACGCCTCGGTGACCTGTTGTTTATTAAAACCATGCCACCAATGCGCTAAATGTAGTGGATACTACATTTAGCAACAACTTTAGACGAAGTGAGCGACCAACGCAAGGCTGCGATTGAACACGCCTGCGTTGCTTTCAATTTTGGAACAATGCCATGAGTGCTTTTAACGAAGAACGGGTTCTCACAGTTCACCACTGGACTGACAGTCTTTTTTCTTTCACGACCACCCGAGACCCTTCTTTGCGCTTTAGCAATGGTCATTTCACCATGATTGGCCTTCGTCTAGATGGCAAGCCACTGCTTCGCGCCTACAGCATTGCCAGCGCCAATTATGAAGAACACCTCGAGTTTTTAAGCATCAAAGTGCCTGATGGTCCACTGACTTCACGCCTGCAGCACATCAAACCTGGCGACACGGTAGTCGTCGGCAGAAAACCCACTGGCACGCTTTTGATTGACTACCTTTTACCGGGTAAGCGCCTCTACTTGCTCGGTACGGGCACTGGCTTGGCACCCTACTTAAGCATTGTGCGCGACCCTGAAACCTATGAAAAGTTCGAAGAAGTCATCGTGGTGCACGGTGTGCGCGAAGTCAAAGAACTGGCTTATCGCGAGTTATTGACAGAGACGCTACCTGAGCACGAATTCTTGGGTGACATGGTCAAGCAGCAACTGCGCTATTACCCAACTGTCACGCGTGAGGCGTTCGAGAACCAAGGCCGAATCACAGGCCTCATCGAATCGGGCAAATTATTTGAAGACTTGGGCATGCCTGCGCTTGATCCTACCGTAGACCGTGTGATGATTTGCGGCAGCCCTGCAGTGCTGCGCGACTTGAAATCGATGTTCGAGCAACGTCAGTTCAAAGAGGGCAACACCTCTAAACCTGGCGATTTTGTGATCGAACGCGCATTCGCTGAGCAGTGACGCCAAGAACCCGACGCCCGGCGCACCAGGCCCGCGCCCAAGCCACCCAGCAAAGCCTGCTAGAAGCGGCTATTGAGGTGTTTTCGACCCATGGCTTGCATGGTGGTAGCGTTTCTCGTATCGCTGAACTCGCGCAGTCACACGATCGAATGATTTACTACTACTTTGGTAACAAAGAGGGCTTGTTCATTGCCGCCCTAGAAGAAATCTACCGGCGCTACAACGAGGCTGAAGCGGCCGTCACCTTAGATACCAGCAACCCAATCAAAGCGCTGACTGCTGCCGTCGAATTTTTTGTGCGCTACTTTCGCGACCACCCCGAATTTGTCACGGTGCTCAACAGTGAGAACTTGCACCGTGGCAAACACATCAGTCAGTCCTTACTGGCCAGCCAATTCTCAAAGCCTGCTATTGGCTTGGTTGACCAAGCGCTTAACCTAGGCAAGCAGCAAGGTGTGTTTCGAGCCGAGGCCCAATCACGCGATGTTTATTTGATGATCTCAGCCATGGGTTACTTCTACCAGTCCAATCAGTACACCCTATCGGCTTTCCTAGGCGAAACACTCAGTGCGCCCAAGTGCTATGAGCACTGGGAATCATTTGTCATCGATGCGGTCTTACGCACGGTGACTGCATCAAAAAAACAATAAAAATAAGCGTCATAAAAAAATATTCTTTTACGAAAAAATTCACACGCCATGAGTCCAATGAAAATGCATCAGTGCTTCATTAGCATCGATGCAAATGACATACTTAAAACTAGCCCCTTCGCGCCATGCCATAAGAACAAAGCGGCTGTCTCAAAAGCAGCAAAATTAACCTGCGAATCAAAGTTTCAGACCCATTAAATGGAGGCTTGCTCAAAAAGACGCGGATTAAGCGACAACTTCAAAGCTTGACTCTTGGTGGCACGCAAAAAACCCAAAAATGCGATGTTAAGAACCACCTCAATTGCAATAACTGCGAGGTAGACCAATCCAAAAGCACCAATACTTTGAAGCGTTGAAACACTAGACCCTTGGCCGAGGATCACCCAAAATGAGACCCAGGAAACAATAGATCCCTGAAACAAAAGCGACAGCTTCACGACATCTTTATAAGAAAGATCAACATAACGAGATCGCAATGGGATGAGGCGCTTTGCAATAAAAGCGGTGGCGAATAAAGAAGCCAAGAGAGTCGTCACATTCATACCAAACTGAGGCAAGTCAGACGGTGAAAAAACAAAACCCTGAAGTGCTAGCCCAGCCATCATCCCAATAGCTGTCGGTACCACACCGAGCAACAGCAACATCGATGAACCAAGAATTAGATGGACCTCAGAGACCCCTATCGTGGGGTGGGGGAGCACCTCGAAAGATAAGAACGTTAGCAGCGTCGCAACTAACGAGGCCCCAAACAATCGGCCAATTTGACCTTTTAGAACTTCTTTGAAAAGACTTATGGTTGTCAAACTGAAAACACCAGCGGCCGTGGCGTAACCAATTACCATTTTAGTTCCATCGACAATACCCGGTTCGACATGCATCATGAATCTCCGTTTTTATGATTGAGTTATTTTTTTTAGTTAACACCAAGGACAATAGGCTCAGCGTCGCTATCAGACAGTTTCTAACTTCTTTAGGTAATTAAGCACATCTGATTTTCCGACCACGTCCCCATATTTAGCGTCAATATCAAATAAGTTTGCATCGTGAACCTGTGCTAACCGGTCTCCCACACAGTCGCGGGGCACAATCACTCGAAACCCGTGCTGCATTCCGTCTACCGCACTGGCTCGAACACAACCACTGGTAGAGCAGCCGATCAGGATCACAGTGTCAATACCGTGAGCCGTCAACATACTGGCTAAGCTTGTGCCAAAAAATACGCTGGCATAATTTTTTACAATGACAATATCACCTGTGACTGGTGTGATTTTTGCGTCAATTTCGGCCAAAGGTTCTCCATCCACAAGCTTGGTCAGCGCAGGAATCTTCTGGACGAACAAGCCGCCGTCAAATCCCCCAGCTTGAAAAAGGACCTTGGTGTAGATCACGGGCACTTGTTTATCTCGCGCGCTGTTGATGAGCTCTACCGACGCATCCACTGCGCTCACAACGTCAGGGGCATAAAGCGCCGAACCAGGCGTGGTGTAGGCATTAATGAAATCTATCACCACCAAAACGGGACGACGTCCAAACCCGAGTCGGGAATCAAAAACGCCGCGATAATTCTCCTGCCTGTTGTCCATGCTTACGACTCCATAAGTTTCGGAACGGCGGTTCCAATCATGGTGTCACGCGTTACAAGCGCCTCTAATTGCGCTTCCGTGAACATGTCTGTGCCCTGCGGTCTAAGAGGCAAAACCAGATACCGCACATCAGCTGTACTGTCAGATACGCGAATTTCAGTTTCGTCAGAAATATGCGCTCCAAACTCTTTCAAGACAGCCCGGGGCTCGATAACAACTCTTGAGCGGTAGTCCGTTGACTTATACCAAGCGGGTGGAATGCCCAGTAGCATTCGCGGATAGCAGGAGCAGAGCGTGCACACCACCATATTGTGCACGTCAGGCGTATTTTCGAGGACCACAAGTTCTAGAGGGGTATTGATCGTGAGGCCAAATGTTTTGTTGATGGTTTCCAAAGGTGCTGCTAGCAAGTCTTGCTTGAACGATGGGTTTACCCATGCCTTAGCAACCACCTTTGCACCGAGAGCAGGTGTTCGACTATCTTGTATGTCAATCTGTTGTGCGATCTGCGCCGCAGTGACAACACCTTTTTCATCGAGGAGTTCTCGCAATGCTTGCTCCAAGAATCGTTCTTCTCCCGCTGGTTCCTGCTGGCTTTCGATAGGCTTGTGATCATGATCATGATCATGGTCATGGTCATGATCGTGGTCATGATGCTTAGGGTGAGACATTTAAGTGCTCCTCATCTGAAGAAAGCCAGTGCTCATATATATCAGCAATGACGGTATCTCGGCTTGATCCATCGTAATCTTCCCATACATCACTTTGTTGAAAACGAACTCTGTATAGCCAAAGTTTTGGTAATCCAGGTTTGTGGAGAGCAAGCAAGGAAGGGTTGTGATAACGCCCAACAACCTCGACGATGGTTCCCCTCTTTCCGCGAAGATACACGGGCGTTCGGCAATGCGACTCAGGATGGCCAGATTTGACGGTCACCCGATCGCCAACATTAAAGGATGGCGATGCGATAAATTCTTGGTGCTCAAGCATGATTAATGTCCTTTCCTTTGCTTGATCTCCTCGATGCGACGATCTATCTCCTCATTTGAGAGAATTTGCTGCTCAACGAGCAGCTGTCGGATCGCAAGAAGCCATTTTTCGTAGTAGCCCCGTTTTGAATAGTCCTCTGGGGTATTTTGTTCTATCGCTCGCCTAAGAGAATCTACTGTAAAGGCCTGAACCTTCGGTCCGGTTAAAAGCATAAGTAACGCATCAATCCGCTTTTCATAAAATGTTGGATCATGCTCCGCTTGGTCTATTTGAGACCCAGTTAGCCCCCCAACATCGTTCACTTTGCGTTGCATTTTGAATTCCCCAGGGTTATTCCTTAAAAATACGTAAGTAGTCCTTCTCTAGGACTAGGCTTATTTCTTCCCCGCTACTGACCCTTAGCTTATCCAATGATCTCGGACTAATTGATGCTCGAAAAATTTCACCATCTGCGGTCTTAATCAACACCTCCATCAGAGTCCCTTTATATACGGTTTCATGAACAATGCCCCGAATTGCAGACTCAGCGCTCATGTCGCCTGAGGTTTCAATAGACAGATGCTCCGGTCGAATACCAACAAGGACTTTGTCACCGACTTTGTGGTTATTGTTTTCGATAAGCACTTCAAATCCACCAGGGCCCGTTAACCTTACGCCATTGCTCTGAACCGATTTAACGTTACAGCGTAAAAGATTTGACCCCCCTAAGAAGTCCATGACATCACGGTGCTGGGGATAATCGTAAAGGTCTTGGGGCATTCCGATTTCCCTAATACCACCACCAAACATGACGGCAACACGGTCTGCCAATGAGAGTGCTTCCTCTTGATCGTGCGTAACAATAATCGTCGTTACACCAAGCTGTTTTTGGAGTTGCTTTAACTCAACTTGCATTTGATCACGCAGTTTCCTATCAAGAGCGCCTAGTGGCTCATCTAGCAACAAAATGTCAGGCTTAATCACGAGTGCTCTCGCTAAAGCAACACGTTGCCGCTGCCCACCAGACAAGCTTTGCGGTAAGCGATCCATCACATGATCCAGCTGAACCATTTCAAGAAATTCTTTCACCAGTAGGAGTGATTCCTTTCTATCGTGTTTGCGCATTCGCAGTCCGTAGTCAACGTTCTGTGCAACTGTCATATGCGGAAATAACGCATAGTCTTGGAACACTAACCCTACGTTTCGTTTGTTAGGTGGTAATCCAATGCAAGAATTCCCAGAGACACGAACATCACCGGACTGTGGATGGATAAAGCCAGCAATCGTTCGCAGCGTTGTCGTCTTGCCGCAACCAGAGGGCCCAAGCAGAGCAACGCACTCACCTTTCTTTATCGAAAGATTGACGTCATGAAGGATCTGTTGTCCGTTGAGCCAAACGCTAATATTCTCTAGTTCAAGTCCAGTCATAACCACCTACTATTGGATTGAGTATGAAACGATTCGGTAGCGCCGTTCCGCAAGCGAAATAATGATGGTGACAACAATAACGTAGAGCGTTGAGAAGGCCGCTGGTGTCGGGTCGAAGTTCTGCGAGATGTAGTTAAATATCTCGATCGGCATGGTTGTTAAGCCACCGCGAACCAAAAATACACTGATCGGATAGTTGTCAAAACTAATTAGGAACGCAAAGAGAAACCCGCTGATTAGTCCGGGCTTCAACTGGGGTAGTGTCACCGTCCAGAAACTTCTGAACTTGGTGGCACCAAGTGATAAGGCTGCCTCTTCTAGAGACGGATTCATGAGCGTCAGTGAAGCCAGTAAGGTTCGAATTGGGTAGGCCACCACAAGCACCATGTGACCGATCAGCAAGCTGTACCAAGTGAAAGCGGCCCCGATCATGATAAAAAACTGGATAAGTGCAATGCCAACCGCCACCATGGGCATGGTAATTGGCGAAAGTAGAAATGCAGTTAAAAAAGCTTTGCCAGGGAACTGGTAACGAGTGATGGCCAAGCTTGCCCCGATTGCAAGTGCCGTGCAGAGCACTGCTGCCGCAAGGGCTATCGACACACTAATAAGCGTGGCGCTTCCAATCGCTTCAATATTAGCGATATTCCAGTACCACCTGAAAGAAAAATCTTTGGGTGGAAACTCAATAAAAAACGATGCGTTTAACGATACGACTGCCGTCAAGACAACTGGAAACAGTAAGAAAAAAAGGGCTAGCCAAGCTACTAGGCTAACAATGCGCTCAAAGATGCTGATCGGGAGCGAAGAGTTAGACATCTGCACGGAACACCCTCCGAAGAACGGTGGCATACGCCGCGACGACGATGAAAGTAAGAACAGTCAGCGTCACGATGATTGCAGCACCGAAAGGGAAGTTTAATTGTGTCAGTAATTGTTCTGCCGCCACTTGCGAAATCATGGAGGAAGATGGTGAGCCTAGCATCAGGGGCGTTACATAGGCACTCATACTAAGCGCAAAGGTCAAAACCGTACCGCCAAAAACGCCGGGCAGACTCAGTGGCAAGGTTATTTTTGTGAAAGTCTGCCAAGCATTACCACCCAAAGACTGCGAGGCCTCGCCTAAAGACGCTGGCTGACGCAAAAGCGACCCATAAATTGGGAGAACCATGAAGGGAATTGAAAAGTGAACGAGTCCAATCACAATGGCTATTTCAGAGTACATCAATCGCACTGGTGTATCAGATATACCCAAGGCCAATATCAATGCATTTAAGGCACCCTTATCGGCCAAGACGACGACCCAACCATAGTTCCTAACAATGAGACTGGAGGCGAGCGAAATAAAAATAACGAGCAAAATGATAGTGCGCAGCCTTGGCTTTAGCTTTAGTAATAGCAACGCAATCGGGTAGGACAGCAAAAGCGTAATGCCAACGGTTAACAGTGACATACGGAACGTACGTTCCATTACACGACCGATACGTGAACTGCTCCAAGTCTTAATGTATTGATGCAGCGTCAGACCATCCCCTGTTTGCGTGTCAATGTAAGAGAAACGAAAACTCTCTTGAATCATGTGCACAAATGGGACAACGTAAAAAATTAGTAAAAAAATTAACAATGGGGCAAGCAAGAAAAAGGCGCCGGCATTACGAGACCACCAACTTGTGTTGTTACTGAGTCCTCGAAGTGCCGGGTTGCCTATATCCATCATCTGTTCAGCGAGTCGTATAAAAATCAGCTAAAAACTTCATTCCACATTTCTGTAATTTTGGGACGATTTTTAGACAGGAACGCCCAGTCCGCATAGGTTGTGTTGCCCTCAGGCCCAAGAAGCTTGATGGTTTCCGCCGAGGGTGTGATGTCAATGTGTGCACAGCGCGCACGCAAAGTATTTTCAATCTTTTGCTGAAAGTCCTTTTCAAGGCTCATGTTGATGTACTGGTTCGCCAACTCAACATTCTTAGCATTCGTTGGCATGTTGAAGCCAACAATTTCACCTTGTTTGCCTTCTTTAAGGAAAGTGGCCGGTAGAATCGGGGCGCCCTTTGCGATTAAAGGTGCGGTAAACGCCAAATAGAAAGGCACCAAAGGCACTTCCCCACTTTGTAGCAGTTGAAGTGCCTGCGGTGCACCACTGTATACGCGGACATCATTTTTCTTAAGTTTCGCTAGTTCTGCGATACCTGCTTCAATTTCGTATTGCGCTTGGGCCAAGGGCTTGCCAGTTGCAATTTGCGCAGCCGTTACGACCATGCGAACGCCATTGTTCCATGCAATCGGTGGGATTGCGATTCGGCCCTTGTTTTTGGGATCCCATAGTTCAGCCCAAGAAGTTGGCGCAGTCTTTTGTTCGTTAGTATTGTAGAAAAGCGTGTTCATGGCATCAATCATGCCAGCGGAAAAGCCTTGTGCAACGTCAAATTCCTTGCGCATGTATTTCCAATTGGGTATCTGCGAGGTTTGAATTTGGCGTAACAAACCATTATCTCGAGCAAGGAAAACACCAGCTTCAGAGAATTGCATTAAATCAGGCGGATTTTCTTTTTGCGTGCGAAGCATAGCCAGCATGTTTCCTGTTACAGATTGCTGAATATTTAGCTTAGCGCCAGTTTCCTTTTCAAACTTAGGATTGAGCTCATCAATCCATAGCCGCGCGAGTAGTCCCTGATTTAGAATCACGGTCAATTGGCCTGCAGCTCTTGCGGTTGTGGTTACCCAAGGGGCTGCTACTGCAAAGACGCCAGCTGATGCGCCCTTTAGGATCTGCCTACGGGTTAGGCGATGTGTTGCCGATTTTTTTTATCTACGGGTTTCATGCTTGCTCTCCTATTTATTGAGAATATTGCACAGCGGTTAAATGGGTTAACTCTCTAGTGCTCGTGCCTCGGAATTTCTAACCGAATCTTTTATTGATCTTGACAGACGCATCGTTTCATAAGTGTCGGGATCCATTCGATCACGCGCAGCCCAAATGTGCTCTTTCATTAGAGCGGCGGCCCGTTCTGCATCTCGCATTTCAATTGCCCTGATAATTTGCTTGTGCCCCAGATGACTGGCAAGTAGTTGCTCGTAGCTAAACGAGGCGTAATTACGAATGGCCTCTGGCAATTCTTCAGTTCGTCGCAGCATGGTAAGAAGCATGCCATTGGGACATCTGCTGTAGAGAGTGTCATGAAAAATATTGTTTTGAACAAGAAACGCATTTCTAAAATACGCTTCTGATTCAGTGCCCGACTGAATCAAAGATTGCAAAATATCATCGCAAGCACTAATTACTTGGTGGATCTTGACCGCAGCACTCTCGTTAAGACCATCTTCTGCAATTAACTTCACAGCCTCACTCTCGAGAACGGCTCGACAGTGGTAAATCTCAAGAACTTGCTTTCTGGTATATTTTTTAACGAGTAACCCACCTGCATCCTCCTCAAGCATCCCCTCTACATGCAGCTGCTGTAGTGCTTCTCGGATAGGTGTTCTTGACATCTGTAACAGAGGCACTAATCTCGTTTCAAGAAGCCTACTGCCCACCGGAATGAGACCTTGTAGAATCATTCCTTTTATTCGTTGGTAAGCAACCGAGTTGAGGCCCATAACGTGATGAATTCCATGTGTTAAGCACTACCAATTTGTGTATACGCTATCAAGAAGTATTAGCAAGCGCAACGTCTTTTTTTTCAAATGTCAAATATCACCTTAGAAGCGGCTTCTCCTGACTTCTGCCAACCTCCACAAGAATTATTGAGTCCGCAGAAATAGTCGATA
>ERZ889217.1015-NODE-1015-length-15329-cov-6.272031_pt1 | contig 15329 bp, 14 predicted proteins | sample MGYA00521098_ERZ889217 | MGnify/ENA primary metagenome ERZ889217 (study PRJEB32303, sample SAMEA104408613) | aquatic metagenome | biome: Brackish water; feature: Pelagic; material: water | place: Baltic Sea | collected 2014-06-10T22:04:00 | depth 2,362 m ...
AGCAGGCGCAGGCGAACATGCTGGAGCGCATCGGCCCCGACCTTGCGCCATTTGTAAAGGCCGACCTTACGGAGTTTGGTGCGGCGGTGAGTAATCCAATGGATCACGAAATTCTCGGCATCGCATCCGCCGCGATCCGCGCGCGCGACGCGGAGGCCATCTTGATGCCCGCGGTGGCGCCGTACGCCACCGACGCAAAGATCACGGTGCCCGCAGGAATTCCAACCTACGGCTTCTCGCCCTACCTGCTCGATCCGAAGGAGCGATTCATGGAGCGCTTCCACGGCGTTGACGAACGCGTCTCACAGGAGGCGCTCGCCTGGGGCGTTGAGGTCCTCTACGACGTCACGATGGGGTACGCGGGGGAGTAACCGGCGCGCGCGTCGCAAGCGCGGCGACTGCTGCCGCAACAAGTCCGCGCTCTGCAGCGGGAAGCCTACGCACCACACCAACAAACTGCTCCGCGCGTCCGCGATCAATGGCGGTGAGCATCGCCTCACCCGCCGTGGCGAGTAGGTGCACGCGCCTGCGCTTGTCCTCAGCTGCGACCACGCGCAGCAGCTTCCGCGTCACGAGTCCCGCAACGAGTCGACTCGTGGCCGAGTGTGATCGACCGAGTTCTGCAGCGATCTCGGCAACGTTGCGCGCGCGGCCATCTGCGAGTAGATAGAGCGCCGCCACCTGAGCGAGGGACAGATCCGTCGGCGCCAACTGCTGCGCGGTGGAGAGGACGAGCTCACGCCAAAGCCTGCGAATCGAGACGATGCGACCGCCGATCTCGCCGAGACTCTGTCGACGCCTCGCCACCTCATCAATGCCGCTGCCGAGTGGTGCGCGCCCCGCCTCTGCAATGCGGTTACGAATCTGCTCCGCAGCACGAGAGAGGTCGGGTAAACGGCGTCGCTTATTTGTATGCATACACGCATATAATACACCGCTCCCCTGGGTGACCCCTCTACGATGCGCGCATGTCCCCAATCACCACGTGGATCTTCCCCGGGCAGGGATCGCAGGCGGTCGGCATGGGTAGCGAAGCCCTCACCGCCTCCCCCGCCGCACGCGCCGTCTTGGCCGAAGCGGAGGCGGCGCTCGGCGAGAAGATCGGCGCACTCATTGCGAACGGCCCAGCAGATGCGCTTGAGCGCACCGAGCAGGCACAGCCAGCGATCTTGATCATCTCCATTGCGCTCCTTGAGGCGGCGCGCGAGCGAGCCGCAGCGCGCGGTGAAACGCTCGAGGTGCCGAACTTCGCCGCCGGGCACTCCGCCGGTCAGTACGCCGCCGCCGTTGCGGCGGGCGCGCTCAGCATTGGTGACGCTGTGAAGCTTGCACGCATTCGCGGCGACTTGATGCAGACCTCAGGTGGCGGACGCCCGGGCGCAATGGCCGCAATCCTTGGGCTCCCTGAATCAGAAGAGTCACGCATCGTCGCCGAAGGGGCGGCGCGCGGCGTCCTCGTCCTTGCGAATCGCAACTCTCCGGGTCAAATCGTTCTCTCTGGCGAAGTTGCAGCCATTGAACACGCCGTCGCCGCCGCAGCCGCCGCTGGCGCGAAGCGCGCCGTGCGACTGCAGGTCAGCATCGCCAGCCACTCACCACTGATGGAAGAGGCGGCGGCCGGAATGCGCGCCGCACTCGAGTCCGTCACCGTCCACGACCCGAAGATCACGATGCTCGCCAATGCGAACGCGGCACCGATTCGCACCGCTGCAGAGCTTCGTCGCGAACTCTCTGATCACTTAACGACTGGCGTCGACTGGATCGCCGCCATCGGCGCAACCGCCGCCGCTGGGACGGAACGCTACGTAGAGATTGGTTACGGCCGCGTCCTCAGTGGGCTCGTGAAGCGCATCCCATCGGCGGCTGGTGCAGCGATCGTCTCTATTGATGATCTTCCGCTCACCGCAGCGGTCGTGTCGTAAGGAGGCGCGATGCGAGACGCAGATCACACCCGACGCGTCGTCATCACCGGACTCGGCATCGTCTCGCCAATCGGCAACGACCCAGCGAGCGTCTGGACGTCGCTCACCGAGATGAAGAGCGGCCTTGGTCGCATCACGCACTGGGATCCAACGGCGTACTCGCCATATGTGGTCGCTGGTGAGATCCGAAACTTTGATCCGGCCGCTTGGCTTGACCCCAAGTCCATTCGCCGCACTGGACCTGAGATCCACTGGGGAGTGGCCGCCGCAAAGCAGGCGCTCAAGGACTCGGGGCTTGAGATTACCGATGCGAATCGCGAGGAGATCGGCGTGGTCTTTGGATCTGGCGCTGGCGGGCAGGGACTCTTCATTGAGAACCAGATGGCTTGGAAGGAGAAGGGGCCGCGCAGCGTGGCGCCGACCTTTATTGCACACGGCTTGGTCGACAGCACCTCAGGGATGATCGCGATTGAGACGGGTGCCCTAGGCCACAACATGGCCGTAGTCTCCGCCTGCGCCACAGGGACGCACGCACTGGGCGAGGCGGCCGAGGCGATCAAGCGCGGTGACGTCACTGCCGTCATCTCAGGCTCCACGGAGAACCCACTCATTGAGGTGGCGCATATTGGCTTCATGAACATGCGCGGCCTCGGCGCACCACGCGACGGCGAAGGCCCTGCAAGTGCCTCGCGACCATTTGACGCGGATCGCGCCGGATTCGTCTTGGGCGAAGGGGCGGGCGCGTTCATCGTGGAAGACCTCGAGCACGCGAAGGCGCGCGGCGCAACGATCTATGCAGAGGTCGTTGGCTACGGCTCATCAGCTGACGCACACGACATGATCCAGCCGGTCGAAGGCGGCGCGGGCGCTGCACGCTCCATTAAGTGGGCGCTACAGCGCGGCAAGATCGATCCGTCCGAGATCGACATGATCAATCCACACGGGACGAGCACGCCAGTGGGCGATGCGCGCGAAGCGCTCGCCTTCCACAGCGCACTCGGCGCACGCGCGGCGCAGATCCCAATCTCCGCAACCAAGTCACTCACCGGCCACCTGATGGGTGCGGCTGGCGCGGTTGAGGCGATCTTCACCACCCTCTCCCTCCACCACCAGACGATCCCAGGGACGCTGAACACCCGAAATGTTGACCCAGAGTGCAACCTGACCGTAGCGCTCGAGACGCGCCAGGCACCGCTCCGTGCGGCGATCAGCAATAACATCGGGCTCGGCGGCCACAATGGCGCCGTGGTGCTGCGACACTGGACCGGGAAGTAGGAGGCGAGATGACAGAGCAGAACGCACCACGAAGCGATGCACAGCGCGCCGTCATCACCGGCTACGGCGCGATCACGCCGATCGGCAATAGCGCCGCCAGCTACTGGTCCGCGCTGATCTCCGGAACCTCTGGCGCTGGCCGCATCACGCACTTCGATCCATCCGCTAATGAAGTAAAGATCGCCGCCGAAGTGAAGGACTTCGATCCAACCAAGACGATGGAGATGAAGATGGCGCGCCGCATGAGCCGCTTCGTCCAATTCGCAGTAGCCGCCGCAACAGAGGCCATGGAAGACGCCGGCCTCGCCAACATCCACGAGTGGGATGCTGAGCGACGCGATCGCGTCGCCACCGTCATCAATACGGGTGGTGGCGGCATTGAGCAGGTCACGATGGGCGCCGACGCCTTCCGTGAGAAGGGTGGCCGCTTCGTCAGCGCCTTCGCTATCCCTGCCCTCAGTCCAAGCATGGGCGCATGCATGGTGAGCATGAAGTACGGCCTCACCGGTGCGGCGATCACCCAAGCCGCCGCCTGCGCCACGGGCGTCCTCGCCTTCCAAGATGCACTCCGCCTCATCCGCAGCGGCGAGGCAGACATCGTTATCGCCGGTGGCGTTGAGGCACCGCTCCTCCCAATGGCCTTTGCAGCGCTCGGCAACATGGGGGCACTCAGCAAGCGCAACGATGAACCAACGCGCGCGAGCCGACCATTCGACAAGAACCGCGACGGCTTCCTCTTCGGTGAAGGTGGCGCCGTCTTCGTCGTTGAGTCACTCGCACACGCCCGCGCGCGCAACGCCACCATTCGCGCCGAACTCCTCGGCGCTGGCGCAACCGCCGACGCCTTCCACATCTCAGCACCTGAGCCAACCGGCCGCGGCGCCGCGGCCTCCATGACCAAGGCGATCAAAGATGGTGGCGCGCAGGTCACCGACATCAGCTACATCGTGGCGCACGGCACCAGCACCCCGCTTAACGACCTCACAGAGACGAAGGCGATCAAGCGCGCACTCGGCGATCACGCCTACAAGATTCCGATCAGCTCACCAAAGAGCATGGTCGGCCACCTCCTGGGCGGCGCTGGCGCCGTTGCTGGCCTCGCAGCCATCAAGGCGATTGAGACAGGGACTGTCCCTCCAACGATCAACCTCGAGACGCCAGACCCCGACTGCGACCTGGACTACGTCCCAAACACCGCGCGCACCAACCAACCCGTCGACCGCGTCCTGATCAATGGCTTCGGATTCGGCGGCCAAAACGCCTCCGCCCTCTTCGGAAAGCTGCGCGGCTAGCTCCGACCGCGCAATCGCTGAGCGATCTTTCGCAAAAGTTCACGAACTCCTAAGCCAAGCAATTTGAGGGCCAGAAGCATAAGCGTGCGTACCCCAAGGCGCGCAGAACGGACCGCTGCCGCAAGGTGCCTCGCTTGATCTTGAGGCGTGGTCTTTCTTGGAGAACCGAAGCCATCCATGACTCCTGGCACATAGCCTTCATGAACAGCTGTCCTAATTGAAGTCAGTCCAAGCGCACGCAGCTGGCCATATAACGCGTGCGCAAGGATGCTTGAGCGTCGCTCTTCTTCATTGCTAGCAGATTGGCCTACTTGATTAAACCTGTTTCTGTCGACGATAAGTTCATCTAAGTTGCCAAGAATGTTTGCTCCAGAAATTCGAAGCTCTTTAACGATCCGCGTTGACTCGGCAACGCAGCGGTCAGCGTACTGTGCTGGAACTCGGCCAGTACTAGAACCATCAGACTGAACACCCTGCTCAATTTGGGGGACCGCACCGCGGGTCACTGCGAGGTACCTAAGTTCGGGTGGCACCCTATGCTCTTCGGCCAACAAGTTGAAACGCCGAATCCCCTCCACAGTCACTCCGTCAAGTGACACATTCCGCACATGTCGACTTGAACCGAGAGCGCCCTCTTCCGCACCAATGAGTGACTCCATGTGGCGCAGGAGACGGTCAGGATCTGCACCATCTACGCAGATAGCGGTGATGGCGCGCTGACCGAAGACTTCCCCCCAACGCTGAACTAGCTCATCGTGCCGGTGCTGATGCCAGAATCTCGTGCTATAAGGGTTGGTGCTTGGCGAAAATATCAGCTCCAACCATTCAGCAAATGAATATGTCGCACCTTCAATGACGTTTTGCCTCCAACGAGATGGCAGTATTCTGTCGAGCGACCGCAGCGCAATGACAATTTGGTACTCGGCACCAGGCAACTCCTGGGAGATCGTCCTAATTTGTGCTGAAGTGGCCGCTGCGAACCATTCGCTTGAGACGACTACAGTGGATTCAATCGAATTCTTAATCTCCTTCAGGAGCTGCTTCCAGGCCGACGCCGGCACCTGTCGACCTGTAGTCCGATCTCTCCGTCTCGTTACCCACATCGCTGCAGCCGAGGACTGCGTCCCACTGCCAGCATATCGAATCCCCATTCGTTTAAGGTCGTCACGGTTGTGATGCAGAGCGTCTTGCAACGTCGTTGACCCAGTCTTCGGGGGCCCGATATGGATAACTACTCGTCGAGTCATTAGTGCACTATACGGTACGTCGTAATCACCTGACGACGTTTCGAAGTTCAGGAAGCAACGCGCCGATCTCCATGACGGCGCGTTCGTTGATTGGGTTCGCAATGACAATGATCTCGTCTGCGCCGGCGGCGGCGAACCTCGCAAGCTGAGCAACAATTTCACTCGCACTCCCTTCTACAGGGGGGAGCTCCTCTCCGAGCGGACGCTCCGTTGACGCAGGATCCGTGCGTACCAGCACGCAGACGCTGCGGCGAAGAGTGCGTAGGTCGCGCCCGACCGCGCGTGCTGCCTCCTCGATCTCTTCGATTAGCGCGCCGAGCTTGGCCGGGTCATTACCGTAACTCGCGTACCAGGTGTTCCACGCGGCCACTTCGTGCAGTGTGGCGGCGAGCATCCGCGGACCGTTGCTCCCGATCATCAGTGGAATCGGCTTCTGCAGCGGCGGGAGGAGCACGGAGTCTTCAACACTGAAATACTCGCCGTGGAACGTCACCCGTTCACCTCGCACGAGCGGCGCGATGATCTGGAAGGCCTCGCAGAAGCGACTCACTCGGTGATCAAATGCGAGCCCAAAGGCGGTGTAGTCGGGCTCGTTCCACCCAGCACCGAGGCCGAGCATCAGTCGGCCACCCGAAATCTCCTGAACTGCAGCCGCCTGCTTCGCCAGGACCGCGGGCGGGTGGAACGAAGCGCACGCAACCAGTGGTCCGATCTCGACTCGCGTAGTGACGGCGGCGACCGCTGCGAGCGTCGACCAGCACTCGTGCGGTCCACGTTCTGGACGACCGTCGTTACGGTAGAGAAGGTGGTCACCCAACCAGAGCGAGTCGAAGCCAGCCTCTTCTGCCGCCACCGCGATCGCTCGCAGTTCTGGCCAGCGGACGATTCGCTCAACCTCAGGGAGCTGAATGCCAATTCGAAGTGGCTCTCGACTCATTCCGTGACCCTATAGGCCCAGAAGACATCGACCATCAGGATCCTCGCCTCTTGCTACTAGCCACTCGGCACCACGCCGTTTAGGCGATGCAGAGCTCACCAAGGGACCACCTGCCGCTCCTCCCAGAGCAGCCCGGTCAGCCTCTCTTGGTCGTCGCTGCTGCTCGTGTCAAAAGGACGGGTCGCGAGCCAGATCGCCGTTGATGCACCCTCCGCAGCGGAGAGCGGCGCATCCGGGCCACCCATATCCGTCCGCGAGTGGTTCGGGCAGACCGCGTCAACAAGGAAGCCGCGCGCGCCATGTGAAGTTTCGTGGGCGAGATTGCGAACCAGCGCGTTGACCCCCGCCTTGCTCACACGATACGGCGCCAACCCACCTGCGGTCCCCGGCCCTGACATCCGTCCAAGACACGCTGAAAAGATGATCACGCGACCGTTGCGCGCGTCCGCCATCGGCTTGCCGAGGATGTTGACCGCACAAAAGACCGAATCTAAGTTGATTGACATCACGCGGCGCCACTCTTCGTTGGTGGTCCTGAGGGTCTTGGCAAACTTCTCGCTCATCACCCCGTGCGCAAGGATCAACGTCTCCGGCGGACCAAGACGCTCAAGGATTTCCGTAAATGTCTTGCGAGCAGCGCCAAGATCTTCAAGATCTACGCGTCGATACTCACAGTCAAGTTCAGCCGCTGCGCCTTTCAGCCGACGTTCATCTTTCGCGACAAGAAGAACGGTTCTCCCGAGCGCACGCAAGGCCTTGGCGCATTCAAACCCGAGACCCCGAGATCCGCCCGTCACCAGCGTGTAGCTCATTCGGCACTCCCCTCCCCGCTAACCGCGTGCGCCCTTACCTGGAAGTGACTAGCTGATCAAAATCCCACATGCGAGTGTGAAGCCGAACGCTCCCTGCAAGATGATCGTCCCCACATTCGCGTGCACGAGCGCGCGCGATCTGTATTCACGGAAGAGGATGTATGTCGAGCGAAGTGCCAGCGGGAGGGTGAGCAGCGCGAGCAGCGCCGTTGGAGCGAGCGCCCCAAGGGCTACGAGTGCGGCCAGCGTTCCAAAGGCAACCGCAATCAGCGCGACGTAGCCCCATCGCGCAGCGCTCGTGCCGATCGTCACCACAAGATGCGTCTTCCCCGCTAGCGCGTCGCTTGGCGCATCGGGAAATTCGTTAATCCAGAGGATCGCCGTGGTCAGGAGGCCGACGGGGATCCCGAGAAGCGCCGCGATCGGATCAATTGAACCGGTCACCGCCGCCACGGCACCAACGGAGAGGAGGGGCCCGAAGGCTACGCCGATCAGCAGCTCCCCAAGGCCACGTCGGGCGATCAGGCGAAGCGGTGGTGCGGTGTATGTCCACGCGGCGAGCGCTCCGAGGAGTCCGAGAGGAAGCACCACGGGAGAGCCGAGGGCGGCAATCCCGAGCCCGCAGGCGAAGGCAACCGCGATCGCACCGAGGGCAATCTTCATGAGTCCCCGCTCGGTGATGAGACCGAGCTCGATTGCTCGGCTCCCTCCCGAATATGGAAGGAAGTAATCGTGGTTGATCTTGTCCGCCCCGCTCTGCCAGTCGTACATGTCATTCCACGTGTTCGCTGCAATGTGCACAGATGCAGCACCAACAAGCGCCAGGAGGAAGGCGGGCCACGAGAACTCTGCGCGTTGCGCCACGTACGCGCCAGCAATCAACACGGGGAAGATGCTCGCGGAGAGGAATGGAGCACGGGTCACGACCAAGGCGCTGAACAACTTCGTGAAGAGGCTGATCTTCGGTTCAACGCGCGCTAGTTCGCTCTGAGGGAGCGGAGTTGTTACGCCGCAGTAGCCGATCTGCACTCCGCCCTTCTTTGTTGGAGTGATGCGGATCTTCGCAGGGAACCGACTCCCGTCTTTCCGCACGAAGACCGATTCGCCCTCAAACTTGCCTGTTGAGCTGGCTGTACTCAACCATGCAGGGACGTTCTGGAGAACCGTGAGGCCTGGCGAGAAGAGGGAGACGCGTGCCTTTCCTATAACCTCACTCGCCTTGTATCCGAAGATCTCCTCGGCGCCCGCGTTGAAGGTCTCAAGACGACCTTCCATGTCGCAGGTGATCGTGCTCTTCAAACGTGTTGCGCTTGTGAGTGATGGCTCTCTCATAGCAGGCCTCTCCTAAGGTATTCGTTCAGTACGCGGTGTACCGAATCAAGCGATGCTTGAATCCTAGCGCGAGAGGCCCCCCCGTTGATGGAGCGCCAGGGCGAGTGCTGCGGCGGCGCGCGGCGGCTGCGTATTCGCCACCTGCTTCGTCAAACTGAGAGCTTCAGTCCCCTCAGCCGTAGCGAATTCGCCACCACGCTCACGCTCGAGAGGCCCATCGCGGCGGCGGCGAAAACGGGGTCGAGGCCGATGCCGAAGGCTGGTAGGGCAAGGCCTGCGGCGAGAGGGACGAGGAGTAGGTTGTAGCCGAAGGCCCAAGCGAGGTTCTGCCGGATCGTCCGGGTTGTTGCGCGGGCGAGATCAACAAGGGCAACAACGGCACTCGGGCTGCCGCTGGAGAGGGTGGCTGAGGCGGCGTCGCTCGCGACGTCGGTGCCGCCGCCCATGGCGATCCCCACGTCGGCAGCGGCGAGCATCGGTGCGTCGTTAATGCCGTCGCCTACGGCGCCAACGCTTCCTTCTCGCTCACGGATCTTCATCAGCGCCTCCGCCTTTCCGCTCGGCAGCGTGCCACCGATCGCGCGTTCCGGTGCGATGCCGAGCTGCGTCGCAACTGCATCCACGACTTCCTGCCGATCGCCAGAGACGATCCACGAGCTCACCCCGCGACGCGCGAGTGCACGGATCGCCTCCGCCGCTTCAGGACGGATGCTGTCGGCGAGACTGATCACCCCCACGGCTCGCTCATCAACCAGTACATAGAGCGGCGTGCGGCCAGCCTGCGCTTCGGCGGCCGCGATCACTTCAAGTTGTGACGCCGCGCCGCGATCTACGCTCTCCGCGAGGTTGCGATTCCCCACCACGACGCGTCGGCCACCAATGGTCGCGCGAAGGCCACGTCCAGGCTCAATTGAAATCTCGTCGGCTACGGTGAAGGCCAGGTTGCGCGCGCGCGCCGCAGCGACGACGCCACGCGCGAGTGGATGTTCGGAACGTGCCTCGGCAGAGGCGACAAGTGCAAGCAGGGGCTCGTCTCGGCCCGCAAACTCGCCGCCCTCAAGCGGACGGATGCTCGCAAGCGCGAGGTCGCCCGTGGTGAGGGTGCCGGTCTTGTCCCAGACGACTGCCTTCATCTTCCCAGCGCTCTCCAACAGTGCTGCGTCGCGGACAAGGATCCCCGCCTCCGCGCCACGACCCATGCCAACGATCACGGCGGTCGGCGTGGCGAGGCCCATCGCGCATGGGCAGGCCACAACAAGCACGGCGATTGCGGTGGCAACAGCGCGGACGAGCTTCGGTTCCGCGCCGAAGAGGTACCAGCCGACAAAGGTGAGGATGCTGATCAGGATAATCGTGGGGACGAAGATCTCGGAGATGCGGTCGGCGAGCCGGGCGATCGCAGGCTTCGACGCCTGTGCACGCTCTACGGCGGCGACGATGCGGGCGAGTGTCGTTCCTTCGCCGACTGCGGTGGTGCGGATCACCAGCGTGGCATCCGTGATGAGGGCACCCGCAACGACGCGGCTCCCCTCTCCTCGCTCCACTGGGGACGATTCGCCGGTGAGAAGTGATTCGTCAACAGAGGCTCGCCCCGAGACGATCACACCGTCAACGGGGATGCGCGCGCCGGGACGAACGAGCAGCAGGTCTCCTGCGATGACGCTGGTGCGCGGAACCGTTCGCCCTTCGGTTGCATCTGCGCTAGTGAGCAGCTCTGCACTTTCCGGCCGAAGCGCGAGCAGACTACGCACCGCGCTCGTTGATGCGTCCTTGGCACGCGCCTCAAGCCAACGCCCGAGCGCAACGAATCCGAGGATCAGCGCGGCTGCGTCCCACGTTGCATGGGCAGGAACACCGATGCGCATCAGTTGGTCATGGAAGAGGGTGATCACTACTGACCACACCCACGCAGAGGTCGTGCCGAGGCTGACAAGGGTCTCCATCGTGAGGCTGCCGTGCCGAAGTGCGCGGAGCGCGCGTGAGTGGAATCTCCAACCCACACCAAACTGCACGATCGTCGTTGGAACGATCAAGAACCAGTTGATGCGCTCCATGGAGATCAGGAACCAGGGCTGAAGCATGATGGCCATGGCAACGAGGCCAAAGACCGTCGCTCCAACGCCGTCGCGCAGCAGCGCGCGCTTCTCGCGCTCGCGTGCGGCAAGGCGCGTCGCCTCCATCGCCTCGCGTGCCGCTTCGCGCTCCCCTTCGTTGGCACGCCCCGCAAGGTCGAGTGCAGCAGCCGGCACTTCATAGCCCGCGTTCGAAATCACGCGCGCAAGATCAGCAGCGCCTGTTAGCTCTGGGAGATAACGAATCGTCGCGCTCTCGGTGGCGAGGTTGACGCTCACCTCACTGACGCCATCCGCCTTGCGCAAGAAGCGATCGATGCGATTCACGCACGAGGCGCAGGTCATCCCCACGATCGGAAGGGCGATCTCCGCCGTCTCGCTCGATGCCACGCTCGCTGGTTCAGTCAGGGTCTGCATACTCCTGGGGAGTATACAGGCTAGCGGTCGTTTAGGCTTGCCGCATGCGCCCCACGCTGGTCAACGAACCCCGCACCCTCTCGTGGCGGAGCCCCTGGGGGACCCTCCCGGTCCTGCTGCTCAGCGGCCGAATCCGCGCGATTGGGCTCGATCCGCGGGCCGAGTTTGCGGAGGTCCAGGGGCCTCCTAGTAGACGCTCAGTCGGTCCGATTCGGACCACGTCTGACCTGTCACACCTGATGCGCCGAGTGCTCGCCGGTCAAGCCACTCCAAAAGAGATCCTCGCCGCCTGCGACCTCTCAGACTCCACAGATTTCGAACGCAAGGTGCTCGTTGCACTCGCGAAGGTGCGCAGAGGAGGAGTGATCAGCTACGGCGAACTCGCCGCTGCCGCTGGCTCACCGCGCGCTGCGCGTGCTGTTGGTTCGGCACTCGGCAAGAATCCGATCCCAATCCTGCTCCCCTGCCATCGCGTGGTGGCATCAAACGGCATCGGTGGATACGGAGGTTCTGCGGGAAGAGAGTGGCGTCCTGCCGGCCAGGATCCGATCGCGTTTAAGCGCGCGCTTCTCGCGAGCGAAGGGGTGCTCGTTTGCTGATCGTCTACGCGTGAAGCGTGGAGCCGTAGATGCCGAGCACCACGCGTGCCCGCGGCATCTCGTGGAAGACCAGGCCGATCTCACCCTGTTGCACGAGCTGCTCAATCAGCTTCGCCTCGCGCTCTGGAAGTCCGACCCAGGCGTCACCATCCGGCGTTGCGATCTTCACCGTCAAGTCTTCTTCGCCGGGAAGTCCGTACGTCCGCCGAAGCTCGTGAATGGGAACGTAGGGTCGCGCCTTTGCAATGCGGCGAATCTGCGCAGCGGTCGCCTGCTTCTGCTGTTGCTGCGGCGGATTAACGACTGGCGCGTCGCTCATCCAGGAACCACATAAAGTTCGCGGCTGGTGTTATTGAGTTGATCAACCGCGGAGTCGCCGCAGAGGACAATGTCTTCAATGCGCGCCCCATTGAGTCCTTCCACGTAGATGCCAGGCTCAATGCTGAACGCGTGACCTGGGACCAGGAGCGTTACGTTCCCCTTCACAATGTACGGATCCTCGTGCTCTTCAAGGCCGATTCCGTGACCGGTGCGATGGAAGAAGCGCTCACCGAGTCCCGCTCCATCAATGACTGCGCGTGCCGCTGCATCAACCGATTCGCAGCTCACTCCAGGTCGGACGTGATCGGTTGCCGCCTGATGCGCACGCTTCAGCACCTCATAGCGGTGCAGGAAGTCGTCCGTGGGCGGAACGGCGCCGTTCGGCCCCGTGACCCAGATCGTTCGGGCGGTGTCGGATCCGTAGCCGCCGAACTGACCGCCAATGTCGAGCACGATCGCATCACCCGCATCAATCACCTTTGATGATGCCTCGTGATGCGGCGAGGCGGAGTTCTTTCCAGAGCCAACAATGGCAAACGAGGCGACCTCATGGCCGGCACCGGAAAGGCGCTCGCGCACTTCGCGCGCCACATCGTTTTCGGTCCTGCCGATAAGTTTCCCGCTGGTGATCGCCTTCACCACACTGTCCACCGCACGGCCCGCCGCGCGCAGGAGCGCCGACTCTTCAGCGGACTTCACGGTGCGCAGGCGACCGATCACCTCTGATGCGAGGCGGAGGGTAGGGCGTGAGTTTCCTGCTGCGAGTGCGCTCTCAATACGGAGAACGAAGGTTGCCCAGAGTCGATCCGAGAGCGCCACACTGAGCGGCGCGCTGCCGCCGCGTGCGCCCGCGCGAACTGCTGATGCGACGAGCGCGAATGGATCGTCAGTCTCTCCAAATGGGACGGTGGCAACAGAGCCGCCGCGCATCGCTGGTGCATCGCCCGCCATCCCCGCCTCAAGTCGCGGCACGATCAGGGTGGCTTCGCCGCGCGCTGGCACGACGAGCATGGTGAGTCGCTCAAGCGCGGGGGCGGCGTACCCCGTGAGATAGCGCATGTCGGCGCCAAAGCCGATCAGTGCTGCGTCCGCACCCGCGTCGTTCACCGCATCGCGTGCAGCGACGAGTCGCGCAGCGTAGGCGGCGGGGCCAATGAGTCGAGCTTCGAGCGCGTGACCGGCGCCGAGTCCTGGGGTTGCGGCGGCGTAGGCGGCGCTGATCTCTGCGGCTCGATCACTCATTTCGTTGTGCCTCCACTTCCGCTCGGTGCCTCCAGGCTCCCCACGGCGGGGAGCGGCAGGCCCAGTAACTCCGCGAGGATCGCATGTCCGCGCTCAAAGAGCGCACGGTACGGCATCACGCGCAGCGCTCCCGCCTCCAGGAGCGCGGCTCGAAGCGCAGGATCGTCGTGTTGGGCGAGGGCGAGGGTGCGGCCAGCGCTAGCGGCGGTTCGAACCGCGGCTTCCGGTTCAAAACCACGCGTGGTGGTGTCAATGGCGATGAGGTCGTGGGCGCTCAACGGCCCACGCGCAACGAGCGCTTCAAGGTCGCTGATGCCGTTGAGGGTCACCACCGCTGCGCCAAGGGTGCGGCCTTGTCCGGCGAGTCTCGTCGCCCAGATCAGATCGTCAGCAAGGATGTAGAGGTGTGGCGCAACTGGCGCCTCGTTACTCAAGAGACCGTCCAGGTCTCCCCGGCGGCGAGGAGCTTCTGCAGGTCGACGGGGCCCTTTGCGGCACGCGCCGCCTTCGCGCTCTCAACCTGCTCAACAAGGAGCTGATCGTGTGTTGGGCGCGGCACGCGTCGGAAGACACCAACCGGCACTGGAAAGTCTGGCCACCACATGCGGCTCAAGATCTGCGTGCGCGTCGCATCTTGATCTGTCTCGTCGTGCACCCAGAGGTCTGCAACGCTGACGCCGTTCTCACCGATCGTCACCACTTCAGGCTGCAGCCCGTTGAGACGAATCCCCTTGTTCTTCTCCGCACCGAAGATCATCGGCTCGCCGTGCTTCAACACGAGCATGCGGTCTTCCTTGACGGACTTGTCAGTGAAGTCGCGCCATGCGCCGTCGTTAAAGATGTTGCAATTCTGCAGCACCTCCAAGAATGCTGCGCCGCTGTGTTCGCCAGCGCGATGCATCATCTCCTGCAAGTGCTCCGAGTGTGTGTCCACCGAGCGCGCAATGAAGCTCGCCTCTGCCGCTGCAACAAGGTTGAGTGGAATGATGGGCGTCTCAATGGTTCCCATCGGCGTGGACTTCGTCTTCTTCCCGATCGGTGACGTCGGTGACGCCTGGCCCTTGGTGAGGCCGTAGATGCGGTTATTGAACATGATCATCTTCATGTCCACGTTGCGACGCATCGCGTGGATGAGGTGGTTGCCACCAATGGAGAGTGCGTCACCATCGCCCGTGATCACCCAGACCATGAGATCTGGTCGCGCACCTTTGAGTCCGGTGGCAATCGTGGCGGCACGTCCGTGGATGGTGTGGAAGCCGAAGGTGTTCATGTAGTACGGCAGTCGGCCAGAGCAGCCGATCCCGGAGATGAAGACAATCTTCTCCTTGGCGACGCCAAAGTCCGGCATCGTCTTCTGCGTTTGGGCCAGGATGGAGTAGTCGCCGCAGCCTGGGCACCAGCGCACATCCTGATCGGACTCGAAGTCCTTCTTGGTCAAGACGGGGAGTTCACTCTGCGTCACTTGGACACCTCCACACTCTCACCGAGGAGCGACTCGGCCTTCGCTTCAATCTCACCGATCTGGAACGGTTTGCCGCGCACCAGGTTGAATCCGACGATGTCCACGAGGTACTTCGCTCGCAAGAGCATGCGGAGCTGGCCAAGGTTGAGCTCTGGCAGCAGCACGCGCTTGAAGTTGCCAAGGATCGCGCCGAGGTCCTCTGGGAGCGGGTTCAAGTAGCGAAGGTGCGCGTGGCTGACGCGCTTTCCGCGTTCGCGGAGACGCTCAACGGCCGAGCGGATGGAGCCGTAGGTGGAGCCCCAGCCGAGGATGAGGAGATCACCCGTTGGTTCGCCCCACACTTCGGTCGCCGGGATATCACGCGCGACGCGCGCAACTTTCTCCGCGCGCAACAGCATC
>ERZ889217.1016-NODE-1016-length-15323-cov-12.354336_pt1 | contig 15323 bp, 12 predicted proteins | sample MGYA00521098_ERZ889217 | MGnify/ENA primary metagenome ERZ889217 (study PRJEB32303, sample SAMEA104408613) | aquatic metagenome | biome: Brackish water; feature: Pelagic; material: water | place: Baltic Sea | collected 2014-06-10T22:04:00 | depth 2,362 m ...
CGACCTCTTCCTTATCAGGGAAGCGCTCTAACCAGGCTGAGCTATGGGCCCGCAAACGAACTTTCGTGCGTGTGCAGAAGCGCAAGGTTACTTGAAATTCATCAAGGAGCCAAAACGGCTTTGCCATAACTACAGGCGTGAACCTTACTACTTTTGCTCGGAAATCTCACCTTCGCTGTTGCGGGTTACAGATAAAAGGGTCGCGCCTTCATCGAGGTTGACCAGGCGCACACCCATTGAGTCGCGGCCAGTTTGGCGGACTTCCGCCGCAGGTGTACGCATAACAGTTCCTGCAGATGTGATTGCCAAAATTTCATCGCTATCTGAAAGTACGAGTGCTGATACCAATGTGCCGCGAGATTCTTCATCGATCTTCGCGGCTTTAATTCCAATTCCACCGCGACCTTGTAGTCGATATTCATCAATCGGAGTCTTCTTGCCGTAACCACCATCAGTTGCCGTAAATACAAATACTCCTTCGGATGTTGCAGCATTAACGCGAGCCATTGTTAAGAGTTCATCGCCCTCGCGGAACTTCATTCCGATGACCCCGGAAGTTGAACGCCCCATGGAACGAAGGGATTCATCATCAGTTACAAATCTAAGAGACATCCCCTTTTTAGAAACCAAAAGAAGTTCATCTGCATTGCGGATAAGGGATGCTGATACAACTTCATCTCCAGGTTTGAGTGAAATTGCAATAAGCCCACCTGTGCGTGGTGAATCGTATTCACCGAGTGGAGTTTTTTTAACTAGCCCACCCTTGGTCGCTAGAACTAAGAATGGCGCTGCGTTGTAATCCTTAAAAGAAAGTACCTGTGCAATTTTTTCCTCTGGTTTAAAGGCCATCAAATTTGCAACATGTTGTCCACGAGCATCTCGGCCCGCATCTGGAAGCTCGTGCACCTTTGCGCGATAGACGCGGCCTTGGTTGGTGAAGAAGAGCAACCAATCGTGAGTAGAAGCTACGAAGAAATGGTCAACTACATCATCTTGCTTGAGGGCTGCGCCTTTTACTCCACGACCGCCTCGACGCTGCGATTTATAGAGATCGGCACTGGTGCGCTTTGAATATCCGCCGCGAGTAATAGTGACCACTGCATCTTGATCTGGAATCAAATCTTCGGCAGAGAAATCGCCTTCGCTGGCCACGAGCTGTGTGCGGCGCTCATCTCCGTACTTAGCAATCAAATCTGAAAGCTCCGTCTTGATGATTTCGCGTTGCTTCGCCTCTGAGGCAAGAATTGAATGGAGCCCGATGATGTCGGCCATCAAACCTTCATATTCATCATTAATCTTCTGTCGCTCAAGAGCTGCAATACGACGCAACTGCATATCAAGGATTGCATTTGCCTGAATCTCATCAACGTCAAGTAACTTCATCAAACCTGTACGAGCTTCTTCAGGAGTCTTCGATGCACGGATCAGGGCAATCACAGCATCGAGAGCATCGAGAGCCTTGAGGTAACCCTTCAAAATATGTGCACGCTTCTCTTTTTCGACAAGGCGGAATTTGGTACGTCGAACGATTACTTCAACTTGATGTTCGATGTAGTACTTAATAAATTCATCAAGGCGCAAGGTGCGTGGAACGCCATCGACAAGGGCCAACATATTTGCGCCGAAGGTATCTTGCAGCTGGGTCTGCTTATAAAGATTATTAAGGATTACCTTTGGAATTGCAGAGTTTTGTAGGACTACGACAAGGCGTTGGCCAAGACGTTCGTTACCTTCATCGCGAACATCGGCGATGCCCTTGATTTTGCCATCTTTGACAAGCTCAGCGATTTTAAGAGCTAAGTTATCTGGGTTAACTTGGTATGGGAGTTCGGTGACAACCAGGCATGTGCGCTTATTGATCTCTTCAACGTTAACGATTGCGCGCATAGTGATTGATCCGCGTCCTGTGCGATAGGCATCTTCAATGCCGCCTCGACCAACGATAAGAGCCTTGGTGGGAAAGTCTGGGCCTTTCACAACTGTAAGAAGGTGGTTAAGTAAATCTGCAGCCGGCATATCTGGGTGCTCGAGTGAGTAAATAACTGCTTCGCCGATTTCACGTAAGTTGTGAGGTGGAATATTTGTAGCCATACCGACAGCAATTCCTGCAGAGCCGTTAACTAAAAGGTTTGGAAAGCGTGATGGCAGTACATCTGGCTCTTGGGAGCGACCGTCGTAGTTGGGAGAAAAGTTGACGGTATCTTCATCAATATCGCGCATCATCTCCATGGCGATTGGGGCTAAACGAGCCTCTGTATAACGCATTGCAGCAGCTGGATCATTGCCAGGAGAACCAAAATTTCCATTGCCATCAACTAATGGATAACGCAGTGACCACGGTTGAGCTAAACGAACAACGGTGTCATAGATCGCGGTGTCACCATGTGGGTGGTAATTACCCATGACATCACCGACGATACGAGAAGATTTGTAATAGCCCTTATCTGGGCGATACCCAGCGTCGTACATTGCATAGAGAACGCGACGGTGAACTGGCTTAAGGCCATCGCGTACATCAGGCAGAGCGCGACCGACGATAACTGACATTGCATAGTCTAAATAGCTTCGAGCCATTTCAACTTGAAGATCTACCTTTTCGATGCGATCGAAAGTTACTTCTTCAGAACCTTGATCGGTCGGAGTTGTATCGTCGATAGCCATTAGATATCTAAGAACCTAACATCTTTAGCATTGCGTTGAATAAATGCACGGCGTTGTTCAACATCTTCACCCATAAGAACTGAGAAAAGATCATCTGCCGCTGCCGCATCATCAAGAGTTACTTGAATCAAAACGCGGTGCTCGGGATCCATTGTTGTATCCCAGAGCTCTTTCGCTGGCATTTCTCCAAGACCTTTAAAGCGCTGGATTCCATCATCTTTAGGGAGTCGCTTCCCGGCATCGAGACCAATCTTGATCATGCCATCGCGCTCTTTATCGCTGAAGGCGTATTCGACTGAATCTTTACCGCCCCACTTCAATTTATACAGTGGTGGTTGTGCAAGGTAGACAAAACCATTTTCAATCAGTGGGCGCATAAAGCGGAAGAGAAGAGTCAAGAGCAGGGTACGAATATGCTGGCCGTCGACATCAGCATCGGCCATTAAAATAATCTTGTGATAACGAAGTTTTGCAATATCAAAATCATCGTGAACGCCAGTACCGAGCGCCGTAATTAACGCTTGTACTTCATTGTTTTGTAGCACGCGATCGATGCGCGCCTTCTCAACATTTAGAATCTTGCCTCGAATAGGCAGCACCGCTTGATTACGTGAGTCGCGACCACCCTTTGTTGAACCGCCTGCAGAGTCGCCCTCGACGATGTAGAGCTCGCACTTTGAAGGATCTGTCCATTGGCAATCAGCTAGCTTGCCAGGCATTCCGCGTCCTTCAAGTAATCCTTTTCGATTACGAGCTAAGTCCCGCGCCTTGCGCGCTGCAACGCGCGCAGAGGCTGCATCAATAGATTTACGAATGATGTCTTTGCCTTCTTGTGGGTGCTGTTCAAACCATTGCGTCAGATGCTCGTTAACAACTTTCTGCGTAAAAGATTTTGCTTCCGTGTTACCGAGTTTTGTCTTTGTCTGTCCTTCAAACTGTGGCTCGCCAAGTTTGATTGAAACAATTGCAGTCAGTCCTTCGCGAACATCGTCTCCGGTCAAACGATCTTCTTTTTTGCGAATTAAACCTTGTTCTTCAGCAAATTTATTAACTACCGATGTAAGGGCCGTCCGGAAACCTTCTTCGTGGGTTCCACCTTCGTGGGTATGAATTGTATTTGCGAATGTGTAGACGGATTCAGAGAAGCCGTTATTCCATTGCATTGAAACTTCAAGAGATAGGCGTGCCTTTTTATCTTCGGCTGCAAGTGCAATCACTGATTTATGGAGCTCGCCACGGGTTGAGTTGAGGTGTTTTACAAAGTCTGTAATTCCGCCTTGATACTGGTAGCGGACCATGAGCTGCTCGCCTTTTTCATCGACATGGCCGGGGCGCATATCGGTTAACGATAAAATCAGGCCGCGGTTAAGAAATGCCATTTCACGAAAACGAGTTGAGAGAACTTCAAAGGAGAAATCCGTAGTTTCAAAGATATCTTCAGACGGCCAAAAATGAATCGTTGTTCCGGTCTCCGTTGTTGCATCCCCTTTAGCAACAGGAGCAGTTGGAACGCCGAGCCGATATTCCTGGCTCCAGGTAAATCCATCGCGCTTTACTTCAGCAGTGAGCTTTGTTGAGAGCGCATTAACAACTGATGAACCAACTCCGTGCAGTCCGCCAGAAATAGAATAACCGCCCTCGCCAAATTTTCCACCTGCGTGTAGAACAGTGAGCACTACTTCAAGAGCAGGCTTCTTCTCAATTGGATGGATATCGACTGGGATTCCTCGTCCATTATCAATAACTTGCAGTGAGCCATCGGCCATCAATGTTATTTTGACTTCGGTGCAATATCCAGCGAGCGCCTCATCAACCGCGTTATCGACGATTTCATAGACCAAGTGATGTAGCCCGCGTTCGCCGGTAGAGCCGATATACATACCCGGACGCTTACGAACTGCCTCAAGCCCCTCAAGGACAGTGATCGAGGAGGCGTTGTATCCGCCGGTCTCTTTACTCACAAAGGTCCCCTTATCAAAACTGGCCATTTGGGCTGTAGGGCGGTATTTCCTCCACAGCAGGCTCAAATCCTATCGCTAAATTGAAAGTGAAATACCGCCGAGAAGCCCTAGGAGTGCGAAATACCGCCCGTTCGGCGATGGGGTGAGGGTTCCTATTTAAAAGGGTTGGGAAAATGGCTCTCTCCACAGGGTTTATCCCCATTGTGGGTGGAGTTACAGGCCTGTAGTTCAGCGTCATACATCCCTCTGGCGAATACCTGCAGAATCTCAGCAAAGTCACAGGTAGTACGAGGAGGCTACAGCTATGACAACTGAAACAGCAGGCCAGCGCATTCTCGTCGTCGATGACGAATCAAGTATTAGTGATCTCATTGCAACGAGTTTGAAGTTTGTCGGTTTTGATGTGCGAACTGCAGCGACAGGTTCGCAAGCGCTAACAATCGCTGAAGAGTTTAAGCCTCACGCAATGATTCTCGATGTTATGTTGCCAGATCTTGATGGATTTGAAGTCTGTCGCCAGATTCGTAATGAAGGAATTGAAGTTGGTGTTCTCTTTCTCTCTGCTAAAGATGAGATGAAAGATAAGGTGCAGGGTTTAACAATTGGTGGCGATGATTACATGACAAAGCCATTTAGTCTTGAAGAGTTAGTCGCACGATTACGTGCACTCCTTCGTCGAATCGGTGTTGTTGAACAGAATACAGATGATGAGAAGATTCGATTTGCAGATCTTGAACTCAACGAAGCAACACACGAAGTCCATCGCGCAGGAATATTGATTGAACTATCTCCTACTGAATTTACATTAATGCGCTACCTCCTAATCAATGCTGATCGAGTTATTTCAAAGGCGCAGATTCTTGATCATGTCTGGGATTACGACTTCGGCGGAGATGCGGGAATTGTCGAAACATATATTTCGTATCTACGTAAGAAGATTGATATTTACGAACCCGCTTTGATTCATACAGTGCGAGGTGTTGGCTATCGACTCAGATTGCCGCCTGTAAAGTAGCTTCTATGTCGTCACCATTTCGTAATTGGAGCCTACGGGCCCGCTTAGTGCTGGGCGTGCTGATACTGACTGGGCTAGGTTTCCTGGTTTCAAGTGTGGTGACTCAGAGCCTTCTTAAAAGCTATCTAACATCCCAGATTGATGATCAGCTACGAGCAATCGCTGGTGGAACAATTCCACAAATCCTGCAGTCAGGTATCGCGCGCCGAGAAGATGATGACGATCACCGGGACGCCATCCCTGCACCGCTGCAGAGGATTCCTACATCAGCATCGGTGACTCTCCTTGATCCCAACGGGAAAATTATTGGGGATATCGGTGGGGATCTCAGTAGCGCACAAATAAGGGATTATCTGGAAGGTGTAACACCCAAGGAGATTGCACTACACGGCGAAGAACCATTTACATTTGGTGCAGACCATGTCGCTTTTAGAGTTATTGCCCATGTGCTCCCAAAAAACACAGGAATTGTTGTTGCAGCACAATCCTTAAATGAACTTGATAATACGTTAGATAAATTAGGTTGGTTATTTAGGTTAATAGGACTTGTCTTACTTCTCTTAATTGCTGCAGCTGCTCGAACTGTAATTCGAATTAGTTTGCGTCCCCTTGAGGATGTGGAAAAGACCGCCGAAGATATTGCTGCCGGAAATTTGTCAGCACGTATGCCGGATGCTGAACCTTCAACTGAAGTTGGCCGCTTAATCACATCACTTAACGCCATGCTTGCAAAGATTGAGACCGCCTTTCAAGCTCGAACCGAGAGCGAAGTTCGATTGCGTCGTTTTGTTGCCGATGCATCCCACGAGCTTCGAACTCCCATTACCGCGATTCGTGGTTTCTCTGAATTGCATCGACAGGGAGCGGTGGTTGAGGGCGCTGAAACTTCTGCGCTTTTAGGGAGAATTGAAAATGAATCGAAACGTATGGGCTCACTTGTTGAAGATTTACTGCTGCTTACTCGTATGGACCAGGCGCGTGAAATGGAATCGAAGCCAGTAGATATCAACGATGTTGTTAAGGAAGCGGTTAGCTCTGCCCGTGTTGTAAGTTCGGAGCACCCTATAACTCTTGATCTGCCTGATGATGAAGTCTTTATGCTGGGAGATGCTGCCCGTATTCATCAAGTTGTTGCAAATCTCTTAGCAAACGCGCGCGCGCATACACCTGAAGGAACTCAGATCAACGTTTCCGTTTCAGCAGACGATGCTTCCGTCTCGATTACTGTTGCAGATAGCGGCCCTGGAATTAGCAAAGATGACCAAGAGAAAATATTTGAACGTTTCTTCCGCGCGGATTCTTCTCGCGTGCGCAAAGGTGAAGATGGAAGTGGGCTTGGTTTATCTATTGTTGATGCGGTGATGAGAGCCCACGGCGGTAACGTTTCGGTGAGCTCGGAGCTCGGAACAGGTGCTCTATTTACCCTTACCTTCCCTCGCCGAGAGAGTTAATTACCGGCTGAAGGCCCCAAGGATTCCATTGCCCGCAGAGTTGCGATTCGCTCTTGAATAGGCGGATGGGTACTAAATAGCTTTGAAACCGAAGTCGAATCTAGTGGAGACTCAATCCAAATATGTGCCACAGCATTTGATTTTTGGCGCACAACAGTTGTATCTGCGGCAAGTACTTCTAGCGCCTTGCGAAGTCCAGCAGGATTTCGGGTGAAGGAGACAGCGGTAGCATCAGCAAGAGCCTCGCGCTTACGTGAGATAGCTGATTTTAAAAGAAGTGCCGCAAGTGGAGCAAGTATCAGAATAACAAGCGAGAAAACGAGCGCCAGAGGATTTCCATTACCGCCACGATTTCTATCTCTGCCGCCACCAAAAAACATCATGCGAGTAAGAAAATCGCTAAGAATTGCAATTGCGCCCGCTGTTGTTGCAGCTACGGCAGAAACTAAAGTGTCACGGTTGGCCACATGCGATAACTCGTGAGCGATGACTCCCTGAAGTTCATCACGATCCATTACCTCAAGCATGCGGGTGGTAAATGCAATCAACGCGTGCTCTGGGTTACGCCCCGTGGCAAATGCATTGGGGGCGGTATCTTCAACGATGGCAACTTTAGGCATAGGTAGCCCGCTTGCAATTACCACTTCTTCAATCACATTAAAAAGTTCTGGAGCGTCTTCGCGCTGAATCAATTTGGCACCTGTCATAGTCAGAACCAATTTATCCGAACCGTAATACGAACCCCACACGCCAATAAGTGCAAAGCCAACTGCCAGCGGCACAATCGTTGAAGCAGTCCCCGCGCCAAAGTAAGTCAGCGCCGCATATGCAACAAGCCATGTCAGTAAACCCATGGAGGCAAGAAGAAAATAGGTCTTGCCCTTATTGGCAGATTGCAGTGTGCGGAAGTTGTTCTCGGCCATTGAAGCTAATTAAAACTTAACGTTTGGAACGTTGCGATCTTCCGGGTTTTCAACTTCATAGAATTCACGAGCGCCAACCTTTGCAAGCCCCACAAAGAAGCTTGTGGGGATGGTTTTAACCGCTGTATTAAGAGATCGAACATTGTCATTATAGAACTGACGGGAGAATGAAACTTTATTTTCTGTTGTTGAAAGTTCTTCTTGCAATGAGAGAAAGTTTGATGATGCCTTTAGATCAGGGTATGCCTCGGCAACTGCAAGCAAACCGCGCAACGCGCTGGTGAGCGCTCCATCTGCTGCTGCAACATCGGCAACTGTCGATGCGCTCGTTGACTTAGCTCGCGCCGCAACGACAGCATCAAAGGTGCTCCGTTCGTGTTGTGCATATCCTTTAACGGTTTCGACCAGATTAGGTATCAAATCTGCACGGCGTTTGAGCTGGACTTCAATTTGTGCGAATGCTTCATCGACTGTGATGTTAAGGCGAATGAGACGGTTGTATTGAGCGATGGCAAAAACTACGAGAAGTACGATGGCGCCGATTACGATGTATTCCATAATTACTTAAACCCCTTATCTCAGGTACTTATTCCCCAGATGAAGGCTAGCTCTTCGAAGCCACCTGGGGTTATTTGATTTTACTTCGGTGGAAATTCATAAAGGAACGGCTCGGGGTAGGACCGCGCTGTCCTTGGTAACGAGATGCGTAGATTGCTGAACCGTATGGGTGTTCAGCAGGGGACGAGAGTTTAATCAGACAGAGCTGACCGATTTTCATGCCTGGGAATAACTTCACGGGCAGGTTTGCAACATTAGAAAGTTCGAGCGTGATGTGGCCAGAGAAGCCTGGATCAATAAATCCTGCCGTTGAATGCGTGAGTAACCCAAGGCGGCCTAGAGAAGATTTTCCTTCAAGGCGGCCTGCGATGTCATCGGGGAGTGTGATTACTTCATAGGTGCTTGCAAGAACGAATTCGCCCGGGTGGAGAATGAAGGCCTCTCCATCTTCGGCGACAACTTCACGCGTGAGCTCGGCTTGTTCGATAGATGGATCAATGACGGAGTACTTATGGTTTTCAAAAACTCGAAAAAACTTATCAAGTCGGACGTCAACCGATGATGGCTGGATCATCGCCTCTTCAAATGGCTCGACCTCAACGCGGCCAGCGTTGATTTCGGCCCGGATATCGCGGTCACTGAGAAGCACGGCGTGAGCCTACCTTTCCTTCCGCCAAAATGGGCTTGTCTCGCTTGCGTAAGTTACTGGCGAGTAGCACCATTAGCCCATGAGCCATTACACAGCCAATCTACGCGACATTGAATTCTGCCTCTTCGACCTTCTTGGGAGGGAAAAGGTTTTAGGAACTTCTATCTTCTCTGAACTCGATCGCGATACCGCGATGGGGATGCTCGAAGAGATGAAGCGACTTACTGAAAATGATCTCGCCGCATCTTTCGTTGAAGGCGATCGCATCGGAGCTGTGCTCAATCGAGAAACTGGGGATGTGACTCTGCCCGAGAGTTTCAAAAAGTCCTACAAAGCCTACATCGATGGAGAATGGTGGCGCCTTGATGCACCTGTAGAACTAGGTGGAACAAAAGTTCCTGCATCAATTCGTTGGGCGATTGCTGAAATGGTTCTCGGTTCCAATCCCGCAATTCATATCTATGCATCGGGTTATGCATTTGCTCAAGTTGCGCATGTATTAGGCACAGAAGATCAGAAGCAGATGGCAAAGCACATGGTGGAACGTCACTGGGGTGCAACTATGCAACTTACAGAACCAGATGCTGGTTCGGATGTAGGTGCAGGTCGCACTAAGGCTGTTCAACAAACAGATGGCACTTGGCACATCACAGGAAATAAGCGATACATCACTTCAGGTGATGCAGACTTCTATGACAATGTAATGCACTTTGTACTTGCCCGTCGCGAAGGCGGCGGACCAGGAACAAAAGGGCTTTCACTCTTCTTGGTTCCAAAATTTATGTTCGATCTTGAAACAGGAGATCTTGGAAAGCGTAATGGTGTTTATGTCACGGGCCTCGAAGATAAAATGGGTCTCAATGTTTCTGCTACCTGCGAAGTAAATCTTGGTGAAAAAGAACCCGCTGTAGGGTATCTACTCGGTGATGTTCATCAAGGTATCGCACAGATGTTTAAGATTATTGAATTTGCACGCATGATGGTCGGCACCAAGGCGATTGCCACGCTCTCGGCCGGTTACCAGCAAGCACTTTCTTACGCCAAGACACGTGTGCAGGGTGGCGACATGAAGGTTATGAACGATAAGGCCAGCCCACGTGTCACCATTATTAAGCACCCCGATGTCCGCCGTTCATTGATGGTGCAGAAGGCTTACTCCGAAGGTATGCGCGCACTACTTCTCTACACGGCTTCGATCCAAGATGAAATCGAGCTTGCACGTGCGGCTGGTGATAGTGAGAAGTTTGAAACTATGGAGAAGCTCAATGACTTACTTCTTCCTGTCGTTAAAGGCTTCGGTTCTGAAAAATCATGGACACTACTTGGTACCGAATCTCTACAAACTTTTGGTGGTGCTGGATTTACAAGAGACTGGCCACTAGAACAGTATGTACGAGATGCAAAGATCGATACCTTGTACGAGGGAACAACTGCAATTCAAGGTCTAGATTTCTTCTTCCGCAAAGTCGTCAAAGATGGTGGGCGTTCTCTTGGACTTCTTGGAAAAGAGATTCAAGCATTTGCCGAAAGTGGCGGTGTCCATAAGGAAGAGAAAGAAGCTCTCCTTAAGGCCTTGGGTGATCTCAATGGAATCATCGGGGTTCTAGTCGGACATGCCATGGCCTCTCAAGAGAAGCCTGAAGAAATTTATAAGGTTGGCTTAAGTACATCCCGCGCTCTTATGGTAGTTGGTGATGTCATCATCACGTGGCTTCTTCTTCGCCAAGCAGATATTGCAGCCGAAAAGTTGGCTGTTGGGGCTGGCAAAGATACCGACTTCTTTACAGGCAAGATTGCTTCAGCAAAGTTCTTCGTTTCAACAGTTCTGCCGCACATCACAGCAGATCGCCAAATAGTTGAAGCAGCAGACTCAGCAATTATGGAGATTCCGGAGTCGGCTTTCTAACTTCGCCTCAGTTACACTCCGCAGATGCTCACCAAACATCGCGGAGAATTCCTGCTTGCCTTGGGGGCTTTATTCTTCTCGATGAGTGGACTCGTCGTAACGGTCATCCTCAAACACCTTCCCGCATTTCGCTTAGCTGAAGTTCGATCTGTCTCTGCAGTCTTAATTCTTGGAAGCTATGTTCTACTTACTCGCCCAGAAATAATTAAATTTAAGCTCTCTGAATTGCGCGGCCTTGCCACATATGGCGTTGTTGGTTTTGCCTTCGTTAACTTTGGCTACCTACTTGGAATCCAACGAGGCGTCCCTCTTGGCCTTGTCCTTATTATTGAATTTACCGCCCCTATCTGGATTGCGCTATGGATCAAGGTGGTGCGCAAGGGTTTTGTCGCCTATGAGATGTGGTTTGCGGTCTTGCTATCGTTTATTGGTTTAATTCTTATCTCACAAGTGTGGGAAGGTTTTAAGTTTGATCTCATTGGAATTACAGCCGCAGTTCTCTGTGCCTTTGCACTCGCCGCCTATTTCTTAATGAGCGAGCGCATTGGTAAGAACCGTGAACCGATTGCGACTCTGATCTTTGGAATGGGTTTCGCTTCAATCTTTTGGCTCGTGATTCTTCCGCCGTGGTCATTTCCTTTTGAAGTCTTCTCTGAAGAGATGGATCTTGGTGGAATCGTGGCAGGAACGATGCTTCCTGGTTGGGTATTAATTGGTATAGCTGCAATCTTCGGAACAGTCGTGCCTTACATGCTGGTACTGACTGGAATGCGTGTTCTTACCGCTTCCACCAGTAGCGTCATAGGAATGCTCGAGCCAGTCATGGCTGGAGCATTTGCATGGATTTGGTTTGCTCAGAGTTGGAACTTTATTCAGTTGATTGGCGCCGCAATTGTTTTAGTTGGAATCTATCTCGCCGATCGCGCAAAGACAGTTAAACCAGAAAAGAAGTAAAAGAAGAGCTACTCGTTCCAACCGCCATCGCCAGGAGAAGATGGTTGAGTATTTGTTGGTGCAGAAGATTGGGTGAAGTCGCGGCCAGAGCCAACATTAGGCGCCATATCGAAGAAGCGGGCAAAGTGAAGTTGAGCTGAGACTGTAATGGTGCGAGTCGGTCCGTTACGGTGCTTAGCAACGATGAAATCGGCTTCACCAGATCGGTTCTGTGAATCGTACATATCATCGCGGTGCAAGAGGATTACAAGGTCTGCATCTTGTTCAATCGAACCAGATTCACGAAGGTCCGAGAGCATTGGCTTCTTATCTGAACGTTGTTCGGGAGAACGGTTGAGCTGTGAGATTGCAATAACTGGCACGTTAAGCTCTTTTGCCATCAACTTAAGGTGGCGAGAAAATTCGGAGACTTCTTGCTGCCGATTTTCAACTTTCTTACCTGATGACATCAGCTGTAAGTAGTCGATAACAACGAGTTTAAGGTCATGGCGCTGCTTTAAGCGACGCGCCTTTGCGCGGATCTCCATCATGGAAAGGTTGGGGGAGTCGTCGATAAATAGTGGAGCATCGGAGATTTCGCCCATACGTCTTGCAAGTTTCGCCCACTCCTCATCACTGAGCTGACCAGAGCGAATGTTATTAAGCCCAACGCGTGCTTCAGCAGACAACATACGCATTGTGATTTCAGACTTCGACATTTCGAGAGAAAAGATCACCGATGCTTGATTTTCATGGATAGATGCATGGCGTGCAATATCAAGGCCGAGCGTTGACTTACCAACTGCAGGACGTGCGGCGATAATAACCATATTCCCTGGATGGAAACCATGTGTGAGAGCATCGAGATCGCGGAACCCAGATTTAACTCCCTCGATTCCAATTCCTTTTGAGATTGCTTCGATCTCATCGAGAGCTGCTGGAAGCAGTGTGCTCAGCTGTACATAATCTTCTGATGAACGACGTTCGGTAACTGCATAGACTTCAGCTTGCGCTGCATCTACTGCATCATCAACTTCTCCATTTTGGTCATAACCAAGTTGAACAATCTTTGTTCCCGCTTCAACTAGGCGTCGCATAATTGCATGTTCAAGAACAATCTTTGCGTAGTAGCCAGCATTTGCAGCAGTTGGTACTGAAGAAATTAAAGTGTGTAGATAAGGAGCGCCGCCGGCGCGCGCGATTTCTCCGCGCTTTGTGAGCTCGGCAGCGACTGTGACAGCATCGGCTGGTTCACCGCGTCCGTAGAGATCAAGAATCACATCGTAGATAAGTTCATGTGCGGGGCGATAGAAATCGCGTTCGCGTAGAACTTCGACCACATCGGCGATTGCATCTTTCGATAACAACATTCCACCGAGAACAGATTGTTCTGCTTGGAGATCTTGTGGTGGAGTACGTTCGAAATCTGCGCCAATAGAGTTAAATGTGGCAGCGCCTCGAGAGTTATTAGGTAGTTCTGCAATACTCATGCGAGATACCTTCCTCTAGACCACTGACATCGCCAGTAGATTTCCACGAAATTTACGTTGAAGTCAGCGTGGCCCGGATAGCCTCGAACCCTCTTAAGAAGAGCGCGTGCGTGGCTTCAACGGGTGAAAGGTATGTCTCCCACGCTCAGTAAGCGAGGAGCAGCGGAAAGTAGTGGGGATAAAGCTGTGCATAACTCGGTGGATAAGGCCTTTTTCCTGTGTGGAAAGGTGTTGATGAATTGTGGGTAACTCCGCCTTTACTGCCACCACTCATTAAAGGTGCAGGTCATCTGCCACCTGCGAGTGCACACCCTTGTGGATGAAAGTAAATATCAACTTCTCACATTCTGATATCTGGACCCTGTCAACGAAGAGAAATAAGTAAAGACCCGCCGCGGTGAAGAGACGGGTCTTTACTTATTTGAAGAGTTATTAAGCAGAAACAACTGTGAGAGTTACTGTTGCCACAATATTGTGTGCAAGAGAAACCTTTACAGTGTGTGAGCCTGTCTTCTTGATATGTCCTGAAGTCTTGAGGTTATGGCGATCGATATCAACACCTGTAGCTGTCTTAATTGCAGCTGCGATGTCCTTATCTGTGACAGAACCGAAGAGGCGACCAGCGGTACCGGTCTTAACCTTGACAGATACTGACGCTTTTTCAAGAGTTACCTTGAGCTCTTTAGCGTGATCGAGATCGCGGACTTCGCGTGCAGCACGCGCGCGACGGATTCCTTCGATCTGCTTCTCGCCACCAAGTGACCAAGCAATCGCAACGCCACGTGGCAACAAGAAGTTGCGTGCGTAGCCATCTTTAACGGTGACAACATCGCCGGCGTTACCGACTTTATTTACTTCACGAGTAAGAATGAGTTTCATAGTTCAGGCCTCCTTATCGTGCTGAAGATGTGTAAGGCAGAAGAGCAACTTCACGGCTGTTTTTAACAGCTGTTGCTACTGCGCGCTGATGTCTTGTGCATGCACCTGTCACTCGGCGAGCGCGGATTTTGCCGCGATCAGAGATGTATTTGCGAAGAGTGGCAATATCTTTGTAATCGATATATGTGACCTTGTCGCGACAGAAGCTGCATGGCTTCTTCTTGAACTTCTTATTAAGGGCAGCAGCTTTCGCGCCCTTGTTCTTTGGCTCGCGTAGAGCCCGGTTATTTCTTGCTCCCATTGTGGTGCTCCTTTTCGGGTGCCCTTCGCATTAACTGTTGAGCTAGTAGCGAAGGAATGGATTGTCGGTTGTTATCTAACTTTTAAAATGGAGGTTCGTCGGTAGTAGATGTTCCCCATCCACCGCCGGCTGGTGACGTTGTCGCTGCAGCCCATGGGTCGTCGTTGAAAGTAACCGCAGCTGGTGCTGCAGCTCCACCGCTTCCGGCTGCACGCTGTGTGCGTGTGACCTTAGCTGTGGCGTTTCGAAGTGATGGACCTACTTCGTCAACTTCTACCTCAAAGACTGTGCGCTTTTCGCCTTCTTTTGTTTCGTACGAACGTTGCTTAAGTCGGCCGGAGAGAATGACGCGCATTCCCTTTGTGAGTGACTCTGCAACATTCTCTGCAGCTTGACGCCAGATCTGACATTGAAGGAAGAGGCTCTCGCCATCTTTCCATTCATTTGTAGCCTTATCTAGGTAACGAGGTGTTGAGGCAACACGAAATTTAGCTACCGCTGCACCGCTTGGTGTGAAACGTAGCTCTGGATCGTCAACGAGGTTGCCGATCATTGTGATTGTTGTATCTCCTGCTGCCATTTTATTTCCTCTTCTC
>ERZ889217.1017-NODE-1017-length-15276-cov-37.609815_pt1 | contig 15276 bp, 12 predicted proteins | sample MGYA00521098_ERZ889217 | MGnify/ENA primary metagenome ERZ889217 (study PRJEB32303, sample SAMEA104408613) | aquatic metagenome | biome: Brackish water; feature: Pelagic; material: water | place: Baltic Sea | collected 2014-06-10T22:04:00 | depth 2,362 m ...
AGCCAAGTGTTTGTAGTTCGTTGCGGATCGCATCGGCTTTAGCAAAATCTTTTGCGGCGCGAGCAGCATCAAGCGCCACAGCTTTGGCTTGTGAATCAGCATCAACAACGTCAGCCGCGTTAAGTTGCAAACCGAATGCAATGCAGATTTCGCGCACGGCCAAGGAAAGCGCTCCGGCAGTTTTTGTGTCACCCGAATCAACAGCAACATTCGCGCGACGAATTGCATCAAACATCACACCGACTGCAACTGGTGTGTTTAAGTCGTCATCCATCGCTGCACGAAATGCCGTGAGCGTCGCATCGTCAGACAATCCACTTAGCGAATTAGTTCGCGCAGCGAACGAATCAACACCAGCAAGAGCATTTACCGACGCATCAATATTGTCAAGACCAACTTTTACTGGCGAACGATAATGCGTTTGTAGCAACAACATTCGATATGCGCGCGCATCATAACGATCCAGCAGGTCTGGCAGATTAGTGACATTGCCCAAACTCTTGGACATTTTCTCACCTTCGGTGTCAACAACAAAACCGTTGTGCATCCAATGATGTGCAAAATCTTTGCCGAGCGCTACAGCTTGCGCGCGCTCGTTCTCATGATGTGGAAATCGCAAATCTGCACCACCGCAATGCAAATCAAAACCTTCGCCTAGCAACTCGAGCGACATCACGACACACTCGCTGTGCCAACCTGGTCGACCTTCACCCCACGGTGATGGCCAGGCCGGCTCGCCAGGTTTAGAAAACTTCCACAGCACGAAATCTGCAGGATGCTTTTTCTGATCGGCGCCAAAAACATTGCGATCGCCACCACCAGCAAGCATCTCGTCAATGTTTTGTTGCGCAAGCAAACCATAATCTTTGACAACACTGGTACTCATATATATGCCGTCATCTGTTGTGTATGCCGCATCTTTTGCCACGAGTTCGGCGATCAGCCCAACTATTTGATCCACATATTCGGTTGCACGCGGCACATCGGTGGGGTGCAACACACCAAGTCTCGCCATCGATTCAAACCATACCGTTTCACATTTTTGAGCAATATCTAACCACGGGCGCTTTTCGCGTTCGGCGCGATTAATAATCTTGTCGTCGATATCTGTGATATTTGAAACAAGCCGAACTTTGATACCTGTCCACTCGAGATACCGGCGCAAAATATCGTAGACAAGCGTGGCTCGCCCGTGGCCGATATGAGGAGGCCCATAAACCGTTGGCCCGCAAAGATAAATGCTCAATTCGCCAGGCTTGCGTTGCTCAAGCAAGCGAATTTTTGAGGTTGCGGAGTCGTATAAATTCAGCACAGATATTAAGGATAGGCGAGTACCGTTATTTCGTCATGTCACGCGTACCCGAGAAGCCAACAATGGATGGGGTTGACTCTCGACTCGTTGAACAGTGGGAGCGCGACGGCATTTATCGTTTTGATCGCACAGCAGAACGCAAAGATATTTTTTCAATTGATACGCCGCCACCCACAGTTAGCGGTTCGTTACACATGGGCCATGTTTTTTCTTACACGCATACAGACACGCTGGCTCGCTTTTGGCGAATGCGCGGCAAATCTGTTTTTTATCCAATGGGTTGGGATGACAATGGTCTGCCGACAGAACGTCGCGTACAAAATTACTACGGCGTTTCATGTGACCCGTCTCTAAGTTACGTTGAGAATTTTGAACCACCGTTTCGCGGTGACCCGCCAAAAGATTCGCGCGCAATACCAATTTCGCGACCAAACTTTATTGAACTTTGTGATGAACTGACTGCGCAAGATGAAAAAGTTTTTGAAGATTTATTTCGTCGCCTCGGACTATCGGTTGACTGGAGTTTGCTCTACACAACGATCAGCGAACATGCTCGGCGTACTGCGCAAAACGCATTCTTGAAAAATCTTGAACGTGGTGAGGCTTACACGCAAGAGGCACCAACACTTTGGGATGTTGACTTCGGCACGGCGGTTGCGCAAGCAGAGCTTGAAGATCGCGAACGGCCTGGCGCATTTCATAAATTAAAATTTCATGTGCCAGATGAAAGTCGCAGCGAGTTTGTAGTTGAAACAACTCGACCTGAATTAATTGCGGCCTGCGTCGGACTCGTCGCACACCCTGATGATGCGCGATACAAACATCTGTTTGGCAAAGTTGCACACACTCCAATCTTTAATGTTGAAGTGCCGGTTTTTGCTCACCCTCTTGCGCAACAAGATAAAGGCTCGGGCATTGCAATGGTTTGCACATTCGGAGACCTAACGGATGTGATTTGGTGGCGCGAATTAAATCTCAACACTCGCCCAACAATCGGACGCGACGGACGATTCGTTGCAGATGCTCCAGCAATAATGTCCGATAAGGCAAAACTGCAATATGCACGACTTGCCGGCAAAACTGTAAAGCAAGCGCAAACATTGACCGTTGAGATATTGCGTGAAACTGGCGAACTCATCGATGAGCCACGAGCGATTACCCACGCGGTTAAGTTTTATGAAAAAGGCGATCGGCCACTTGAGATTGTCACAAGTCGCCAGTGGTACATCCGTAATGGTGGTCGCGATCAAGCGCTTCGCGAAAAGTTACTTGCGCGCGGTGACGAACTCACTTGGCATCCAGATTTCATGCAACACCGTTATGCAAACTGGGTCGGCGGTTTAAACGGCGACTGGCTCGTCAGCCGTCAGAGATATTTTGGTGTGCCGATACCGCTTTGGTATCGCCTTGATGCACAAGGTGAAATCATTTATGACAATCCACTCGTGCCAACTAAAGATCAATTACCAATTGACCCGAGTACGGATTTGCCAAATGGTTTTGTCGCCGATCAACGCGGGCAAGCCAACGGATTTGTTGGTGACCCAGACATCATGGATACTTGGGCAACTTCTTCACTGACTCCGCAGATTGCAGGTAGGTGGATAGATGATCAAGATTTATTCACGAGAATTTTTCCGATGGATGTTCGACCACAAGGTCACGACATTATTCGCACATGGTTGTTTGCCACAATGGTTCGTTCGAACTTCGAACACAATCAAGCACCATGGAAGAACGCCGCGTTGTCTGGCTGGATTCTCGACCCTGATCGTAAAAAGATGTCGAAATCAAAAGGCAACGTTGTAACACCTTCAGATTTGTTTGATCAATACGGCAGTGACGCCGTGCGATATTGGGCTGCGTGCGCACGACCTGGTGTTGACACAACATTTAGCGAAGAGCAAATGAAAGTCGGACGCAAATTAGCAACCAAGCTTCTGAACCTGACGAAATTTGTTCTCGGCGCTGGAGAGCTAACTGTTGATTCAAAGCCGACTGATTTGATTGATCACGCAATGCTCACTCGCTTGGCTGCAGTTGTAGATGAAGCCACACTCGCACTCGAACAATTTGATTACGCCCGAGCGCTCGAACGAACAGAAGCATTTTTCTGGTGGTTTTGTGACGACTATGTCGAATTGGTAAAAACACGCGCATACAGCCCTGGTCAAGATTCGTCTTCGGCGCGCAGTTCTTTGCACCGAGCACTCAGTATTCTGCAGCGGTTGCTTGCACCGATGTTGCCGTTTGCCACAGAAGAAGTTTGGTCATGGTGGATGTCGGGTTCAATTCACTTGGCAAACTGGCCAACTACTCAAGAGACTCTTGCCGATTTTGTTGCTTCAGATGATGCAACTTCTCTTCTTGACGCAACTTGCGTTGTGCTTGCCGCGGTGCGGCGTGCCAAAACTGAAGCAAAGGTTTCGCAGCGTGCCGAAGTTTCGCAACTCGTCGTTACGGCACCGACTGCAACAATTGATCTATTAGAAGCAAATATTCTTGACTTACGCAACGCTGGTGCTTTGCAGGAAATAAATTTTGTGACTTCTACTTCGCAGACAACCACGCAAGATATCGTCGCGCAGGTAACTCTTGCTACTCCACTAACCTAAATATTGCATGTTGCGTCGGTTGATATCAAAACCAAAATTTGGGCCAAGACCGAAATCGCATTATTTCGTACTGTCACTAAATATATTCGTCGTTACATTGTTGATATTTTCTGGATTCGGAATGCTATGGGTTAATGGTCGTGTTAATCAACGACTAATTGTTACCTTGAACAATTCTCAGGAGAACCCAGACAACCAAACGCTAAGCGCAAATGATTCGCAAACTAATTCAGATGTAGCTCTCGATCAAAAAAGTCTTGACGCAAAAAACTTTTTATTAACCGGTTCAGACAACGGCTCATGCGCCGATGCCAAGAGTAAAACTACGGGCGGAATCGGCGACCGCACAAGTCTTGGCGAACGCAGCGACACAATCATGATTATTCGTATTGACCCGAGTTCAAAGCGTGCAGCGATTCTCTCGTTTCCTAGAGACCTGTGGGTAAATATCGCTGGTACAACTCGACAAAACCGAATCAACTCTGCATTTAAGAGCACTGACCCAAATCGTTTGGTTGACACCATCGAAAAGAGTTTCGGCATTCCGGTTGATCATTATGTAAATGTTAATTTTTGTGCGTTTAAAGAGATTGTGACAGCAGTTGATGGCGTCAAAGTTCCATTTCTGTATCCGACGCATGACAAGAAAACTGGTTTCAGTGTCACTACACCAGGATGTATAAATTTTGACGGCGACCGTGCATTGGCATACGTTCGCTCACGATCGGGCTATAGATATTTTGACACAACCAAACAAAAATGGTTAGAAGACCCAACAGGCGATCTTGGTCGAATTAGTCGGCAACAAGATTTCTTGCGTCGCTCTATGCAACGAGCACTTGATAAAGGTTCGTCAAACATTGGGGTTGCTAACAACTTGCTAAACGCTGCTTTGAAAAACGTGATCACTGACGATCAGCTCACGCCTCGAGGAATGTTGGACCTGGCTCAAGCGATGCGAGATCTGAATACCCGAACGGTGGCTACATATACGATCGACTCTTATCCAAAACGCATCGGCGAACTTTCAGTTTTGATTCCACAAATTAAATCTGAATCTATGAAACAAGTTCTTGAGATCTTTCAAGGCCGAGCACCATTGACTGCTCAAAAAGCGTCGATTCGTACAACAAACAAGCCAACTTTTGTTCTTGTGGCACAAAGAATCGCAATTGCCACGACAACGACTCTCGCGATTTCAGAAACGACCACGACTCCGACAACGCCGACAACAACTATTCCGAATTCAACCGTCCTGCAAAAGACGGTTGGCGTTGTTCCGCCAGATGATCCAACGTGTCGATAGCTCTCTGACTAGTCATACAAAATCAACTTGATTACAATAATTCAGGGGTATTAATTGGAAATTCTGATCGCAATCGTTGTCATAGCTATTTCATATTTTTTTGGCACGTTTCCGAGTGCGGCGATCGTTGCAGGTCGAAAAAATCTTGACATCACAACTGTTGGCTCTGGCAACCCGGGCGCATCCAATGTGATTCGCAATCTCGGATGGAAAACTGGACTAGCCGTGTTCTTAATGGATATGGCCAAAGCTGCCCTCGCTGTTGGTCTGGCTTGGTTGGTTAATTGGTACTTTAATTCAGAACAAAGAAGTCCCTTATCTTACTTATGTTTATTCGCTGCAATTCTCGGCCACTCATATCCTGTGACTCGCAAATTTAAAGGCGGCAAAGGGGTTGCCTGTGGCGGTGGCGGAATGTTTATGTTGTTTCCACTGACAAGTTTAGTTTTGTTTAGTTCATGGTTTGTTCTGACCAAGGCAACTCGTAAAGCATCAATTGCGTCTTTGGCAATTTCAATTGCGCTTCCGTTTGGTATTTCGTGGGAGAAAGCAGAAAACTGGGAGATTGCGGCAACGTTGGCACTGGTGGCGTTTATTATTGCCAAACATTTACCAAATTTGCGACGTTTGAAATCTCACGAAGAACCAGATATTTAGTTTGAACAAACTAGTAGCAACATAGTTTCTCGCTAGAGTTTTTAAATGCTTACAGTTGTCAACACTTTTTTTGATTGGCTAAAAGAATCTTCGTCATCACCATGGTTCTATTTGATTATCTTTGTGATTGCGGTGTTCGACTCAGTGTTACCGATTGTTCCGAGCGAAACACTTGTGATAATTGGTGGCGTGAGCGCGGGTAGTGGCTCACTTTCTATTGCACTAGTTATTCTCTGCGCCGGCAGTGGTGCATTTGTTGGCGACAACTTAAGTTACTTCATCGGACGCGAAGCAAGTGATTGGGTGATCAAGCGACGAACGCGCACAGAACGCGGTGCGAAACAAATGGCAAACATTGTTGACCAGATTCATGAACGCGGTGGAATGTTATTGATCACTGCAAGGTTCATACCTGGTGGACGAACGGTTCTTACACTTTCATGTGGAGTTACTCGTCAGCCACGCGAATGGTTTATTGGTTGGGTGGTTGCGGCAGCAAGTGTGTGGTCGCTTTATGCATCACTACTTGGCTACATCGGCGGAAAGTCTTTTGCCGATAATCACACCAAAGCGTTTTTGATTGCATTCGCCGGAGCCTTCGGTGTAACGATAATTATTGAAGCTTTTCGTGCTATCTCACACAGGGTTAAACGGTAAAAGCCACTCAGTTAATAAGCGGCTGTAAAGTTAGTTGCAGTGACTCTGCGATTAAACGTTGACTCAATTTCATGGAAGCGTCATTTTCGTGAAGTTGCTAATAGTTTTGGTGATCTCATCCCAGTTGTCAAGGGCAACGGATACGGTTTCGGACGATCGACATTGATTCAACATGCGGCCACACTTTCTAGTGAAATCGCAGTTGGTTCTGTTTATGAAGTACATGATGTGCCCAAGAATTGCGTTGCGATCGTTCTAACCCCAGCAGGACGCGAACTGCCGGAGTCTTTGCCGGCGAACATAATCTTGACAGTTGGCTCACTGCACCACATTGAAAACTTAAAAAATAATTCTTGGCGTGGTTCGGTAGTCGTAAAACTTCGCTCGAGTATGAACCGTTACGGTGCCAACAAAGATGAGCTGACAGACGTTTTAGCGGCGCTTAAAAATGCGGGGCTGACTCAGGTTGGCTGGTCAATTCACCCACCACTTGATGGAAACCGAAGCGACCATCTTGCTGAAATTAAAAATTGGATGTTACAAATATCTTCTGACTTAGCGTGGTTTGTTAGCCATGTTGACGCAAATGGTATTAAACAACTGCGCCAAGAATTCGTCAAAAACAAAATTCGCGTTCGATCCGGTACAGCACTTTGGCTCGGCGACAAATCGATGACTCACCTGATGGCCGATGTGCTAGATATTCGGGCTATCGGTCAGGGTGAAACCGCTGGATATCGAAACGTAAAAATCACACAAGATGGCACGATCGCAATGATCGGTGCCGGCACAAGTCACGGCGTTCATTTAGTTGGCGCAGAATTAAGCCCGTTTCATTTCAACCAACAGCGCCTTGCGCTTGTTGAGCCATCACACATGCACACTTCAATGGTGTTTATCCCTAAGGGCGACAAATTACCGCTTGTCGGCGACAACGTTGACGTGCAACAACCCCTCACGCGTGTGTATCCAGACATTATTTCTTGGATCTAAAGATGTCGCTTGACTCGAGTACTCGTGAAAACGATGTTCGAATAGTCAGTTTGGATGTGATGCGAACGATTGCGTTGTTCGGAATCATCGTGCTCAACTACCACGGCTACTTAAATTTCTCTGGCGCGCTAAGCACTACTGAGCCTTCAATCTATGAACGCTGGTGGCATCCATTTAATGGTGTACTTGCTAATCCATTTCCGGTTGGATTTGTAATGGTCGCGGGCATGGGTGTTTCACTCATGACAAGCACAACGAACACGGAGCAAGCGATAACCGAAACGCGGTGGAGGCTCGCACGACGCGGATTTTTTTTGTTTACACTCGGCTATTGCATCAACTGGGTTTGGCCTGGAACAATTCTTCCTTACTATGGTGCATTTTTCTTAACTGCAAGCGTGATCGCTTATTGGTCGAAACAAAAATTGATTTTGCTTGGCATATTTTCGATAATGATCGCAGCGGCTGTCGAGTCGTGGCGATTCGCACAAACTTTTAACGGAAATTTCACGACATGGCTCTCACCAGTCGAAGCCGATTCGCCTCGAAATTTACTGATTCGAATTTTTATTGACTACACCCATCCACTCTTCCCATGGTTGGCGTTTTTCATTACCGGTATTTTGCTCGGTCGTAACTACGCAACTTTCAAGATCATTCGACGCAGGCTTCTGATTGGCAGCGTTTGTGCAGTCGGTTTTTCTTATCTTGCGAACGCCGTGATGCGCTCAATTGCTGATTCATCAAGTCAAAGCGACCAAAGTTGGCGAAAACTCGCTTCAACTCGGCCGTTTGATCGAGGCATACTCTACGTTTCATCAGCGATTGGTGTAGTTATCGCGGTGTTTGTAGTTTTACATTTTCTGTGCGAGCGATACGAGAATTCACAAGTTATTGAGACCGCAAGGATCACGGGCCAAATGACTCTGACAATTTATCTTGCCCATATTTTTATTTACAATACGGTTGTGAACAAATTAAAACTCGTAACACCAACTGGCTTAGACACAGCAATGATCATGAGCATCACTGTTTATGTATTGGCAATTATCTGGGCTAACTGGTGGCACAATCGTTTTGGCCAAGGCCCTGCTGAGCGTGTTTATCGCCGATTCGGCGGCTAATTAAATAAACGATTAAATTTCAACATCACGTAACTCGAGTCGACGCCTCACCTACCTCAAGATATTTTTTCGTTGCAACTAGATCACGTATTCGTTCAAAACCGTCAAAAACTTCAACATAGCTAGTTGGTAACGGTGAAATCGCTAACCTAATGCAGTCCGGCTGGCGAAAGTCACCAATTACATTTCCGAAAATTCGCATCGCTTCAGAAATTTTCTGTGCATCTTGGTGGCGCACAGAAATATGACCACCGCGTCTTTTTGAGTCGCGCGGTGTGACAACCGAGAACCCAAGTGGTGCGAGCCAAGCATCGTGCAATGCCATCATCAACTCGGTACCTTGTGCGGCTTTTTGCGCAATCGCCGGCAACCCCGCGCGCTCAATCATCTCAAAAGCAGTGGTCACGCAACGCATCCCGATAATGCTCGGGCTGGCGACTTGAAATCCACGCATTCCAGAAGTGCGATCAAAGCCTTGCGCCATTGCAAACTGATCGTTCTGCGCAAACCAACCTTGAATCGGCACTTGCAACTCGCTTTGAATTCGGTGCGAGACATACAGCCATGCTGGTGAGCCTGGCCCAGAATTGCCGTACTTGTATGTGCAGCCGACGGCAAGATCAATGTTGTCGCGGTCGTATTGCATTGGCACAACACCAACTGCGTGGCTCGCATCCCAAACGAAAAGTGCGCCTGCGTCGCGCGCAAGTTGGGTTAACTTTGCGACATCATGCAAAACTCCAGAACGATACTGAATAACTGAAAGTGAAACAAGCGCCACGTCATCGTTTAAAACAGCAGTGAGCATCTCTGGCGAAATATATTCTTCGCCGCTGTCGTCGTCGATCACGACAAGTTTTAATCCGCGTTGTTTACAGATGCCTTCCAAAATGTAACGATCAGTTGGAAAGTTTGCCGTGTCAGTAATTACTGTTTTGCGATCAGATCTGGCATCAACTGCGGCGCAGCAGAGTTGATAAAAATTCACACTCGTTGTGTCAACGCATAACATCTGGCCGGCAGCGGCACCTAAAGAAGCACGACCGATTAAATCGCCTACTAACTGAGCTTCGTCAATCCAATTAGCCCAGCCAGAAACTAGTTTCGTCGCCCACTCTGTTCGCAAATATTGATCAACAACATTGACAGTTTCAGTTGGCATGCGCCCAAGTGAGTTGCCATCTAGATAACACAAAGACGAATCGGCAATCAGAAATTCATCGCGGTACTTGGCAAGTGTGTCCTTTGCATCAAGCTCTTGGGCTGTATTTCGCAAAGTCATGTCATTTGGCATACGCTCACCGTATATGAATTCGGCAGAAAATTCTGAAAAATTTAGTTCTGCTGTTACATATTCCTCGTATTTAAGTGTTGACCAATTGCTTGAGTTACAAAAACCTCGATCAGATGGTCCAGAACATGACGAAATGCTGTTTATCATCGTGCATCAGACATATGAATTGTGGTTTAAATGCGTTTTACACGAACTCGCTTGGGTTCAATCACTCTTAGAAACTGGTGAGACGCATGCTTCGTTATCTGTATTCGGTCGTATTCGCACAATTTTTAAAGTTCTTGTCAGTCAAGTTGACATTCTAGAAACAATGACGCCACTGCAATTTAATTCTTTTCGCGATCGCCTTGAGGCTGCAAGCGGTTTTCAATCGGTGCAGTTTCGCGAACTAGAAGCTGTGCTCGGGCGACGAGACGCAACAATGGCCGATCATCTCGAGCCAAATAGTGCAGCGAGATTGCGAGTTGTTGACGCAATGAATCGCCGATCACTTTGGGATTCAGTTGTTATTTACCTCGTGCAACATGGTCACAAAATGCCTGATGAAATAACGCAACGAAACTTCACCGAGAGTTATGTTGCTAATGACCAAGTTCAAGAATCACTTGCCATTGCTTATCGTCAAGACCCGCAAGTAGCAATGTTGCTTGAACGCCTACTAGACATTGACGAAGGCTTACAAGAGTGGCGCTACCGCCATGTCAAAATGGTTGAGCGCACGATTGGCTTAAAGCATGGTACGGGTGGGTCAAGTGGCGCTGCATATCTTGCCTCAACATTATTCAAACCAGTATTCCCAGACCTTTGGGCCGTGCGCTCACGCTTCTAAAAATTTAGCGATGCACGCTGAATGGAAAGCGTTACTAGAACCTGAGTTCGAAAAGCCTTATTTTAAGAAACTGCAAAAATTTATTGCGGATGAACGAAAACTATTTACTATCTATCCGCAACATGAGAATGTGTTCAGAGCTTTTGAGTTAACTAGCCATGCAGACACGCGTGTAGTAATTCTTGGTCAAGATCCGTATCACGGAGTTAATCAAGCAAATGGTTTGTGTTTTTCTGTGCAGAGTGATGTTGCAATACCTCCATCACTGAGAAATATTCTCAAAGAACTGCAATCTGATTTAGATTTCACTCCGAACACGAAGATCGCTAATCAAGGCAACCTTGAGCAATGGGCGCAGCAAGGTGTGCTGATGTTGAACACAACGCTTACAGTTCGGGCTGGTGAGGCTGGTTCGCATCAAGGCTTTGGTTGGGAAACGTTCACCGATGAAGTCATTCGCATCATTAACAACAAATCACACCTGGTTGTTTTCGTATTATGGGGAGCGATGGCCAGAAAGAAAAGACTATTGATCAATACCGACAAACATCAGATTGTCGAGAGTGCACACCCGTCACCATTATCTGCACATAACGGATTCATTGGTTCTCGGCCGTTTACGAAAATTAATGATGCACTAGCGATAGCAAACTTCAAACCAATTAATTGGCGCATTCAATAAAACTATGACCAGTTCACCGACTAGCAGCCACACCTGCGAACTAATTAAGGTATAACCATCATGGGCACAGTTCGAAGACATGCATTTGTTGAGTGCAACGCTGACACAGTTTGGGCATTTGTTGGCGCACCAGAACGCCTACACGAATGGTTTCCAATAACTGAATGTCGAGTCGAAGGAAATAAGCGGTGGATAACACTCGGTGCTGGCATTATTTTTGAAGAAGATATCGTCACACTCGATCATGACTTACGCAGGTTTCAATACAAAATAGTTAATAACCCGCTGATCAAGTTTCATCTCGGCACCGTTGATGTGATTCCTGACGGGTCAAATCGTTGCCTGGTGATGTATTCAACAGACATGGATCCAGAAGTGCTCGCACTGCCAATCGGTGGTGCCGCTGGCGTTGGCATAGCGAAAGTTAAAGAAATGTTTGACGGTAAATAAATATGGGTCGCAAGATTCTTTTCATTACTACCGACCAGCAGCGCTACGATGCGCTCGGTTGTAACGGTGGCGCAGTTGCTCGCACTCCAAATATTGATGCGTTGAGCAAGTCTGGAATCACATTTGATCGTGCGCACCCTCAAAATGTTGTGTGCATGCCATCACGAAGCACAATGATCACTGGCCAACATGTCAGCACTCACGGTGTGTGGATGAACGGAGTACCGCTGCCCGAAGATGCGCCGAGTATCGCCAGCGATCTGCGCAACGTAGGTTACGCAACTGCGCTGATCGGCAAAGCACATTTCGAACCGCTACTTGATCCATTTTTGAGATTTACAGAAAATCGTTTAGGTAATGAGCGTCAAACAACTGACAACCCTGCTGATCCGCATCGTGGCTTTGACCACATGGAGTTATCAACGCACGGAGCGGTTGGTCAATTGCATTACTCACAGTGGGTTCGCGACAATCACCCTGAGGTGATTGCTGGTTTTTATAGAGTTCTAGACAACGAATTGCAAGTAAACGCTCAAGGTGGTGGCGATACGAATGCGCCGCAACTAAAAATAAATCCGATTCCAACTGAGTGGTATCACACGCATTGGGTGGCGCAACAAACAATCAGCTGGTTGAATTCGCTGCCTGCCGACAAAAATTGGTTTTGTTGGATGAGTTTTCCAGATCCGCATCATCCATGGGATCCTCCAGCATCAGAGTTGCACCGCGTGCCATGGCGCGATCTTGACCTGCCAGATGGCTATGTTGCAGATAAATCAAAACGCGAAAAAATTCTTGATGACAAATTGCGCCATTGGCGCGGTTGGTATGACGGCACTTTTGTTTCTAATTATGAAGCGCCGGCACATTGGGTTCCCGCCACATTGACCGCAGACCAAGTTCGCGAAGTCAATGCGTTCACTCATGTTGAAAACGAGTTGATCGACGAAGCGATCGGCGACGTGCTCGGTGCAATCACAGCACGCGGTTGGGCTAATGATCTTGATGTTGTTTACACAACTGACCACGGCGAGTTTCAAGGTGACTTCGGTTTGCTATTCAAGGGTCCGTATCATGTTGATTCGTTGATGCGGCTGCCTCTAATTTGGCGACCAGCGCCGAGTTTGAATATCACTCCTGCGCGAGTTAGCGCACCAGTTGGTTTAGTTTCACTGGCTGCAACATTTGCCCATATCGCCGGTCTCGAAAAACCTTCATACACAGAAGCACCAAGGTTGCCAGTCGATAATGCCGACGCTGAAAAACTCGGCCACGAACGCGTGCTCACAGAATGGGACAGTGTGTTGTTCGGAAAACTAGTTCACCTACGAACAATTTGTCGTGATAATTGGGTATGCACTGCCGCGCTTGACGGCACGATGAATAAGGCCGGCGAGGGTGAACTTTACGACTTGGCCAACGATCCATTGCAACATGTCAATCGCTGGAGCGACGATTCGGTGAGGTCATTGCGCGATGATCTGCTGAGCGATATGTGGGCAAGTTTGCCTGCGCAAGTTTTGCCGTTGCGCACAATGGATGCCCCCGTCTAGCAACTAATCTGCCCTAATGAACATTGGTTTCATTGGCCTCGGAAATATGGGCTTACCGATGTGTAAGCGTTTGCTTGCTGCCGGGCTGAACGTAAGAGTTTTTGACATTAACTCTGACGCCGTAACACTCGCCGTTGATCACGGCGCCACTGCGTCAAAATCGGTTGCCGCGTGTGCATCTCAAGTTGATGTGTTGTTCACCTCTCTGCCCCGACCAGAACATGTCGAAAAAGTCATGCTTGATAATGATGCATTGCAGAGTCTCAAACACGGCGCAATCTGGGTTGACCTGACGACCAACCGAAAAGAGTTAATAATCGAGTTGGCGAGCAAAGCACCAACTGGCGTTTCGATTTTAGATTCGCCCGTGACTGGCGCAGTTGACGGTGCGCGAAATGGAAAGTTGACATTATTTGTCGGTGGCGACAAGCAAAGTCTCGACCGCGTCAAACCGATACTAGAAAACCTTGGTCTTGTTATTTATTGTGGCCCGCTCGGCACAGGCAATGTTGTCAAACTCGTAACAAATCAACTTTGGTTCATCGCCGCCGCCGCAATCGGCGAGGGCTTTGCAACTGGCATCGCTAACGGAGTCGAACTCGGCACGCTCTGGGGTGCAATCAAAGAGAGTGTCGGCGACAGCTTCGTTGTGCGGCACGATGCGCCATCAATTTTTGCAGGACACTACGACCCGTCTTTCTCGCTTGAACTTTGCTTAAAAGATCTAGGACTAATTAATGAACTTGCTAAACAAGTCAACGCAGATCTACCAATGACTGCTGCTGCAGTGCATGCATTTACGATTGCCAGCGAACGCTACGGGGCCAACGCAGCCGAGTTGCATGTAGCCAAACGAATTGAAGATGATGCGAAAATTTCAATGCGACTTGAAGGTGAGTGGACACCACCCTGGGAATCATGATGGTAATCATGATCGCAGCCATGAACGGAGCTCTTAAATGACTCGTTCGTATCGCGTTGATGATCTTGTCGATTTCAACGTCTATCCGCTTGACCAGACTGCGAGCCCCGAATACAAAGTTGCGTTATCTCAGGCGCGCGAACAACTGCAACACGACGGTTGTGCAGTAATCAAAAATCTGCTTCGTCCGACTGCCGTGAAGATTATTAGCCAAGAAATCATCGCGCGCAAACAGACGACGCACTTTTCGACCTCGAGTATGAATCCATATTTTCATTCAACAAACAACCCTGCATACCCCAATCATCACCCGGTCAACACGTTTATTGAACGCTCAAGTGGTTTTATTCCTGGAGACTCGTGGAATTCTTCGCTAGCAATAGATGTGATGTTTCGCAGCGAAGCACTCACAGCATTTATTAGAGATTGTCTTGAGACTCAGTCGGTTTATTGTTATGCAGACCCACTGGCAGGTCTCACAGCAAATATTCTTGACCCTGGTCAACAATTTGCTTGGCATTTTGACACAAACGAATTTGCAGTGACTGCAATGATCGATGAAGCCGACGAAGGTGGACTTTTTGAATATGTTCCGATGATTCGAACCCCAGATGATGAGTCTTTCGATCGCATTCAAAAAGTTCTTGATGACGACCGCTCTGAAGTAAAAACCCTTGAACTTCACGCTGGCGATTTACAAATTTTTCGCGGCAGGCATTCGTTGCACCGCGTAACCAGAGTGTCTACATCATCCAAACCTCGTCATGCTGCGATCTTTGCCTACACCGCCGAACCAGGGGTTATTGGTCGCGTCGAACGAACCCGGCAACTATTTGGCCGAGTACTTCCTGCTCACGAAGAAGCAGAACAACGCCGAGTGCG
>ERZ889217.1020-NODE-1020-length-15251-cov-6.971637_pt1 | contig 15251 bp, 15 predicted proteins | sample MGYA00521098_ERZ889217 | MGnify/ENA primary metagenome ERZ889217 (study PRJEB32303, sample SAMEA104408613) | aquatic metagenome | biome: Brackish water; feature: Pelagic; material: water | place: Baltic Sea | collected 2014-06-10T22:04:00 | depth 2,362 m ...
CGGGACGGCCGGGTGATCGAAGAACTTGGCACCTACGATCCCCATGTGCCTGAGACAGACGCCCGCTGCACGCTCAACAGCCCGCGAGTCGAATATTGGATCAGCGTGGGCGCCCAGCCCAGCGATGCCGTTCGCGTGCTCATCAAGAAGTACGGCACGAACGGCACTCACGTGCAGAAGATGGAGGAGGCCCGGGCCCGCCTCAAGCTGCCGAAGATCGTGCCCGACGCCGGCCCGCCGGCCTTCGTTCCGGAAGTGAAGCAGCCTGAATCAGCCGTTGCACCGGCCGCCGAGGTTCCCGCTGCCGAACCGGCCCCGGAAGCGGCGCCAGCGGAAGCTGCCGCCGAGGCCACAGCCGAGGAGGCCGTGGCGACGGTGGCCACGGCTGATTCCCCCGCCGAATCGCCCGCTGCCGAAGAAGGCAAGAGCGAGTAGACCGACCACGCCCGCAGTGCCGATCGGTATCTCTACCGGATCGACCCCAGCCGTTGTTAGCCATGCGCATCGACATTCTCACGCTGTTCCCGGGCATGTTTTCCGGTTTCCTCGAGGGAAGCCTCCTCGGGGCTGCGCGGACTGCCGGGCTGCTCGACATCAGACTCGTCGACATCCGCGACTCTGCCGAGGGGCCACACCGGCAGGTCGATGACCGTCCCTTTGGTGGCGGCCCCGGCATGCTGCTCATGCCTGGCCCGGTGGTCTCCTGCATTGAGGCCGTTCAACAGGCAGCCTCTCCGCCCGGCCATGTCGTGATGCTCACTCCCGGCGGTCGACGGCTCGACCAGTCGGTGGTCGAGGAACTCGCCTCCCGGGAACGGCTGGTGCTGGTCTGCGGCCGCTACGAGGGCTTTGACGCCCGGGTCCGCGAGACGGTCGCCGCCGAGGAGATCTCCATCGGCGACTACGTGCTCTCCGGCGGCGAGGTGGCGGCGATGGTGATCGTCGACGCCGTTGCCCGGCTCGTGCCGGGCGTGCTCGGTGACGAGGAGAGCGCCCGACAGGATTCCTTCTCCGGAGCCGACCGGCTCGTGGAAGGCCCCCAATACACCCGGCCGCGCGAGTTTCGCGGTCTGCACGTGCCCGAGGTGCTGCTCTCGGGCGACCATCGGCGGATCGCAGCCTGGCGACACGAACAGGCCATCGCAGCGACCCACCGGCGGACCACCGTCCTTCCCACGCCGGGCCTAGCCCGGAGGAGCAACCCATGAGCATGAAGATTCTGGCTGCGGTCGAGGCCTCGAGCCTCAAGGCTGAAGTTCCGTCGTTTGCGATCGGCGACACCGTCGACGTCCACACCCGAATCCTCGAAGGGGACAAGGAGCGGATTCAGATCTTCAACGGCGTGGTGATCGCCAAGGCTGGCAGCGGTAGCCGGGAGACCTTCACGGTTCGGCGGATCGTGGCCGGCGAAGGGGTGGAGCGGAAGTTCCCCCTCCATTCACCGAAGATCGCCACCATCGAGGTCAAGCGGTCGGGCGTGGCCCGTCGTGCGAAGCTCTATTACCTCCGTGACCGCTCCGGCAAGGCAACTCGACTCCGCGAGAAGCGAGATGACGTCGTCGCTGCCGTCAAGGGCAAGACCACCAAAAAGAAGGCTGCGGCAACCGCCAAGGCCTGACCCGGAAAGTGGGGCCATGGCCTCGGCGCGGGATGAACTCGGGCGGCGGGGCGAGGACGAGGCGGCCCGGCACCTCAAGTCGCTCGGGTATCGGATCGTGGGCCGCCGCGAGCGGGTGCTCCGCGGCGACATCGATATCGTGGCGCTCGACGGCCGGACTGTCGTGTTCGTGGAGGTTCGCTCGCGGACCGACACCGCCCACGGCCATCCTGCCGAGACAGTCGGCTCAACCAAACAGCGGCGGATCGCCGAACTGGCGGTGGCGTACATCCGCCGACACAGGCTCGAAGACCAGAGCGTTCGGATCGACGTGGTCGCGGTGACGTTCTCGAACGAGCCCGGCGGGAAGCCGGTTATCGAGCACTACCAAAACGCCTTTGACAGCCCCTGGTGATGCCCGCTGGAAGCAGCCTACCGCGGAGTTCTGCCACCGCACCAAGCGGCGACTAAGGCGGGCTTTCCGGGAGGGCCGCCAAGTCTTCGGCTACGTTGAATGTCTGCAGCGCACCGGCGGGCAGGCGGCGGGCAAGTTTGTCGAACCGGAGGCTTGCGTGATTGGCGGCGGTGCGGGCAGGCACCCGGCGGATCAGGACGGCTGCCACTTGGTCGGATCGCCGCCGGGCCACGGCAGCGTAGACCTCGGGGTCTCGCTCGCCCGAATCCCCCACCAGGACAAACCGGCGGCGGGGAAAGTCGGCCATGATCTGCTCGATTGCCCGCCGCTTGGAACGCTTCCGAGTCGCCAGTCTGCCCAGGGGCGTTGAGTCTTTGAGGCGAAAGAGCTTCAGGTGCATCGAGCCGGCCGGCAGCCCAGCCGCGCCGAGGAACGTGCAGAGGCAGTTGGAGAGCTGCCAGGGGCTGGATGAGACGTAATGAAACCGGGCACCGGCCTCCTCCCAGCGACGGTATGCCTCCGGCATTCCTGGAACGGCCGTGAACTCCCGGAGCATCGTGTTTCTGAGCAACTCCCGCCGATCGGCGACGTTGGTGACCTTCACCGTGTCGTCGATGTCGGAGATCACAGACACGCCCGTTTCCGGCACCAAGTGGATCCGTCCCTCACCGGCTGGCAGTTCGGGAGCCTCATCCTCGTCGGGGATAGCCGTATAGGAGAGCCAGCCGCAACTGCCGTCCTGGGGACTGGAAGCATGGGCCGCCACAAAATCATCGTCGAGGTCGAACGTGGCCTGGAAATGACCGCTGCGATCCGAAGGCCCGGCCTCGAGGTTGCGTTTGCCCAGGAGTATTCGCAGCCGCCGGCCTGCGACCCGCTGAAACAGAAACGACTCGGCCCGGCGGCGAAACACCTCGGTCGCCAAATCGGCATCGTCGAGGTCCAGGAGCCGCTTAAACACCGCCATGGCCAGGGACCGGCGGCGGCTCCGCTCGGGGAGTGGCCGGGAGACCATGCCGGCCACGGTCGCCCGCCAGCCATCGGGAATCCGCCGGGCGTAGGTGGGAAAGAACACGATCATGCGGCGGGCCGTCAGCGGGTTCGCTTGAAATCGGGGAATCGCCATCTTACAACCTTCCCCACAGGCGTCTGCCACATCGGCCAGTCGCCGAACTGGAGTCATTTCATGGGCGTGAAGAAGACGGGCAAGGGACGACGCAAACTCGGTCAAAAGAAGCGTCGCATGCGAGCCCGGATCCGCCACCGGAAGGGCTGAGCCGAGGCCGGTTCGGCTTTGCCATCAGCCACTCTCGTCCATCCGCCCGCCACGGGCGGCATGATCGTTACAGCTTCGTGCCCAGGGGGTCCATCCTGCCCTGGAGCCTTCCCGAAGTTGGTTGCCGCGCCCAGACCATGGGGTAGGGTTGCTTGGCTTTCGCCGGAATCGCCCGCTTGTGCGGCATGCGATCCGCTCCTGCGAGGGCCTGGCTGCATGGCGAGGAGACGGAGCGATGCGTGCAAGCGGATGGATGGGACGGGCGGCATTCTGCGCGGTGCTGGCCGCTGCAGCCGGCGCAACCGGCTGCAAGACGTTGAACGAGCGGTATATCGCGCTCGAGGTGTGGAAGTACGAGCGGTGTTTCGGCCATCTTCCGCCCGGCTTTGTGCCGCCGGGAGCCCAGCAGCCCGCTGCCCCGCCGCCCCGTGTCTGCGGCCAGGGAGCCCCTTGTCAGGCAGCTCCCTGCCAGGCCGCACCGATGGGCTGCAACGAATGCGGTGGTGGTGGTGGGGGCATGATGATGGACGGCGGGATGCCTGTCGGGGCGTCCATGCCGACGCCCGCAGGTATGACAGCGGGCAAGCCGGTGGTGATCTCTGACGAACTCGTCGTGCCGTGAGGGCTGAGCCTCACCCGAGCGTCTCGGCCGGTCCGGGGAACAACCGCGCCTCCACGTCGGCCTTCCAGGCAGCCAGGGCTGTGGCCATGGTCGCCCGGGAATCGGCGTAGCGGCGGACGAACCGCGGCACCCGATCGAAGGACAATCCGACGAGGTCATGCATCACGAGCACCTGACCGGCACAGTCCGGGCCCGCGCCGATGCCGATTGTGGGGATGGAGAGGCTCTGGGTGATCTCCGCCGCCACCTGCCGGGGGATGCATTCGAGCACCACGGCGAACGCCCCGGCAGCGGCAGCGGCAGCGGCATCAGCGGCGAGTCGCTCAGCATCCCGCTGCATCCGGTAGCCACCGAGCTGGTGGACAGCCTGCGGCCGCAGCCCGACATGCCCCATCACTGGAATGCCCGCCTCGACCAGGCCGGCGATCACATCGGCCTGACCAGCCGTTCCTTCGAGTTTCACTGCCTGAGAGCCCGTCTCCTTGAGGATCCGCGCGGCCGCTTTGATCGCACTACGAACGCCCAGGTGTTGAAGAGGAAACGGGAGATCCACTACCACCAGGGCCCTTGACACGGCCCGCGACACGATCTCGCCGTGGTAGATCATCTGCTCGAGCGTGGCGGGGATCGTGGAGTCGCGGCCGGCGACCACCATCGCCACGCTGTCCCCCACCAGCACACAATCGACGCCCGCCGCATCGGCCAGCCGGCCGGTGGGCCAGTCGTAGGCTGTCACCATCGAGATCGGCCGTCCAGCCGCCCGGGCGGCGGCCACGTCGTGAACCGTCACCCGCCGGAGCGAGGAGGCCACCGACTCAGAATCGGCCGGGGTCATGACAGGCCCTTGCAGGGTGAGAGGGTGAAACAGGCCTGCAGTCTACCGCGGACAGCCCAGACAGAATCGCCGCTTGCCCAAACTGCGTGAAATCCCCGGGCTACGTGGATGGTGACCTTGCGGCCCCCTGCGACCGCCCTATAATCGCGGGGTTCCCATGGGACGGCACGGCATCAGCTGGGCGGATTCCGCCCGGTGAAGCAGCCATCCCGGCGACGTTTGTCGCGGGTGTAGCTCAGTTGGTAGAGCACCACGTTGCCAACGTGGTTGTCGTGGGTTCGAATCCCATCACCCGCTTTCTTCTGACCTCTTTTTTTCCGCCCGGATCAGCCGATGTCGTCCAGCACAACCGATGCCTCCCCGACCGTTGACTCTCCTGCTCCCGAGGAGGCCGGTAGCCCTCAGGCCCTCAACCTCGAGGTGGCCATTGAGGAAGTGTCGACCTGTCAGCGACGAATCAAGGTCACGATTCCCAAGGCCGACATCGATCGGTATCGCGACGATGCGATCAAGGACCTGATGCCTTCGGCTTTGCTGCCGGGCTTCCGGCCAGGCCGGGCCCCTCGCCAGCTTGTCAGTAGCCGCTTCAAGAGCGAGCTGGCCGAGCAAATCCGTTCAAAACTCGTCACCGATGCCATGACCCAGGTGTCGGAGAGCGGCAAGTTGGCCCCCATCAGTGAGCCCGACCTGGATCTGGGCGCAGTGATCATTCCCGACGACGGGCCGCTGACGTTCGAGTTTTCAATCGAGGTCCGGCCCGACTTCGAACTGCCGAAGTGGAAGGGTCTGTCGATCGGTCGTCCGGCCCGCGAAATTGGCGAGCAGGATGTCGAAGAGGCTCTGGGCAACATCCTCCGGGAACGGGGCCGCTATGTGCCCCACACCGGCCCAGCCGAAGTGGGCGACCTGATCGTGACGAATCTCTCCTTCCGCGACGGCAAGGATCAGCTGTCACGGGCCGATGAGATTGAAGTCGTCATCAGGCCAAAGCTCTCCTTTGCCGATGCCGAACTGGAGGGCTTCGACGCCCTCGTGAAGCAGTCCAAGCCCGGCGAGACCGTCTCCGCGAAGGTCAGGGTCTCCGCTGAGGCCGCGGTGGAAGCACTGCGAAACAAGGAGGTTGAAGTCGAACTTGAGATTCTCGAGATCAAGAAGCACGAGCTTCCGGGTCTAACTCCGGCGTTGCTCGAGGAACTCGGTGGCTTTGAGAGCGAGGAGGCGCTGCGAGACGCTGTGCGTCGGCAGCTCGAAGGCCAACTCGAATGGCACCGCCGGAAGCAGGTTCGCCAGCAGGTGGCCGCAGCTCTGACCGCCTCGGCCTCGTGGGATCTGCCCCCCGATCTGCTCAGGCGGCAGGCCCAGCGGGAACTCGAACGTTCGATCCTCGAACTTCGACGGAGCGGTTTCGACGACGACTCAATCCGTCGGTATGTGAATGAACTCCGGCAGACCGTGATGGCCAGCACCGCCCGGGCGCTGAAGGAACACTTCATTCTCGAGCGGATCGCCGAGGATGAGCAGATTGGCGATGTCGCAGCCGATTACGACGCCGAGATCCGCGCCATCGCCACGCAGTCGGGAGAATCACCCCGCCGGGTTCGGGCCAGCCTCGAGCGGCGCGGCCTGATGGATGTCCTCCGCAACCAGATCATCGAACGGAAGACGGTCGACCTGATCACGTCGCACGCCTCGTTCAAGGATGAGCCCTTTGAGTTCCCACGGCCCGATACCGAGGCGGTGGACCATGCTGTCTGCGGTGTGGTGGTCGGTGAGGAGGAGATTCCCGTTGCGGCCCATGCCGATGCCACTGCCCGGCCCGGCAGCCGTGGCTGACAAAATCGGACCGAAGCCCCCGTGGCCAGTCCGAACTGCCTGTTCCCTGAGAACCCGATGAACACCATGCCTGGTCCGATCCCATCCCGAGCCTCCTCCGCTCAACGCGACTACCAGCGGCAGCGGACGATGACCCTTGGGGATCTGCTGCTCGAAAATCGGATCATCCTCCTCCAGGGCGAGATCTACGACGGCAACGCCAATGAATTGGTGATGAAACTGCTCTACCTCCAGAGCGAGAACCGTCGCAAGGACATCCACTTCTACATCAACTCTCCCGGCGGGAGCGTGACGGCCACCATGGCCATCTACGACACGATGCAGATCCTCTCCTGCGCCGTAGCCACCTACTGCGTGGGCCTGGCAGCCAGCGGTGGGGCCGTGCTGCTCGCCGGGGGTGCAAAGGGCAAGCGGTTCGTGCTTCCCCATGCGAAGGTGATGATCCACCAGCCATACGGTCAGGTGGGAGGCCAGGTGAGCGATATTGAGATCCAGGCCGACGAGATCATCAAGACACGGTCGGTGCTCAATGAGATCCTCGCTGCTCATACCGGCCAACCGCTGGAACGGATTGCCAAGGATACCGACCGCGATCGCTACCTGACGGCGACGGAAGCCAAGGACTACGGCCTCGTGGACGAAGTCCTCGAGAAGCCACCGGCTGCGGCTGAAGAAGAGACCGACTGACCTGCCTGAGGCCCCCCGGCCCACCTGAGACCAACGAGCCATGCCTCTCATTCCCTATGTCATCGAGAAGAGCGGCCGCGAAGAGCGGGCGATGGATATCTATTCCCGCCTGCTCAAGGATCGCATCGTCTTTCTCGGCACCCAGGTCAACGACGAAATGGCCAATGCGATCGTCGCCCAGTTGCTCTTTCTCCAGCAGGATGATCCCAAGAGCGACATTCACCTCTACGTCAATTCGCCCGGTGGGAGTGTCACCGCCGGTCTGGCCATCTATGACACGATGCAGTTCGTGACCTGCGACGTGGCCACCTATTGCATTGGGCAGGCTGCCTCGATGGGTGCTGTGCTCCTCGCCGCCGGTGCCAAGGGAAAGCGACGAGCCCTCCCCAATGCCCGGATCATGATCCACCAGCCTCTGGCAGGCATGGAAGGCACGGCCGAGGAGATCATGATCCATGCGAAGGAATTCAAGAACGTCAAGCACAAACTCAACAACATCCTCCTCAAGCACACAGGGCATCCGCTCGAAAAGATTGAGGAAGACACCGACCGTGACCGGTTCATGTCAGCGCAGGAGGCGGTCGACTACCGGCTGATCGACGAGGTGATTGAGCACATGCCGACAGGGAAGGGGGCTGGCTGATTGTTTTTGGAGTGGGCTTCCACACCGGGGCCTGCTAATCGCACTACGCAGGGCGGCCCCGCGGGGCCAATGGGGCGCAAGGAGGCGCGTCATGAAACCGCAGATGCTTGCCGGGCAGTCAGCCCGGAGTCCTTGGCCCATTGGGCCTTTGCTCGGATGCCTGCTGATGGCAGCCATGGCGGTCATAGCTGCCGGCGGCTGCAAGAGCGACCTCAACCAGCAACTTCTGGAACGGGAACTCCGCTACCAGGAGGATCAAATCTATCAACTCCAGGACGAGCTCCAGGATAAGTGTGATCGGCTGAACCACGTGGCCGGTGAGAACGCCAGCCTGCGGAAGCAGCTGGGCGTGTCTGCCGCCGACGATCCGGCTCCAGCCCGGGCGGGCCGTGGCCGAATGCCGGCCGTACCTCCCGCCGCGACGGTGCCACCGTCGATCTCGATTCCCGATGCCCCTGCCTTTCAGCGGCCTGGCGGCAGTGGCCCACCGGCCATTCTCGCCCCACCGACCCTCGAGGGAGTGCCGCTGCTGCCAGCTGAGCCGGGCAAGGCGACGCCTTCCGCCGATGCCGGTGACGCGCTGGCGCTGCCGCCCCCTGCCACCGCCTCGATCGATCCGGCAGCCCGTCCCATCGAGGCCGCAGACAACCCACCGGCACTGGTGCAGATGTCCTACGACGAACCAGCCGGCCAAGGCCCGGCCACCAGACTGGTCGTCAACCGTTCGGCAGCAACGGCGATCGATGCCGATGGTGATGGTCGCAGTGATGGGATCACCCTCGTGGTCGAACCGCGGGACGCCCGCGAACGACTGGCAATGCTTTCGGGGGATATCGCCGTGGCGGCATTCGACGCGGCTGCTGCGGCCGGTAGCCCACCGCTGGCCCAGTGGACGATTTCGGCCACCGAAACGGCGACCCGCTTTCGACCCTCCGGCCGCCGCCGTGGAGTCTTCCTGGAACTGCCCTGGCAGGGATCCCTGCCGGCGGGCGAGCACATCCGTGTGCACGTGGAGGCGGCGACTCCCACCGGACCGCTCGAGACCGAGGCGGTGATCGCGGTTCACTGACGATTCGTGGGTGGCGATGATCCGATCGACCCGGAACCCATGGCCGTCATGAATGAGATCAATCCAATCCTGGTGTGGGGAGCCTTGATCGGGGTGGCTGTCGCTGCTGCCCCGGCTGCGGCCGATTCGTTCCCCGTGCGACTCTCCGTCGCTGCCGCAAGCGACCGGGGCGAACTGCCTTCGATCTGGCGGTTCTTTGGTGCCGACGAGCCCAACTACGCCACCATGCCGCACGGCAAGGAACTTCTGGCAGAGCTAGGGGCCCTCCGCCCCCGGCAGGTCTACTTCCGTGGCCACAACCTGCTCACCAGCGGCGATGGCAAGCCGGCCCTCAAGTGGGGTTCGACCAACGCCTACACGGAGGACGCTACCGGTCGCCCCATCTACGACTGGACGATCCTCGACCAGATTTTTGACGCCTATCTCGAACGGGGCGTGCGGCCTTATGCCCAGATCGGCTTCATGCCCGAAGCCCTCTCGGTGAAGCCCAAGCCCTACCAGCACCGCTGGCGGGTGGGCGCCCCCTATGAGGAGATCTACACCGGCTGGGCCTATCCACCGAAGGACTTCTCGAAGTGGGAGGAACTGGTGTATCGCTGGGCCCAGCACTGCGTGGAGCGGTACGGCGCCGATGAGGTCAACACCTGGTATTGGCAGACCTGGAACGAGCCCAACATTCCCTACTGGCAGGGCAACCGCGAGGAGTTCTTCCGGCTCCACGATCATGCGATCAGAGCGGTCCGCCGGGCGCTGCCCACGGCCCGCGTGGGTGGTCCCGATGTGGCCGGCGACGGTGGCGAATTCATGGACGCCTTCCTTGACCACTGCCTCCACGGCAGAAACCAAGCCACGGGAGAGCAGGGAACGCCGTTGGACTTCGTCTCCTTCCACGCCAAGGGTGCGCCCCAGACAGTTGATGGCCACGTCCGCATGGGCCTACGGGAACACCTGCGAACGATCGAGGCTGGATTCGCCCGGGTTGCCCAGCATCCAGAACTCCGCCAGACGCCGATTGTGATCGGTGAGTCTGACCCCGAAGGCTGTGCCGCCTGCCAGGGGCCACAACTGGCCTACCGCAATGGCACGATGTATTCGAGCTACACTGCGGCCAGCTTTCCCCGGAAGATCGAACTCGCGGCCCGGAACGGCGTGAACCTGGAGGGGGCACTCACCTGGGCTTTTGAGTTTGAAGGGGAGCCCTGTTTTGCCGGCTACCGGACACTGGCTACCTGCGGCATCGACAAGCCGGTGCTCAATGTGTTTCGGATGTTCTCCCGGCTGCCGAGCCGACGGCTGACGGCCAGGAGCGATGCGGCCATCCCGCTCGACGACATCCTGCGGGAGGGCGTCCGGGCCCGGCCCGACGTGGGACTGATCGCCAGCCGTGACACCGACCGGCTGTCTGTCCTTGTCTGGCACTACCACGATGACGACCTGGCAGGCCCGGCTGCCGCGATCACACTCACAATCTCAGACTGGGAGGGCTCAGCCGCGACCCCTACCCACTATCGGATCGATCACGACCACAGCAACGCCTTCACCCGCTGGCAGTCGTTGGGCTCACCACCACAGCCTACGCCCGACCAGCAGGCCGCCCTGCGATCGCGGGCCGGACTGGAGACCACCACTCCGCCGACCGTTGCGGTGGAGAATGACATCTTGACCGCGTCGTTCGAACTCCCCCGCCAGGGCGTCTCACTCCTGGAGTGGCAGCGGTAGGAGCCGCAAGCAACACCCGACCAGCGGCGAGTGGCTCCTGGAAAAAGCCCCGCGAGGCGAGGTGCACCCGGGCTGCACCTCCGCCTCGCCAACGCATCACAGTCCACGACTAGCCGCGACGCTGTGCTTTAGAGTCCCTTGTCTTCCAGGAAGTTGAGCAGATCGGCAACGCGGCAGGAGTAGCCCCACTCGTTGTCGTACCAACTCACCACCTTGACGAAGTTGCCAAGGCCCACGGTATCGATCGCTGAGAAGATCGAACTGTGGGGATCCTTCTTGAGGTCCGTCGACACGAGCGGATCGTCGGTGTAGCGGAGAATGCCCTTGAACGGGCCCTCGGCCGCCTTCTTCATGGCAGCATTGATCTCGGCCGGCGGAGCATCCTTGCCGAGGATCGCCGTGAAGTCGACCACGCTCACCGTCGCAACCGGCACGCGGAAGGCCATGCCAGTGAACTTCCCCTGGAGTTCGGGAATCACGAGCCCCACGGCCTTCGCCGCTCCCGTGCTCGAGGGCACGATGTTCAAGGCGGCAGCCCGGGCATCGCGGAGATCCTTGGCGGCCGTATCGACCGTCTTCTGCGAGTTGGTGTAGGCGTGGACCGTCGTCAGCAGGCCCTTCTCGATGCCGAATGTCTCGTGCAGCACCTTGGCCACCGGCGCCAGGCCGTTGGTGGTGCAGGAGGCGTTGGAGATGACGTGATGCTTCTTGGGATCGTACATCCCATTGTTGACCCCGAGCACGATCGTCAGGTCTTCGTTCTTGGCCGGAGCCGAGATCACCACCTTCTTCACGCTGTCTCGCTTGTGGGCAACCGCCTTGGTGGCATCGGTGAAGAAGCCGGTGCTCTCCACGACAATCTGCACATCTTCGCTGCCCCACGGGATCACTCCCGGATCACGCTCAGCAAAGACCTTGATCTTCCGACCATCGACGAGGATGTCGTTGCCCTCGTGTCCCACGGTCCCCGCAAAGGGACCGTAATTCGAGTCGTACGCCAGCAGGTGCGCATTCGTCTTGGCGTCGGTGAGGTCGTTGATGGCCACTACTTGCACGTCCCCGTCGAGGCCGTACTTTTCATAGATGGCGCGGTAGGTGAGGCGGCCGATGCGGCCAAAACCGTTGATGCCGACGCGAATAGGCACAGGCGAGGTCTCCTGGAGGCGGGAACAGAAAACCGGCCCAAAGGGACCGGATGCCAGCGGCGGCGGAATATACACGCGCCACACCCTGGTTCTCAATCGGCGGCCGTTCGGCCGCGTTCCTGGCCCCCCTTGGATGCGGCGGCAGGAGGCGCGGTAGGCTCTTCCCCGCCATGACCGATCCTGTGATCCTGCTGGAGAACGTCCGTAAATCCTTTGCCATGCCAGGGGGCGAGCGGGCCGACGTGCTCGATGTGCCTGGTTTCGTGCTCGGCCGGGGCGAGCAGGCGGCCCTCGAGGGCACCAGCGGCTCCGGCAAGTCGACGCTGCTCCACGTGATCTCCGGCATCATGCGGCCCGATTCCGGCCGCGTCGTGGTGGCTGGGACCGACATCACGCGGTTGGACGAAGGCCGGCGGGACCGCATGCGGGCCGACACGCTCGGCCTCGTCTTCCAGCAGTTCAATCTCTTGCCGGGGTTTACGGCGGTCGAGAATGTGCTGGTGGCGATGTCGTTTGCCTCCGGCAAGCCCGACCGGGCCCGGGCGACCGGGCTCCTCGAGGCCGTGGGCCTCGCCCACCGTCTCAACCACAAGCCGGCCGAACTCTCGATCGGGCAGCAGCAGCGGGTGGCCGTGGCCCGGGCGCTCGCCAACCGCCCGCAGGCGATCCTAGCCGATGAACCCACCGCCAGCATCGACGCGGCCCACCAGCAGCAGGTGGTCGATCTCCTCAAGAACACCTGCCATGAGCATGGCGTAGCCCTGCTCATGGTGACGCACGATCCCGACGTGGCCCGTCAGTTCCCCCGTCGCCTGCGGCTCGAAGACTTCAATCGGGCGGGACGATGATGGTGCCTACACCCACCCTCAAACCCTCACCCAAAGTGGATAGCCGAAAGCCGCGCCGGCGTAGAATCGCTACTCCACGGTCGCTCAATCCTGCCCACTTTCCAGGGGAGAACTCCTGCGTGACTGGCGACGGCTCTTCCTGGCAACGCTTCCCATGACCCTTCTCGGCATTGCCTGGCGCAGTATTCGGCAGCGGCTCCTCACGAGCGGGCTGACGGCATTGTCGCTCGCGTTGGGCGTGGCACTCGTGGTGGCAACACTTGTGATCGGCGGCGTGGTCCAGGATGCCTTCGCCTCGGGCTCGGGACTCGGCTACAACCTGATCGTCGGGGCCAAGGGGAGCCCCCTGCAATTGGTCTTGAACAGCGTCTACCTCGTCAGCAAGCCGATCGAGAACATCTCCTGGGACTTCTATCAGGAGTTTTTGCCGATCGAAGCCCGGGCCGACGGCGCGGCTGGCCGCTATGCGGGCAGTGTGCGGACAGCCGTGCCGATCTGCATGGGGGACTACTTCAAGAGTTTCCGCGTCGTCGGCACGAACTCTACCTACTTCGACCGGCTTTCCCTCGGCGACGGGCGGCCATTCGCGTTCGCCGGTGGCCGTAACTTCCGCGATGACGAGTTCTTCGGCGGCGTGCTCGGGAGCACCGTCGCGGCGCGGCTCGGCCTCGCCGTGGGTGACCACTTCGCCCCGACCCACGGAGCCGACGATGGACTCGAACACGATCCGTTCACGGTCACCGGCATCCTTGCCCGCACCGACACGCCGGTGGATCGGGGCGTGTATGTAAACATGGAGGGCTTCTATTTGCAGGAGGGGCATGCCAAGCCGACTGCGGCCGATGAAGACGAGGAGCCAACTGCCGCCGTTCGGGGCGAGGTGGCCGCGGACGCAGAAGCCGGCGAAACCGCAGGGCAAACACCCGAACCGCTCCCGTTTTCACAGCGGGAGGTGACGGCGATCCTCGTCGAGACTGCGTCGCCCGCCGGGATGCCGGCCGAACTCCTCGCAATGGGCCTCAAGACCGCGATCAACGAGGGGCGTGACGGCCAGGCGGCCGAGCCGGTCCGCGAGATCCGCACGCTGCTCGACCTGTTCGTGCGGCCGCTGGAACTCCTGCTGCTGTTGGTCACGACGCTCGTGGTGATCGTGTCAGCGATTGGCATTCTCGTGAGCATGGTCGGTTCGTCGCTTGAGCGGAGTCGGGATGTGGCGGTGATGCGGGCCCTGGGTGCGCGGCGAAGCCATGTGCTCACGACCGTGCTCTTGGAGGCCATCCTGCTCGCCGTCGGAGGTGGCCTCGTCGGCTGGGCACTGGGCCATGGGATCGTGGCCGCCATCGGCCCGCTGATCACAACCAATGCCGGCGTCTCGGCCGGCTTCTTCTCGGCTGCGCCGCTGGGTGAACTCCTGCTCGTGCCGCTCCTGATGGCCCTGGCCATTCTCTCGGCCCTGTTGCCGGCACTGGCCGCCTACCGCACCGACGTCGCCAAGTGGCTGTAGCCAACTGTGAAACCCCGGCCGCCGCGGGTCATCGCTCCTGGCGGCTCGGGTCGCAGAGCTTGCGGAGCGTGGTGTAGTCGGTCTTCCCAGTACCCAGAACGGGGATCGCATCGAGGCGGCGAACCTCATCGAGCCGCATCACCCCCCGCAGGCCATCCTCCAGGAGGATCTCCGCGGCCTCCCGCAGCGGGAGGTCGAAGGTGGTGAACAGGACCACGTGGCGACCGCCGTCGGTCTCGATCCCTTCCACGGCCACCCTCGGCCCGCGGTCATCGGGGGGATATCGCCGCTGAAACGCTGCCTCGAGCGCGGGCAGTGAGATCATCTCGCCCCCGGCCTTAAGAAACCGCTTGAGCCGCCCCTGAAACCGGAGATAGCCATCGTCGTCGGCCGCCACAAGGTCGCCCGTGCGATACCACCGCTCGCCCTCGATGTCGACAAAGGGCGAAGGGCCATCAAAGGAATGGTAGCCGCCAAACACCGACGGTCCGCGGACGAGCAGCATGCCCGTCTTGCCGATGCCCACCGGACCACCCGTTTCCTCATGCACGATCCGGGCCTCCACATGCCTCACGGGTAGGCCAATGCTGCCAGGCTTGGTCTTGGCTAACCGGTTGGCAGCCACGACCGGCGAGCACTCGGTGATCCCGTAGCCCTCGAGGATCACCGCCGCTGGCGCCTTGTCGCGGCAGAGGTCGTAGGTCTTTTCGGGACAGGCCTCGGCCCCAGTGATGATCTTGCGGAAGCTCGTCAGTTCATTCCCCCGGCACCGCGCGAGGATGTAGCCGAGGAACGTCGGAGTCGTGAACAGCAGGGAGGGACGGTAGGCCTCGATCACCCGAACCAGACCCGCCGCGTCGGTCGGATCAGCATGCCGCACACAGCGGATGCCGGCGAGCTGCGGCAGAAGTACGTTGCCAGTGAGCCCGAACGAGTGAAACGGCGGCAGGAACCCCAGCAGCGAGTCGTGTGGCTCGGGCTCGAGCACATCGAGGCTGTCGAGAATGTTGGTCAGCAAGTTGCGGTGCGAGAGCGGCACGGTCTTAGGGGCAGTTTCG